>Ga0208300_100289_pt1 | contig 43291 bp, 45 predicted proteins | sample 23_taG_FD_184096 | JGI IMG/M metagenome (GOLD analysis project Ga0208300, IMG submission 184096) | Marine viral communities from Cariaco Basin, Caribbean Sea - 23_WHOI_OMZ (SPAdes) (version 2) | ecosystem: Environmental > Aquatic > Marine > Oceanic | place: Caribbean Sea: Cariaco Basin...
AACAGGCTGCTTCCGGAGCGGTCGGCTTCCGCTCGCCCTGAAAACGCGCCTCCCCACCTGTACAGGTCACGACCCGCCTGAAATCCGGTCCATCCCCCAACAAATCGCTTCAGCTGGCGCTCATTGCCGCGATATCGTTACGATGATGCTGACCAAACCCCGCCCATGGCTTCGGCTGGAACTGGATTTTGGACTCTGCGGGGCTTAAGTTGATGACGTTGCTCTCCACACTCACTAACTCAATATCCGTTATAGGTGGAATTGGCATAACGCTTATGATGCTTCACATAACGGCCGATGTGATTTTTCGTTATGTATTCAATAGCCCGATGCCTGGCACTATCACCATCGTATCGCACTACTATATGGCCATTGCGGCATTTATTCCTCTCGCCTTTACCGAACAGAAAAACTCGCATATTTCTGTTGATGTTCTTACAGCACGGATGCCAGCTTTTCTCAGGAGATATCTTGATCGCTTTGCGGTACTGGTGTCCATCCTCATCTTTGGCGTGATCACCGTTCGATCTTTTGTCGAGGCCAACAAGAAATACCAGCAAGGGGCGTCGGTCGTGCAAGGCGACTCCGAAATTCTGATAGGCATCACCTACTACCTTCTGCCTGTCGGTGCCGGGTTGATGGTCCTCATGCTCATTTACAAGCTAGTACTGTCTTTTAGCAACAGCGGCAACGGTCTGGATACAGAACTAGCAAAAGCTGACGAGCTCAGTGATCACTAATACGGAATTACAACAATGACAAACATTCAAATAGGGTTCGCCGGCCTCGCCATTATTATTTTGCTCATCGGCCTACGCGTGCCAATTGGCGTTTCCTTGATAGGCGTGTCTTTCGGCGGGATTTGGGCGCTACTTAACTTTGACGTGGCTTGGGGTGTGCTGGGTGTTATCCCATATCAGTTTGCCACCAACTGGGTGCTCAGTTCAGTACCCATGTTCTTGCTACTGGGTTTTATTTGCTACCACACCCAGTTAACCCAGGGTATGTTTCGTGCCGCTCGTATGTGGCTATCCGGAATACCGGGTGGTTTGGCTATAGCTGCGGTGTTCGGGTCGGCCGGTTTTGCCGCGGTATCCGGTTCGTCTGTGGCCTGCTCGGCGGCAATGGGGCGAATCGCGGTACCTGAAATGATCAAGTATCGCTACAACCCTGAACTGGCCACCGGCACCGTAGCCGTTGCAGGCACCATTGGTGCCCTGATCCCGCCATCCATCATCATGATTCTTTATGGAATTATTGCCCAGGAATCCATTTCCGGGCTTTTTCTCGGCGGCATATCCGCTGGCATCATTACTTTGCTGGGCTACACCCTGGTTATCCTGATTCGCGTAAAGATAAACCCGGACCTTGCTCCGAAAACCTCAGAAGTTGTTCCCGTTACGGCGAAAATCGCTGCCCTTAAAGATACCTGGCCGGTAATTGTAATCATGATCGGCATTTTTGGCGGGCTGTTTGGCGGGCTCTTCACCGCAACAGAAGCTGGCGCAGTTGGCGCGTTTTTGTCATTTGTTGTTGCTGCATTCAAAAGAACCTTAACCTGGGGACGTTTTAAAAACGCCATTCTGGAAACACTGTTAACAACCTGTGCACTGATTATTATTGCCATTGGCGCGAGTTTACTAACGCGGTTTCTCGCGCTCTCTGGCGTGAGTGGCGTCATCTCGCAATTCATCATCAGCATTGATGCATCCACCTTTATGATTCTGCTTGGCATCGTTCTGGTCTATGTGCTGCTGGGTATGTTTCTTGAACCCATTGGTGCAATGCTTTTGACACTGCCCATTATTTTACCGGTTATCGATGACCTGGGGCTTAGCTTGCTGTGGTTTGGCGTTGTGCTGACCAAGCTTCTGGAAGTGGGCATGATTACGCCGCCTATTGGGATGAACGTTTTTGTAATAAAAAGCGTGGTGGGCAACCTGGTCACTACATCACAAATTTTCCGGGGAATCTTTTGGTTTCTACTCATGGATATCTTCGTGATTTTCCTTTTGATCGCGTTCCCCAACATAATCCTGTATCTGCCAAGTTTAAGTTAGCGCTACCAAAAATATGCAAAAGCTACTCATTAAATATCGCATCAAAAATCGTCACTTTAGACGATCTTCAATAAACCCGAATTCGATAATGTAACGGCATGCATAGCCGACTCGGTTTTCGGCCATAACATCAGGAGTATGGAATGAGCGAAATTTTTGTTGCAGGCGTTGGCATGACCAAGTTTGGTCGCCATAAAGAAACCAGCTATAAAGAACTGGCCGCGGAGGCTGTTACCGGTGCACTTAAAGACGCCGGCGCAGAGATGGGCGTCGTTGAAAGCGCCTTTTTTGCCTCCTGTGTTATCGGTTTCATGCAGAACCAGCACATGATTCCGGGCCACGTCGCCTTGCGCACCATGGGCTTTGAAGGCATACCCATTTTCAATGTTGAAGGTGCCTGCGCTTCATCCAGCACAGCCCTGCATCTGGCGGCTTCTGCTATCAAGGCTGGCAACTGCGACATTGCCCTGGCGGTGGGTGCCGAAAAAATGACCAGCTCCGACAAAGGCAAAATGTTTTCTGCGTTCGATTCAGCCTGGGATGTGGAGACCGTTCAGGACAACCGTAATACCCTGACAGAGATGGGCGAAGGCGTGTTTTGCCCCGAAGGTAGCCAGTCGAAAAAACCCTACTCCATGTTTATGGACGTGTACGCAGCGTTTTGCCGTTTTCACATGAAATCTTTCGGCACCACCCAAAGACAAATCGCCGCGGTATCCGCAAAGAATCACGGGCATTCGGTTCACAATCCGCTCTCCCAATATCAGACGCCTTACACCATTGACGAAGTGCTCAATGCGCCCCCTATTACCTACCCCCTCACACTGCCCATGTGCGCACCTATATCCGACGGTGCAGCGGCTGCCCTGCTCTGTAACGAAGCCGGATTGCGCAAGCTCAAGAACAATGGCTCTCGGGCAATCAAGCTATTAAGTAGCGTGGTTAAATCCAGCACCAACAGGTCGTATCAGGATTATGAAAACCACCTGACCGCCGTGGCCGCCAGAGAAGCATACGAAAAAGCCGGCGTTGGGCCCGAAGATGTGGATGTGGCAGAAGTTCACGATGCTACCGCCATGGGTGAGCTGATTCAGGCTGAGAATCTGGGCCTGGTCAGTTACGGAGAATCCGGCCCTGCGGCGGAGCGAGGCGAGTTCACCATAGGCGGTCGTATACCCATTAACCCATCCGGTGGCCTTGAATCGAAAGGGCACCCAATCGGTGCAACGGGTTTGGGCCAGGTGTTTGAACTGGTTACCCAGTTGCGATCCGAAGCCGGCAAGCGGCAGGTTGAGGGCGCGCGCATTGCCGTGCAGGAGAATGGCGGCGGTCTTTATGGCGTTGAAGAAGCCACCGCGGTCATCAATATTTTCAGCAAGTGATACAAGCGCAGGTCGGCGGCAAACCTTTTAGCCCAGGCCGAGGTCAAAACCGCTTATATCCATTGACAGGAGTTAGCTATGAGTACGATCAGATTTGATGAAAAGGTTGTAGTAGTCACCGGTGCCGGCGGTGGTTTGGGCCGCGCCTACGCATTGGAGTTCGCCAAACGCGGTGCCAACGTTGTGGTCAACGATTTGGCGGCCGCCGATCAGGTTGTTGAGGAGATTGAATCTCTTGGTGGGAAGGCCGTCGCGAACAGCGACTCGGTAGAAAACGGTGCCAGCATTATTAAAACCGCCATGGATACCTTTGGTCGTGTTGATGTGGTTATCAACAATGCCGGTATTTTAAGAGACGTAAGCTTCGCGAAAATGTCCGACGAAGACTGGAGCACGGTTCACAGTGTACACGTTGACGGTGCGTACAAGGTCACCAAGGCCGTATGGCCACACATGGTTGAGCAGGGCTTTGGCCGGATCATCTTCACCACCTCCGCAGCGGGCATTTACGGCAACTTTGGCCAAGCTAACTACAGCGCTGCCAAGTCGTCACTGCTGGGTCTGGGTAAAACCCTCGCCCTTGAAGGCCAAAGACGAAACATCCTTTCCAATATTATTGCTCCTGTGGCCGGATCGAAAATGACCGAAACCATTTTACCCAAAAACGTTCTGGAGCGCCTGAGCCCGGAATTGGTTGTGCCTTTGGTGGTCAAACTCTGCGCTGAAGAAAGCACTGAAAATGGTTCGGTATTCGAAGTGGGCGCGGGCTGGTTCAGCAAACTTCGCTATCAACGCAGTCAGGGCCTGGTGCTCAACCCGGAAAACGGCATCAGCGCAGAAGATGTAGCCAATAACTGGGACACAGTGTGCGACTTTACAGGTGCCAGCAACCCGGGGTCTGTCGTGGACACCTTTAATGACGTCAGCAAACACATCGGCATCGACATGCTGGCTGCGTTGAAATAATACTTTTCAAAAGGATACCGTTATGAGTTCCGTTAAAATAGCCGGCGTGGGCATGGTCAAGTTCAGCAAGCCCGGCCAAAGTGACCCTTACCGCGTTATGGGTGCCAATGCGATTAAACTGGCACTAAAAGATGCAGGCCTCGAATACAGCCAGGTACAGCAGGCTTTTGCTTCCTACATATATGGCGACAGCTGCTCCGGCCAGCACGTGCTTTACGATGTGGGTATGTCGGGGATTCCGGTTATTAATGTAAACAATAACTGTGCCTCGGGCTCCACCGCACTATTTCTGGCCCGCCAGGCCGTCCAATCTGGCCAGGTGGACTGTGTGCTGGCGGTCGGCTTTGAGGAAATGCAGCGCGGTGCACTGGGTTCCAACTGGGAAGACCGCGAATCACCTTTTGATCCCATGCTTAAGAAGCTGGATGAAATCTCCAGTGCACCTGAGGCACCTCTTGCACTGCGCACCTTTGGCGCAGCAGGCACTGCCTATATAGAAAAGTACGGCGCGAATCCTGGCATCTTCGCGAGAGTCTCTGTTAAGTCGCGAAACCATGCCATGAACAACCCTTTTGCGGTGTTCAACACAGAGCTATCGGTACAGGATGTACTCGAGGCACAGCAAATCTACCCTCCGTACCTGACCCGTCTGATGGCTTGCCCACCAACCTGCGGCGCGGCGGCTGTGATTGTTTGCAGCGACGAGTTTGCCAGGAATAACAACCTGAAGCCCGGCGTTGAAATCGTGGCGCAATCCATGGCAACCGACCTTGCCGACAGCTGGAACGACCCTATAGGTCTGGTTGGGCGGGAAATGACCCGCAAAGCCTCGCAAGAAGTGTATGAAGCTTCGGGCATTTCTCCGGAAGACGTTCAAGTGGTTGAGCTGCATGACTGTTTCACTCCAAATGAAGTCATCACTTATGAGGGCCTTGGGCTTTGCGGAGAAGGCGAGGCCGAAAAATTCATTATGGATGGGAACAACACTTATGGCGGGAAATTTGTAGTCAACCCGTCAGGCGGGCTGATGTCCAAGGGGCACCCTATTGGCGCAACGGGTCTGGCTCAATGTACGGAGTTAGTGTGGCACCTGCGAGGACAAGCAGGTGCAAGACAGGTTGAGGGTGCAAAGGTTGCCCTGCAACACAACCTCGGCCTGGGTGGCGCAGCTGTGGTCACCATGTACCGCAAGGTGGATTGAGTTCAGTAAGCCACCGAAACCCACCGGGCTGGGCCATTACCCGCCTGGTGGGCGAACGCAACCAATCCTGGGAGTATGTCCGTGTTAGACGTAAGCAAAATAGGTTTCGAGTTCCCCGCGTTCGAAGCTGAAGTAGAAAGAGGCCGCATGCGCTTGTTCGTCAAAGCGATCGGCGAAAATAATCCGATCTACCTGTGTGAGGAAGCCGCTAAAGAAGCTGGTTATCAAAGCATTCCCGCACCCCCTACCTTTATGTTTGTACTCGACACGGAAGGGCCGGAATTATTCCCGTTCGTTAAAGTTCTCGATATGGATATTGGCAAAATTCTGCACGGCAGCCAGGAGTTTGAATACTTCGGGATGATCTATGCCGGCGACAAAATCGCCATTCGATCAACCATTAAAGATATCTACGCAAAGAAGAACGGCCAGCTTGAATTTGTTGTTATCGAAAACAGCTATACCAATCAGGATAACGTCCTGGTGGGAAAAACCACTAACACATTGGTTTACCGAAATTAAAGGAGCGAACAAGATGTCTGCGGTTAAAGTAGATGATGTTATTCCCGAGTTAGTCCTGCCTCCCGTATCCCGAGCTACTCTGGCCCTTTATGCCGGCGCTTCCGGAGATCATAACCCGATACACATTGATTCGGACTTCGCAAAAAAAGCCGGTATGCCAGATGTGTTTGTCCATGGCATGCTGACCATGGCTTACCTGGGCAGAATGCTGACCAACTGGCAGCCACAATCACAATTGCGCAAGTTTACCAGCCGGTTTTTAGCCATCACTGAAATAGGTGCCGTGCTCTCCTGTAGCGGCAAAGTTACAGAGCTCCTGGACGATAACGGCAGTCTGTGCGCCAGAGTTGAAATACAAGCAACCAAGCAGGGCGGCACAGCAGCAGTTATCGGCGAAGCAATTGTTTCTGTATAACGATTTCGCCGGTCACCCTTCAATGATGGATGTGGATATGGATACGGTTCATTACAAGCTTGAAAATGGTGTTGCCCAGATCACCCTGAACCGGCCTGAGCGTGGTAATGCGCTGAACGCTAAGCTCATCCGGGAGCTATCAACACTTTTTGTTAGCATTACAAGCGATCCTGACATTCGTGCCGTGCTGTTGCTCGGCGAAGGAAAATGCTTCTGTGCCGGCGGCGACATCAAGGAAATGGAAGCTATTTCAGAAAGCTACGCCAGTGGCTATACCTACATGGAAGGCTTGCACCCCCTGATCCGGGCGCTTATTAATCTGGACGTACCACTGATCGCTGTGGTTGATGGCGCTGCCTATGGTGCCGGTTTCAGTTTGGCCATTTGTGCGGATTACCTGATAGCGACCACCCGCGCAAAGTTTTCTATGTCTTTCGGCAAGGTTGGCTTGGTACCGGATTGCGGAGCTTTTTATACCCTGCCAAGGTTGGTTGGCCTACAGCGTGCCAAAGACCTGATTTTTTCAGCGCGGGTTATCGATGCGGAAGAGGCACTGGCACTTGGTGTTGCCGCTTCAGTTTGTGAGCCTGATAACGCTATGGCAGAAGCTCTTGCGATCGCAAGAAAATTTACCTGCGCATCGCCTACCGCCCTCGCGTTGGCAAAGCGGGCACTCAATAAATCCCAGGAATCAAACCTACAAACAATGCTGGATACAGAGGCGGATTTTCAAGCCAGATCGCTGCAATCGGACTACCACAAGACCGCTGTGGAACGGTTTATCGCCAAAGAACAACCCGCCTTCGACTGGGATCGCAGAAACTAGCCATCCGCAATCTAGATAATGCCAAATTTTCTGGCGACCGCCACGGCCTGGGTTCTACTGCTGGCTTGTAACTTTGAATTGATGTTCCTCAGATGCGTTCTCACGGTACTTTCGGACACAAATATACGGTCTTTGATGGCTGAATTAGAAAGACCCTCGGCAACAAAGCCAAGAACCTGGATTTCTTTTGGCGTTAAGGGCTCAACAATGTTGCCGGTTTCAAGTTCGGGGTTTGCACCAGGGTCATCAGCACCCAACCCAGCCAGCAATACCTTAATGTAGCGACTGAACGCGGGATCTGGCTTGGTTTTTCCCTCGCTCACAAGGTTGTTAAACGCGGATAACAAAGGCTTTAAAGCAGCGCCTTCGTCCAGAATAAGCCGGTAATAGCCTTCTGTGCTGCCGGTTTTTAATACCTCATTGAACAGGGAAAACGCCTTCTGCACGTTTCCTTTTTTATGTAAGGCAATGGCCTTCAATACATTGAGTTTCAGAACCCTGCGGAACCTGCGTTGATTCATCGCTTTGGTTACCTGGTCTTCAAGCCTGCCAAGGGCGCTATCGACATCACCGGTGTGCAGCTCCAGCCTGATGCTGGCCAACTCATGGTATTGCAGATCATTGGCCGGGTAGTGATGAGCTTCAATAATGTCAGCAACATTATCATTAGCGGCGCGCATCAATTCCTCACGCGCATCATCATATTTTCCCTGGAGTAACCGCACTCTCGCCAATTCCAGCCGCGCTACAGAGACCACTCTTGGTAAGGCACGGGCAAAACCGGATTGTTCTAACTCGGCCAGTATCTGAAAAGTATCATCAAGATCGCCATTTATCTGTGCAATCCGAGCCAACATGATATTACTGAGCAGCATGTGATCAGGTAATCCGGCCTCTTTCACCAGGGGGGTGTAGACCTTCAGTAACCGTTTGGCGGTTTCCAGATCATTGCTTTCGTAAAAGCATGCGGCATGAAACACACCAGGCCAGGCATTACCGGTGATTTCACTGACCCTAGATTGCCGTGATGCCCCTACCGCAAGCCTGAAGCGCACAACAGCTTGCCGCTGCCGCCCTTCATGCAGATCGATCAACCCCTCAACCGACTCGGCATAAATCTGGTTGAAGTGGCTGTTGTGATAGGCACGGCTGAGCTTCACCCGGTCAAGCAACTCCCTGGCCTTGCTGTAATTGCCCACCATTGTGTAGCAATTGGCCAGAGAGTTGATCAGTGTGGCATCTGCAAAAGGTTCTGCACTTGGCAGTTTTTGCAAAAACGGCTCGCCAATTTCAATAGCCTTGGCAGGCTCATCCATCAACAGATAGATGTGGGTCCAGATCGCAATCACATGGGGATAAACCGAAGGTGCCTGAGACTGGTCCAGACCACTTTTTTTCAACATATCCAGTGCGACTTGAGGCCCTGCGGTCAAACACAGTGCCCATATCCAGGCGAGTGCCACCTTGGGGTTTCGCAAGCGGTACCCTGAGGGCAATTTGCTAAGCAGTTGGCTTAACAGTCGCATGCGCCCTTTGGACAACAGCGTCTGCGCAGCGCTGTCCAGCAACGACATGGCACGCTCGTAATCTCGCCCCTCAATAGCATGGGCGATCGCTGGAACAATCTGCTCATTTTGTTCGTACCAGCGTGAGGCCCTCAGGTGTAACTCTGGCACTTCATTGGGGTAGCGTTCATGCAGTTTTTCCCTTAAGAACTCTGAAAACAAACTGTGGTATTTGTAAGTTTTATCCTTATGGTCCAGTTCCGTAAGAAAAATGTGATTTTTCGATAAGTTCGCCAGTATCTGCTCAGAGGACGACTCAGGAAGTAACACATTACATATCGAGACGTTCAGGTCTCTGACAATACTAGTGTAGAGCAGAAAACGCCGCACTGAATTGGGCTGCCTGTCCAGAACAGCCTGGGCCAAATAATCTGAAATGGACTGATTGGAACCCGACAGGCGCTCAACAAACACACCGGGTGAGTACTCACCTTCGAGCGTAAGCGACGCCAGCAATATGGCCGTTATCCAGCCTTCGGCGCGCTCATAGATCTGTTCGATATATTCCCGGCTCAGGTCTATCTTATGGCGGGAAACTAGAAAATCACTGGTTTCTTCAATAGAAAAGCGCAGCTGCTTCGTGCTTATTTCCAATAGCTGCCCTTTTGCCCTGTATTTGGCAAGCCCTATCTCCTGCAGAACACGTGTGCCAATGACCAGCTGGCTCTGGCTTGGTAAGTTATCAACGATATCCTTGATAACGCCCAACACAATCGGATCAGTAACGTATTCGAAATCATCAAAAAACAGCACGAATCGTGAACTGTATTGAGCCACTCGCGACACGATTTCGAGAGCCACATCGCCAGAATAATTTTGCGAATCAACCAAGGAGTCAGCATCAACAGATGCTTGTTTGGAAGGCATGGGAATGGCTGCTGATAAATGCGACAGAAAACTCGCTACGTCATTGTCGGCGTCGTCCAGCGTGAGCCAGGCGGTTACTGCTCCCTGCTCCGCCATCTTTCTCATGCTTTGCGCCATCACGGTTGTTTTACCAAAACCGGCGGGCGCATGAACAACAATCAACTTTGCGAGGTAATTTGACGTTATTGCATCAATAATGACTTTGCGAGCCACAAACGAATCGCGCAAAGCCGGTGGAGTAATCTTGTTCTTTATTCGCAGTTGGCTCGCTTGCTGGGCACTCATCTTTAGGCTCAATTTACACAGGAAACCGGCATTTTTTATTATGCACTTGAAGCTTTGTGTTGTTCCATAACAAGCTGTGAAGGGTGCTACGATGTGACTATTCGGTACAGTTGTAGCATCAACTCCGTCGAAGACCAGAGCCTGAAGGAGAGTGCACATTATAGCAGATGCTTTGGCGGAAATCAGTGTGACACGGAGACTGGGGCTTGCTCAAAAGTATTGGCTAGCGCTGCGCGAAGCACTTGTCACCGGGCATCTTGAATCAGCCCGGTTGCGACCGGGAAACCTTGCTTCCCGGTCGTATAAGAGGTCTTTCCAGGGGCTGACAACCAGCCTCTCAGCGAGTGTTAAACATCCTTGTAGAGACCATCATAGCTGGCCCTTATGGTCTTCTTATCCAGTTTCCCAACACTGGTACGCGGCAAGGTATCAACAAACAGCACCGTCTCGGGTAGCTGCCACTTGGCGAAATGAGGGGCCAGAACCTGGTGAATTTCCTCCAGAGGCAACTCGCTTCCGTCGTCCGTGACCACCAGGCAAGCGGGGCGCTCCTGCCACTTGGGATGTTTAATACCAACAACCGCAGCATCACGAATCCGCGGGTGGGCGGTTAGCGCATTCTCCATATCAATGGAAGAAATCCACTCGCCACCGCTTTTGATCACATCTTTTAGCCGATCTGTTAACTTGAGATAGCCGTGCTCATCAATCGTTCCTATATCGCCACTGCGCCAGTATCCGTCAAGGAAGTGACTACCTTCGTCAAGCTTGTGATACTTCTCGATGATCCACGGCCCGCGCAATAACACCTCACCCTGGGAGACGCCATCAAAAGGAACGTCGTTACCCTCACCGTCAATGAGTCGGAAATCAACATGAGAGGACATCAACCCCTGACAACGCTTACGATTCCACTTCTGTTCATCTGTTAATACGTCACGCAGGGACGGTTTCAAGCCTTTGTTCACCGAAACTAACGGCGTTGTTTCAGTTGCACCGTAGGCATGAATCACATCAGCCCCGGTAAGGTCATGGAAACCACGCATCAAACCGAGTGACGGTTCGGTGGCACCACTCAACAACCGCGCCCGGCTGAGGTCGGGTTTGGGATCGAGCGTTTTGATGTAGTCCAGCATGGGCGTGAAAATGACCGGTGCTCCATTTGCAACCGTCACCTCCTCAGTGATGATTGCATCGACCAGAACGGAGGTATCCTCTGCAACGTAACGACCCGGCAGAACAATCTTGCTCATCGCCTGCACGGCGGCCTGGGGAAGCCCCCAGCATTGGCCATGGAACATGGGTGTGATCAGCATCGCGGTGTCGTCACTGCTCATGCCCAGCCCGGCTGTCATCGCCAACGTATGCAGGCATATACCGCGGTGGGAGTAATAAATGCCTTTGGGCCTGCCAGTTGTTCCGGTGGTGTAGCAGGCGCTGTAAGCCGATGTCTCGTCAACCATTGGCCAGTCAATCTGGGTGTCGGACGCTGCAACCAGGTCCTCGAAATGATGCACATTCGGCAACGTTGTGCTGATCTCTGACAACGGCCGGTCGCTCATCACGATCCAGCCTTTGATCTGGGGCACCAACGGCGCGAGTTGTTCAGCGACCGGAAGAAGAGTCTCATCCACCAGGATCCACGACGCCTCACTGTGCTCGGTCACATAGCCCAGATCCTCCGGGCCCAGACGAAGGTTCATTTGCAACATCACTGCTGCCAGGCCGGGAATCGCCCAGTAAAGTTCGAAGTGGCGGCGGCTGTTCCAATCCAGAATACCGACAACGTCTCCTGGGCCAATACCGAGGCCGCGCAAAGCATTGGCCGACTGGCATATCCGCGTGTAGGACTCTCCGTAAGTGTATCGATCCCAACCTCCGTCGGCCGTGCGGTAAACAATCTCTTGCTCGGGATAAGTGCGAGCTGCATGCCGGATAATGGTGGTGGTGTTCAACTGGTAGCTGTCGCCGTGAGTGGAGGGGCGGCCTTTTGTGATAAGTTTAGCTGTCATATCTTTTCCTCAAATTTATTCGCTCTTGTTATTGTTAATCGCGCTTATTGGCTACGCATCCCAATGTAGGCAGACATTGTCAAAGCAAGTACCCGCTCACCATGTTGGTTAATTAACTCTCCAGCATAATCTACGCGCGCACGGCCTCGCTCGGGCTGAAGCTTTACGTACTTCACGACTGTCGACCCAGTAAGCGTGTCGCCCGGGCGTACCGGCTTTCGGAACTGCAAACCTTCAATCCCTGCCCCACCGATCACATCCCAGTGCCGGTCGCGACTATCCACGGTCAGGCGCTGAAAGATACCGAGCGTTTGAATGCCGCTGGCGATGAGGCCGCCAAAATAGCCTTCGGTTTGGGCACGCTCCTCATCAACATGAAAGAACTGCGGATCCCACTGCCGTGCGAACGCGACTATTTCATCGGCGCTGATGGTGTAGTTGCCGAGTTCGGTGCGGTCACCCGGACTAAAATCCTCGCCGTACACTACATGGGATTGAGCATCTACATTCATGGAACTAACTTCTCCTCTGTGCAGTGATCTGAATGTCACTCGGGTAATGAACTCTGTGCCAGCTTCTGTAAATGATAGTCGGCATCACCAAACAGCGTATTGATCACCAGTAGCCGTTTTACGTAGTGACCCACATCCAACTCATCCGTAATGCCCATACCGCCATGTAGCTGTATAGCTTCCTTGCCGATTGCACGTCCTTCACGTCCGATCATGGTTTTTAGCGCATTCAGGCTACGCTCGGCATCGACAGATTCCGCCGAACACACGGCCCTGTACAACAACGAGCGGGTTTGCTCACAAGCCATGAACATGTCAACCATGCGGTGTTGTAGCACCTGGAAGGAAGAAATCGGCACACCGAACTGCTTGCGTGCTTTGGTATATTCCCGGGTGGTTTGGGTAAGCTTCTCCATAATACCCAACCCTTCGGCGCTCAAGGCCAGGATAGTGTTGTTGACCACCTGCTTCATGAGCCAGTAACCATCGCCTTCTTCGCACAGAATCCGGGAATCAGCTACGCTAAGGTTATTGAACGCGATGTTAGCCACCAACTGGCCGTCCATCAGCCGGTAAGCTGTCTTATGCAGCCCGGGAGTATTTGCGTCAATGACAAACAGAGTGATGCCAGATGCGTCAAATTGATTGCCACTGGTACGTGCAGACACAACCACCTGATCTGCCGTTGCTCCGTTCAACACCAGGGTTTTCTCGCCGTTGAGAACAAACCGATCGCCCTCGCGCACAGCGGTGGTTTTAATATCCGCCATGTCATAGCGGCTCTGGCGTTCCTGATACGCAAACGCACCTTGCAATTGCCCCGCAAGCAGAGGTTCCAAAAGGCTGTTTTTCGCGCCTGGAGGAGCACCACCGTCGATTAAACCACCAAACAGCAATACCGTAGCGATATAAGGTGCCGCTACAAGGCCTTTACCAAACTCCTCCATCACCACCATGGTGTCTGCCGCACTCCCGCCGAATCCACCACTCACTTCCGATATAGGCACTGACAACCAGCCGAGCTCTGCAAACTTTTCCCAAGTAGCACGATCAAAACCTTCCGGTAAGGCTACATGGCGTTGACGGGCTTCAAATGAATACTGTTGGCCGATAAAGCGGGCAGCGCTATCCTGCAGCATGGCCTGCTCTTCAGAAAGGTTGAAATGCACGGGTATGACTCCTCAACGTTCGATCTGGTTTAATTACAAGCCAAGCACGTGTTTGGCTGTAATATTTTTCTGGATCTCGTTGGATCCGCCGTAAATCGTGGACGCTCGGCCATACATAAAGTCATGTCGCGCCTGATCACCGAACTCGTGGCCGATATCACCTGTGGCCAGGCTGTCACCGATAATGCTGCCGTAGCCGCCGGCCAGATCCAGTGCCAGCTCTTGAATAGCCTGTTGAATTTCGGTGCCCTTGATTTTCAACAGCGAAGATTCAGCTCCCGGTCCCTGCCCATTAGCCTGAGCAGCAAGAACGCGCAGTTCAGTGTATTCCAGAGCCATCAGCTCCATTTCGATCGTGCAAAAGCGAGACCGAAACACAGCATCTTGTGCCATTGTTCGGCCACTCTGGGTTTCCTGCATTGCGTACTGCCGAAGCTGTTCAAGACCCCGTTTAGAATCAGCGACCCCTGCAATAGCTGTTCGTTCGTGAGCCAACAACGCTTTAGCGTAGGTCCACCCCATGTTCTCTTCGCCAATTCGATTCGCCACGGGTACACGAACATTCTCGAAATACACCTCGTTCAGGGAATGGACGCCGTTAATGCTATGGATAGGGTTGACCGATATTCCAGGGCTTGTCATATCAATCAACAGAAAGGAAATGCCTTGCTGGGGTTTGCCCTCATTGCTTGTGCGAACCAGACAGAAGATCCAGTCAGCATGATGGGCACCGGTGGTCCAGATTTTGGAACCGTTAACAATGTAACTATCACCATCCAGGTGCGCACTGGTTTTCAGCGCTGCAAGATCGGAACCGGCCCCTGGCTCTGAATAGCCCTGGCACCACCAGTCATCAGATGCATAGATGCGCGGAAGGAAACGCTGTTTCTGCTCTTCACTGCCAAAGGTATAGATAACGGGCGCGACCATTTTAACGCCAAAGGGAACAATATCCGGTGCACCGGCCGCTACCCGCTCGTTTTCGTAGATGTACATCTGGGTGGGCGACCAGCCGTTGCCGCCATGTTCGATGGGCCAGTTAGGTGCGATCCAACCTTGGGCTGCAAGATGTTTCTGCCACTGGACAGTACCTTTTTTATGCGTGCTTTCCTGAGCGATCAACACTTTCACGTCTTCTAAAGGAGCCTGGTCAAAGAATTCCCGAACCTGGTCGCGAAATGCTAACTCTTCTGCAGAAAATGAAATATCCATTGATTAACCTCCGGCTGCCCGCAATTTGAAATCACCATAACGAACCTGCGCCTCAAATCGATCGTCGTTTTGGACGATATGAGATTCGTACAGCCTGGCGGTCGATAAACTATGCAAATTTTTCGTGTACGAAGTGAGTTGTGTAATTCCCCCAGAAAAAATCGAGGTTTTGAGTAGAGGCTTTTACAATGGTCGCAAAGCGAACATTCAGACGGATAGACCAGCACTTCCTTGGAGAAATTGCGTTTTTATCCAATTGAACTCTAACCCAGTAAACGTGGGGTTCCCCCGCAAATACCAACGAAATCCGCCATGATTAGCAACAGTCTTTTTCAGGTATCAACTCACTCGAAAGATCCTGCCATCCGGAACCTACCTCAACCCGGATATCCCGTGCAGTCACCGGCTCACCGCAACAGGAACACACAGTCACCGGCTGCATGAACTGACCGCACTGCTTGTGCACGTGAACGATCGGCGCGCCGCGCTCGTCTGCCATGTGCTGGTTACCCCAATGAACCAACGCCATGACAACCGGGTGAAGTGACAGCCCTTTCTCTGTTAACCGGTATTCCTCCCGAACCGGCTTCTGCTGATAGGGAGTTCTGTACAGAACACCGTGTTCAACCAACTTCTTCAGGCGATCTGCCAGCACGTGGCGGGTAATACCCAGGCGTTTTTCAAGGCCATCGAAGCGTCGCACACCCAGAAAGCAATCTCGCAGAATCACCAGGGTCCACCTGTCTCCAACAACGGACAGGGCTCGGGCCAACGAACATGGCTGTTTGTCCAGATCTTCCCACTTCATAGAACTCACCTCCCCAATACTCCTGGGAAGAATAACTTGACAGGTTCCAAAAAGGAACTCAACCTATTCAGGTTCCAAAAAAGAACTCGGGAGAGCAGGCATGAACGAACCACAAAAGAAGCCACCCGTAGCGGTCGTTATTGGCGCTGGTGATGCAACCGGCGGGGCCATTGCCCGACGGTTTGCCCGCGAAGGTTACGCCACCGTAGTTACACGCCGTCGCCGAGAAGCACTGGACTCGCTGCTGGAATCTATCGAAGCCGAGGGTGGGCAGGCTCACGGGTTTGGATGCGACGCCCGTGACGAAGATGCCATGGTTGAGCTGTTCAAGCATGTAGAGGAACAGATTGGCAACATTGAAGTCATGGTCTTCAACATCGGCGCCAATGTCCGTCACTCGATCACGGAGACTACCGAACGTGTATACAGGAAGGTCTGGGAAATGGCCGCTCTAGCCGGTTTTCTAGCCGGCCGAGAGGCCACCAAAGCCATGCTGCCAAGAAACAAAGGCACCATCATATTCACCGGCGCAACCGCTTCACTTCGCGGAGGCAGCGGTTTCAGCGCATTTTCAGGGGCCAAATTCGCCCTGCGCGCACTGGCACAGAGTATGGCCAGAGAACTTGGCCCTAAAGGCATTCACGTTGCCCACCCGATTATCGACGGTGCAATTGATACCGACTTCATCCGGGACAATTTCCCCGACATGTACGCCCGAAAGGAGCAGGACGGCATACTCAATCCCGAGCACATCGCAGAACAATACTGGCAAATCCACTGCCAGCCCCGGGACGCCTGGACGCACGAGCTGGACCTGCGCCCCTGGGTGGAAACTTTCTGATAAGGACAAAATCATGAGCAAAACCATCGACGTATACTTCGACGTTGGCAGCCCTGCCAGCTACCTTGCCTGGACACAGTTGCCTGCTCTGGCAGACCGGCACAACGCCACGGTCAACTGGAAGCCCATGCTTTTGGGCGGTGTATTCAAGGCGACTGGCAATCAGTCCCCGATGACTATTCCCGCCAAAGGGCGATACACAGCGGTGGATTTTGATCGCTTCGCCAAAGCATACGACGTCCGGTTTGAGCTCAATCCACACTTCCCGATCAATACCCTCCAACTGATGCGTGGAGCTACCGGTTACCTCCATAGCCCACGATTTCAGGACTACCTCTCCACCATCTTTGCCGCTCTCTGGGTGAACAAGAAGAATCTTAACGACCCAGAGGTTGTGTCTGAGGTGCTCAGTGATGCGGAGTTTGATCCATCAAAAGTGCTGACCCTCTGTAATAACCCGGAGGTGAAGGAACGCCTTAAGCAGACAACAGAGGAAGCGGTTTCTCGGGGCGTTTTTGGCGCACCTACCTGCTTTGTTGAGAACGAAATGTTCTTTGGTCAGGATCGGTTGGACTGGGTGGAAAAAGCCCTCCAGTAGCAGCCAGACGCTGAAAAGGAAGGGTTAATGCGCGCCAGTTTTGAGCTTGTGAACTAAAATTCCGCGCGCAATCTTCTGCCCCGAGCCACGAGCGCAGGCAGATCCGTGCACTTTCATGAAGGCATTCGTTATCGATCCCTACAAGAGAGCGACGACTCGATTCGCCCGATGTTCGATCGAACGTTTCTTTTCGCTTGGACCAAAGAGGCTTTCAACTGTGTCGAATCCGGTCACGCCAAAGGAAAGTTGTCATCAGCATAGTTTGAAGTCGCCTTTGCTGGAAACGCGCAGCATTCTGTTGCTCAAGCGCGTTAACAAATAGGCCTTTCATTGATTCAGGAGAGCGGTTCTATGAACGTAAATAATATCCATCCCAATCTTAGCGGGCTCGAACAACTCCAGGCAATGCTGGCTAACGGGAACGGCGCCCCGATTGGCGAAACACTCAAGTTCCGTCTTGTCGAAATTGATGACGGCCACGCTGTTTTCGAAGCCGAACCGGGCCCTCATGCCTATAACCCCATCGGCAGCATACACGGCGGATTTGCCGCAACGTTGCTCGACAGCGCTTGTGGCTGTGCCGTCCACTCAAAACTCAGAGCTGACCAGATTTACACGACCCTGGAACTCAAAACCGCCTACCACCGTGGCATGACGGCCGAAACCGGTACGGTGCGAGCCATCGGTTCCGTGGTCACGATCGGCCGGCGCACCGCCTTCGCGGAGGCGCGTCTTGTTGATGGCAATGACCGACTTCTGGCGTCCGCAACGTCGACCCTGCTCGTCATGGATCGCCAATCCTGAAATCTGGTTTTTGCCTGGAGTCGAATCGACACATGGAGAACCGACGGTATGAGAGATGTAAAGCAATGGGCTCTCATCACAGGCACCTCAAGTGGTCTCGGCAAGGTGTTTGCCCAAGAATACGCGAAGAAAGGTGATAACCTTGTTTTAACGGCTTGGCGAATTGACGTCCGGAAAAAGCTGGCTGATGAGCTCAGCACATCGCATCGAATGTCACGTCGAGCCAGCGGATCTTCCCACCGTTGGTGCGGCGGCCAAGCTTAAGAAAAACGCTTGACGCCATCCCAATAAATGTCGACGTCCTGATCAAAAACGCGGGTATGATGCAGCTCGATATCATTACGCTGACGGAACTGACCCATGTCTTTGGCCAATCGATGTGTAAACATCCCTGTTTACTTGCACCGTTAATTTGGAACATCTGCACTCTGCAACATTGGTCGTTTTAGAGATTCCCAATCAATACCGTCTCCGTCTGCAATCGCACCCAGATCTGTTTTGGTCCTCGCCAGATAATTCACCGTCATCGCCTGCGGAATCCACTTGCCATTGCCGGGGATGGACGCATCCCTCATCACTCCAGCCATCTCTACGAATGTTCGCTTTTGTTTAAGAGCTTGAGCTTAACTGAACGTCCAGAAAGGTCCGCTTTGAAAACGTGGGGTGATTTTTTTGCGTGCTACTACATGAACAGAAGTCACGCCATGGTTTCTTTCAGCTAACTTTTAGGATTTTAGATTGGTATGCTTACTAAACCTAAAAGTGCTTATTCACTCACTCACACGATCATTTGGGATAGTTTATATTGTTATAGGAAGTATATTAAGGCTTAGCTCGACGGGCGAGAGATTGACCATATCGTTTGCAAACCGTTCTCGTTTAGCTTGCGTCCAACCCTTCGCTCCGCGCTTCCAAGCCCACTTGAGCGGAACTACGTGATCAATGTCAATCTCGCTGCTGTTCTGGATGACCTTGCCTGTGAACGGACTGATCCATCGGCCTGAGATCACCCTACAACGACTTCCGTCTGCAAACCGGACGTTTGTTGTGGAATGGGCAACCAATGCCTCAGCACGGCTGTCCTGACAGTCTCCATCAGCATCATCCCAACCGTGACCAAACGCAGACCGTTCATAGCTACGTAGCCTGCCTTGCTGCTCCTGTGCCTGTCGAACCGATGCAAAAGAGACCCCATCTGGTAATTTACCACCTGAATCCAAACAGGCATCAAGGGAGTCGTAGGGTTGATAATTCTTGGTTCGCTCATACCAACTGCTTTGCGGTGGATGGCAAAGGCCACTGTTCGACTTTTTTATAACGGACGCATGGGCCGGAACACTGATGAAACCCACTACCAACGAAAAGAAGAGGGGCAGGATTCTTAAAACGCAAACCATGATGTTTAAAGGCTCTCTCAAATGTAAACTTACCGTAGAATGCACACGTATGATCCCTCGCAGCCTTACACTCCACGGACGATGCTTCACTCCAAGGAAGCGACAACGACTGACCAAAGGTCGGTGTTACCAGTTTGCAGCCCAAAAAGGCTGAGAAGTTTATTCACCATTATCGTTTGCAGCAAGCTGGCATAGGCCTAATAGCAAAGCGGCGACGCCTGTTTGGCTGCGTACTATCCTTAACGTGATTTGGACGGGAAAGATCGACTATCCATGGCTATTAGCTTTTATGAAAAAGGGGAGCTGGCCTCTGGCTTCCACGGATGGCGAGTTGTTGCCACCATCCGCGGTAAACGCTACCAGAAGTACTTCTCCTTGAAGAGGCCAAACACTCGGATTTCTGAAGAGTTCTGGCACAAATATCAAGAGACCAGAGCCAGGTACTATGAGGCCCGCTATATGGCCCGCTCCGCAGCGATTCAATACCTCGATTTCATCGGGAGAGACCATCTAGCCACCCGCCCCTATCGCGGCGTAGGTTTCCACGGCATCACGCTTGGTATCGGAAGCGGGAAAAGTGGTTCACAGGAAACCTGCTATTTCTCCGTAAACAAACGAGGCGCTGCTAACAAATTCTACATTGATGAACGGGCATCTCTGTCTCAGGCATGGGAGCAGGCTGTACAACATTGGGGAGAAGTATTCGATATCCGACCCAAAGATATAGCTAAAAAGCTCGAACAGGTTCCCAGTCCTGACCAGTTCAAATTGCTTCGAAAACAACTGAACGAACACGAGGGCTGCGACCATCAAGCCAGTGTCCTCCATCATGTCTACGCCGAACAGCGTAGCCAGCTGGAAAAACATAAGGCTAAGAAAACCACCAGAGGAAAGCTCAACGAGGATGATTTACTGGCAATGTACGCGAACCTGGAACGCCAGGTGTCAGAGTTCCGGAATTAGATCTATTCGGTGTCGTGGCCGAAGGACCGGCCCAGCGCGTCCGGTTTAGACGACAAAACCCTGACCATTGGCTGTCGTCCTTCCACGACGCCAACAACTCTACCATCGCCGATGAAAGCCCCTACCATGTAGATACCGGGGCCAAGCCATTTGTAAGGTTCAAGAATCATCGTTCGCCAAGCTTCGATATCCAATAGAACCGACTTTAACTCCGGAGCTAATCTTAGAATCCTTCGGTCTGCCACGCCAAGCCAATGACAAAGCTCAATACCATCTTCTGTAACAATGCCGACGGTTTCCATTGAAGCAAATGCTTGCGGGTGGCATATGCCATATTCTGTCGGCGACGAAACTCCATCCTCAGCCCGCTAATCCTGTTCATTTAGAGTGGCAAACCAGTATGGTCAGATGGCAAATACCGTAACTTTGCCAAAAACAATGTGAACGGCCACAGATGCTCATGGAGATTGATGGAATGCCTCTGGCCAACACTGTATATGCGAACAGTATTCTGCTGTGCCTGATTCAATTGTTCAAGATTGGGTCGACCAAAAGGTGCAAAATGTGACATGCGGGGGTGGTGCCAAGTCTCTCCTTGGCGCGTCACACCACTGGGCAGGTGTCGCGTTTGCCTGGCATCCGTGCCGGCGTTAAGTCCCGGTCGTGCTGACCAACTGACTCGGCCACTACCCTATCACTGTCAATGCAGGATTCGTGTGAGAAATATCTTAAAGCTGCGTAGGATCCTGAATTAGGCGTGGCGGCTACAGTCTGACCAGGGATGAGGAGGAGTATTAACAATCAACTCGTTTCGCAGGATAGGCTCTACCGACATACGCCTGAAGTCGTTAGGCGCGAAAGACTCAGAAACAGCATTTAAACAATTGATCAGCCAACTGGTAACGCCGCTATAGCGTGGTCCAAAATTGACACCACAAATCATCCTGTTGTTTAAAAGCTTGGACTTAGGCTGGTGCCCTCGCCACTCCTAGCCCATGAGCGAACCTCCCCCGGTTCAGGCTCTATCCACTAGCCCATCTCAGCGTGGCAAAAAGGTCCGCTTTCCAATGTTCGTTACGGCCAGGCTATGGGTTTCAGGCCATGACCACAACGCGGAGCTTTCCCCGAGCGACTTAACTCTCCGATTGACTTGAGGGCCTTACGCATCGAGGAATATCTGGCGACACACCAACCGGCGGGAAGCGCTAATCAGCGGCGTAACTAAAACAGGGCTGTTTACAAGTTAAGGTTGAGTATGGTCTTGGCGTTGCAATTTAGGTTAAACCCTAAAACGCCTGCACTTGGTAGATCGTCATATTCGGTTAAGCTGGACCTTCACAATGAATGAGGGAATCTGCATGACCGCGATTATTCTGATGATTATTGGGGCAACGCTCGGCGAACAACTTGGCACATGGGGAGTCATAGCGGGTACTTATATCGGCCTGGCATTAGCAACTCCAACCCAGCACACAAGCTCATTTAGCAACATTGATTGCGGGTCCGAGAGCAACCCAAATTCATCGTGGGTTCCGGACTTTCCTTCACACCCACCATACTTGTCATTGGTTGATCCCGAGGCGCCCACGTTGCACCAATCAGAAATCAATGATTCTTCAACTCTATTCGACGATCCCATGCCGTTTTCCGAATCATCCTATATAAATCCCGCCAGCGGCCTACCAATGATTGATGACGGTATCACCGGTTTTGATACGGGAGGAAATACCTTTGGTACGAGTTCTGATGATTTTTTGTGATTAACCCAAAAATCACTGCAATGTCGTCAAAAAAAACCATTTAACGTCACAAAACGAAGAGCCGGCCACATAAGATCTAAACATGAGCCTCTTGAACCGATACTGAAAATCCAATGAGGCTCTCAATACCTTAACGATCTGGCTGGAGTCGAGTATGAGACCAGTTTCAATAAGAACCTTTATCGAGATTGTTTACTGCTGCGACGAGGATCCCCCCTCCGAATCCACCATTCGCCGGCGCATTCATGAGATCCCCGGTTCGTTTCGGGACGGGCGACGCTGGCGCATTGACCTGGATTTGTATTTCGAGGTGATGGGTCAGCGCATTCGGGGCCTGCCTGAAAACATGCATGAAGCCAGCTTTCTGCAATCCCTCGCCAACCAGCTCCGGTAACCATGGCGCCGCCACGCAGAAAACCCGGCCAACGATGGCTGGTCCAATACCCAGGCCTTTACATCCGTGACAGGGATGGAACTTTCTACGTACGACATCCGGTTACGCGCAAACAGGGAAGCCTGCAAACCGATGACCGTAACGTCGCTATCCGCCGCTGGGCCATGCTCCAGCAAATGTGGGAGCAGGAGCGGAAAGATTTCGACGCCAAAGGGATGGCAGACAATCTCTCAATGGTGGATCCGGTTGATCAAGCCACTCAGATTACGCTCAAAGAGTACCTGCACTACTGGCGTACCAAACTCATCGGTCACGAAGTGGTGAAGGGAAAAATCCGATGGGGCGAATGCAAGGTGTTCAGTCAGCGTGGCCGTAACCGGGGTCGTCCGATTGCAATGGGTACCCGAGCAGACTACGCCGCGGACGCTCAGCAAATGGAATCTAATGAAAATTCCGATTTTTTGCTCTCGGACCCACAACTGCTTCGACGGATCAGGCGCCTCCTCTCCCCCTGGCAGACGAAGCCCACACACTACAACGGGCTTAGGAACACCTTGTCCCGGGTTTTCACCCAGGCAGTCCAGGACGGCCTCATCGATAGAAACCCAATGCGAGACATCCAAAAGATCAGCGAACCGAAGCGAGAGGTTTTGATTCCAGATAAAGCATACAAGGAAATCACCGCCCACCTCTGCGTCCACAAAATCAACAGGCGCAAAATGGACGGAACCTGGCGGGCAAAAATCTGCGACCTGATTTACATGATGAGCCAGCAACCAATCGATGTTTTCGGACTAAAGGAGGATCAGGTCAAGGATGATGAGGGCGAGTTTGGAGAAATCCATTTCGCAAGGCACAAAACGGGCGTGCCCATTGTTATTGAGATGAACGAAGACCTGAGAGCACTGATCGAATGGTTCAGGGATTGGAAGCGTGAGCAGGAGATCATTTCGCCGTATCTAATGGTCTACCCTCGATATTTTGATTTCAGGAGTCGCACAAAACCGGTGCGGCATCGTTTCATGCAAATATCTTGGGCAAAGGCCTGTGAAGAGGCCGGATACAAAGGTAAGTATCAATTGCGAGACTTGAGAAAGAAGGGCTTAACCGACGAGTTTTTGTCCCAAGGGGAGAACAACAAAGGTGGACATGAGACCGAGGCAATGCGCAAACACTACCGGTTGGTTCGCCCGCCAGAGCGATCGAAATCGACTCTGAAATCGCTCCGCGATCCGGAAAAACCATGAATCGTTGTCGCCATTTTGTCGCCATGATGTCGCCATCAAAACGCCGGCTCTGGCTCGAAACTGGTAACTAGCTGTAAATAAAGGGAAAGAAATGGAGGCGCGGGTCGGAATCGAACCGGCGTACACGGAGTTGCAGTCCGCTGCATAACCACTCTGCCACCGCGCCGGAAAAGATCGAAGAAATCGGATCTTTGTGCTCTCAGGTGGGCATTGAGAGACTTGAAATTGGAGCGGGAAACGAGATTCGAACTCGCGACCCCAACCTTGGCAAGGTTGTGCTCTACCAACTGAGCTATTCCCGCTCTTCGCTAAGAGGCATTGCCTCGTCAACGGCTGCGTATTCTACGGATTACCGTTCAGGCGTCAATAGTTTTTTATCAAGGTTCTGTTTTATTGGAGTTTGTGGGTAAAGTTTGGCCAATCGCGAACACACGATGCGATGAAGCAGATTCCGCACTGGCAGATATCCACTGCACTCTCTAAGCTAGTGAATGGCCAGCAACATTACTTATGGATTCGACAGAACGTGCCCAGTCCCGTTTCTTCCGAGCAGACCGATCCACAAAGACCTTTCTCCGGCCCGGGCTCCGTGACCGTTGAAGCCGGTACCCTCAGGGTCGCCGGGGACTGGTTGCTGAGCCATTACCGGGCGCTGACATCGGTGGCGTCTTCTGTGTCTGTACAGGAGATCAGCAAATTACCGGTTGACCTCTCCCGGTTGGACCGGATTGATACCGCCGGTGCATCACAACTGGCCTCGCTGGTCGGGCCGGATCGCTTGCTGGAAGCGGCGTCGGCCCCCGGAGAGTTACCCCGCGAGAAATCCGCCCTGATTGCGGCCGTCTGCGAAGCGATGAAAGACCAGCCCGCACCGGGCCGTGCGGCACCCTCCCTGCTCTGGAGCTTTATCACCGGAACCGGTCAGAAGGTGGAAAGCATCTTCCGGCTGCTGTGGATTCTCGTGGGTTTTATCGGCCAGACCCTGGCCACTCTGGCCTGGAACCTGCCCAGACCAAGGCGCTGGCGAATGACGGCGTTTGTAGCGGCCGTTCATGACACTGGCCTGAACGCACTGCCCATTGTGGCATTACTGACATTTCTGGTCGGTGCTGTTGTGGCCTTCCTCGGAGCCACGGTACTGGACGGCTTCGGCGCTACGATTTATACCGTCAACCTGGTGGCATTTTCATTCCTCCGGGAGTTCGGTGTGCTCCTCGCTGCCATCCTTCTGGCCGGCCGTACCGCCAGCGCTTTTACCGCACACATAGGCGCCATGAAGGTTAATGAAGAGCTGGATGCCATCCGCACCCTGGGGCTCAATCCCATTGAACTACTGGTACTGCCCCGGGTAATGGCCATGATGGTCAGCCTGCCGATTCTTACCTTTGTCGGGATGATCTCGGGGATGGTTGGCGGGGCCGTGGTGTGTGCCCTGGTGCTGGATATCTCGCCCACCCAGTTCATGGCCATTGTTGAGCGCGATATTGCACTGAAGCATTTCCTGGTGGGTCTGGTTAAAGCTCCGGTTTTTGCCTTTCTGATAGCGGTTATCGGCTGCCTTGAGGGGTTCAAGGTTGCAGGCAGCGCGCAATCCGTTGGGGAACACACAACCGCCAGTGTCGTCCAGTCCATTTTCATGGTCATTCTTCTGGACTCCATTGCTGCGCTATTCTTTATGGAAATGGGCTGGTAATCATGGTGTTTATGAGTGCAACCCGGGAAACCAAAGCCGCTACGGAGCCAGTAATCGAAGTGCGCGAACTGTGCAACCGGTTTGGTGACCATATTGTCCATGAAAACCTGGAACTGGACCTCCTCGGCGGCGAGATCCTGGGCGTGGTTGGTGGCTCGGGAACCGGTAAAACCGTGCTCCTGCGAAGTATTGTCGGGCTTATTACGCCCGCCTCCGGCCACATTCGGGTATTTGACCAGGACCTTACACAACTCCCGGCGATGGCCCGCTCAAGGATCGAGCAACGATTTGGTGTCCTGTTCCAGGGGGGCGCCCTGTTCACCTCCCTGAACCTGCAGGAGAATATCGCGGTACCCCTGATTGAACACGCCGGCCTGAAAAGGCCGGAGGCGGAAAAGCTGGCACGAATGAAACTGGCGCTTACCGGACTATCACCGGAGGCCGCCGTGAAATACCCGTCTGAACTCTCCGGTGGCATGGTCAAACGGGCGAGCCTGGCAAGAGCGCTGGCCCTGGATCCTGAAATCCTGTTTCTGGACGAGCCCACCGCCGGGCTGGATCCCATCGGCGCCGCCGCCTTCGACCGCCTCATTGTGACGCTACGGGATGCCCTTGGGCTGACGGTGTTCCTGGTCACCCATGACCTCGATACTCTGTATTCAACCTGTGACAGGGTTGCGGTACTGTCACAGCGCCGCGTGCTGGTAGCTGATACTCTGGAGACGGTTGCCACCATGGAGGATGAGTGGATTCAGGACTATTTTAACGGCCCCCGCGGTCGCGCAGCCAGTTACGCCTTCATGGATCATTCGCAGATACGGAATCAGGAGTAGTAACCATGGAGCCCAGGGCCCATCACCTGATCATTGGCCTGTTCACCATCATCGCGTTCGGGGCAGCCCTGATTTTTTCCCTGTGGCTGGCAAAATCATCTGCTGACCGGGAATGGGCTTACTACGAAATTGTCTTTGACCACGCCGTCAGCGGCCTGGCTGAAGGCAATCCGGTTCTTTACAGCGGCGTGCAGGTGGGTGACGTGATGGCGCTGACCCTCGACTCTGAAAACCCTGGTCGTGTCCGGGTGCTCGTTCGGGTTGATCAGTCCGTACCCATTCGTGACAACACCAAGGCAGGGCTCGTGCTGGCAAACATTACCGGCAGCATGAGTGTTCAGTTCAGTGGTGGCAGCCCGGATCGGCCAGCACTAAAGGGAAACCGCGACAATCCTCCGCTGATCGTCGCTGAGCCCTCTACATTTAACAGCTTGCTCGCCAACGGCCATCAGCTTTTGGCCAAGGCGGACCTCTTGCTCAGTAACGCCACAGAACTCCTTTCTGGCGATAACATCGAGAACCTGACGGCTATCCTGCGGAATACACGTGAAGCAACCGACGCCCTTCTCGCCCGCCGCGAACAGCTGTCAGCCCTGCTCGACCGGTTGGATGCTGCCGGGTCTCGCACCGAGGAAGCCGCCATCAAGGTTTCGAGGGTCTCTGATAACGCAAACGAATTGCTGCAAACGGACGGTCGACGGGTCCTGCAATCCATGGACAAAACGCTGGGCATCATTTACGCCACCATATCCAGAATTGATCAGCTGACGCGCGACAACCGGGGTGCCATGGATTCCGGGCTTCAGGGGATGGGTGAACTGGCACCGGCACTCAGGGAGCTGAGGGCGACGCTTCGGAATCTGAACCAGTTTACCCAACGCCTGGAAGAGGACCCGACGGGGACTCTGTTCGGAAACGACACCATGAAGGAGCTTTCCAAGTGAAGGTAGCGCCAATCGTTAACCTCGCCCTCCTCCTGGGCATCGGCCTTGCAGGTGGCTGCACAGTGTTTCCGACCCCCGAGCCACCCCGGGTGATGGACATGGCTGCACCAGAAACAATCAGCAAGGCAGACCAACGCTTCCCGGAATCGCTGCGCGTTGATACACCCTATGCGTCCAAACCATTCAACAGTACGAGGATCCTGGCCAAGCCTGCGCCCTGGGAGTTCAGGTCTTATGAAGGCGTTCGCTGGCGCGACACGGTGCCGGTTGTGGTGCGTGACACCCTGGTCAGCACCCTGAGACAAAGCGAGGCGTTTGCCAGCGTGATCAGTGAAACCAGCCCCGCCGAGGCAGAGCTCACCCTGATCAGCGAGCTTTCCGCCTTTCACGTCGAAAATCCTGAGAGCACGCCCCGGATTGTTATCGAGCTGCACGTGCAACTGATCCACAACCGCTCCCGGGCCAGCCTGTGCAGCAACAACTTCAGGATAGCTGAACCGGCGCCCGGCCCTGCTATTGAGCAGATTATCGAAGCGTTCGGTGCCGCCGGCAATACGCTCTCAGACAGAGTGATTCTCTGGGCTACGGCGTGCGACCTTCCGTCTCACCCGGAAAGAGATCAGCCCAGGCAGCCTTGAGGTAGAGCCCCATGGACCAGAGGGTAAGAGTGGCGGCGATATAGAGCAGCACCAGCGCAACATTGGACCAGAATACCCCCGGCGGAAACGCCAGCAACCCAACGATGGCAGCCATCTGAGCCGTAGTCTTGATCTTGCCGATGTAGGAGACAGCGACGCTGCCACGACTGCCAATTTCCGCCATCCACTCGCGCAGGGCGGAAATCACGATTTCCCGACCGATGATTACCGTCGCAGGAATGGTCAGAAGAATGGCCGAATGCTCCTCAATAAGCACAGCCAGAGCCACGGCCACCATCAGCTTGTCAGCGACCGGATCGAGGAAGGCCCCAAATGGGGTGCTCTGGTCGAGCTTTCTCGCCAGGTATCCGTCAAGCCAGTCTGTGGCCGCCGCCAGCCCGAAAATGGCCGCACTCACGAGATAGCTCCATTCCACTGGCAGGTAGAAGATCACCACGAACACCGGAATCATGATGATGCGGGAAAGGGTGAGGATATTAGGTAGATTCATGCTGTCCTTACTCGTCGTGCAAAGCTGCGTATAGGGTTTCTGCCAGTGATTTGCTGATGCCCGGCACCTTGACCATCTCATCAACACCCGCTTTGCGGAGTTCTTGTATTCCGCCGAAATAGCGTATCAGGTCGCGGCGTTTTTTCGGCCCCACACCTTCGATACCCTCCAGTGTAGACTGTCGCCGTTTTTTGTCCCGGCGCGCTCGGTGCCCGGTAATCGCAAAGCGGTGGGACTCGTCCCGGATGTGCTGAATCAGATGCAATGCCGGCGAGTCTGCCGGTACCCGGAAGACATCGCCGGTCATCGCATCAATGAGCTGCTCCATGCCTGCCCGGCGGGTCACGCCCTTGGCGACACCGATCAGCGGTATATCGGAAATTTCAAGCTCATCAAACACTTCCCGGGCAATGTTCAGCTGCCCCTTGCCGCCGTCAATAAACACCAGATCCGGGCGCTTGCCCTCTCCGGCCACCATCCGTTTGTAGCGGCGGCTCAGGACCTGGCGCATGGCGGCGTAGTCATCGCCGGCGGTCACGCCCTCGATATTGTACAGGCGGTAATCGCTCTTCAGGGGACCATTCTCATCGAAAACCACACAGGATGCGACGGTATTTTCCCCATGGCTGTGACTGATATCAAAGCATTCCATGCGTGAAGGCGTTTCCGGCAATTCCAGCAAATCACGCAGGGCCAGTAGCCGCCGATATACCGTCTCCTTGCTGGCCAGGTGCGTGAGCAGTGTCTGGCGGGCGTTGGTCATGGCCAGTTCAAGCCAGCGCCTGCGCTCTCCCCTCACATTGCCACGGATACGGATCTCCCGGTTAGCGGACTCCGTGAGTGCCCGGGCGAGAAGCTCCTGACCCTCAACCTCAACGGGCACAAGGATGTCCCGGGGAATCTCCCGGCGGGTATTGCCACCAAAATAATACTGGCCGAGGAAGGCGCTGAGCAGCTCGCCTTCGGTCTGTTCGATGGAGTATCGGGGAAAGTAGTCCTTGGTACCCAGCACCCGGCCGCCACGAACAATGATGACCACAATACAGACAACCCCGGCATCCTGGGCAATGGCGACCACATCGGCATCGCCGCCTTCGCCATCCACCGACTGCTGTTCCTGAACGTGGCGCAGATGGTTAATCTGATCCCGGTAGGCCGCCGCCTTCTCGAACTCCAGGTTCTTCGAGGCTGCTTCCATGGCATTCATCAGATCATGGAGGATCGCAGGGTTCTTGCCCTCCAGAAACATGCTGGCATGGCGGATGTCCTGATGATATTCCTCCGGCGTAATATAGCCCACACAAGGTGCCGTGCAGCGGTTGATCTGGTATTGCAGGCACGGCCTCGTTCGATTCCTGAAAAAGCTTTCACTACAGTTCCTTATGCGGAAAATCTTCTGTAGTACATTAAGACTTTCCTTGACTGCGCCGGAGCTCGGAAACGGACCAAACCAGGTGCCGCCACCCTTTTTTGTTCGACCGCGCCGAAACGTCAGTGACGGGTAATCGCTGTGGGAGGACAGATAGATATAGGGATAGGACTTATCGTCCCGGAGAAGAATATTGTAGGGCGGCCGTAACGACTTGATCAGGTTCTGCTCGAGTAGCAGGGCCTCAGTTTCACTGCCGGTAATCGTGACTTCGATTGAGGCAATCCTGGCAACCAGCGCTTCGGTTTTCGGCGCCAGGCCGGTCTTGCGAAAGTAGCTGCCGACCCGCTTTTTCAGGTTACGGGCCTTGCCGACGTACAGCACTGCGCCGCCCTCGTCATACATTCGGTAGACGCCGGGCCGCTCCGTGAGCTGCTTCAGGAAGCTCTTGCTGTCAAACTCCCCGATGTTGTTACTCTCAGGGTCAGACCTTGTCGGCATCAAGCAAACCAAGCCGCACTGCCATCAGGGCCAACTCCACATCACTGGAAATTTCCAGCTTCTCAAAAATCCGGTAGCGATAGCTGTTGACCGTTTTCGGGCTCAGGCACAGCTTGTCGGAAATGTCCTGCACTTTCTGGCAGCCCACAACCATCATCGCAATCTGCATTTCCCGCTCGGAAAGCCGGTCAAACAGCGACAGCTCGCCGTCTTCATCCCGGTCGCCGCCGCCAAGCTGTTTCAGCGCCATTTTCTGAGCGATTTCCGGGCTGATGTAACGCTGCCCCGTATGGGCCATACGAATGGCGCGAACCATCTCCCTGATGTCTGCACCCTTGGTTATGTAGGCCGTGGCGCCGCTTTGCATCACTCGGGCCGGATAGGGGTCGTCCGCACAGGCGGTAACGACAATCACGCGAAGGGAATCATCAATCCGAAGGATGCGGCGGGTAGCCTCAAGGCCTCCGATGCCGGGCATACGGATGTCCATCAGGACAATGTCCGGCCGCTGCTGGCGCACGAAATCGATCGCGTCCTCTCCGGAGGACGCCTGCCCGATGACTTCAATGTCCGGGTTATCAGCCAGCATCCGGGTAATACCGGATCTCACCAGCTCATGATCATCAACAACCAGTACCCTGATCAAAATTCACCTCGCACACGGCTTTCGGGAAAACAGCGCGATTGTAACGTTTAGTTCAGGCCCCGGGTAGGTGCAACCCCAAATACCATAACAGACATGCCGCCTATGCAGGCACACCCAGGCCCGCGGTATTCTCTACGGGGTCAAACCAGACCACCAGATCGCCCCGGCGAACTGCAGCCAGCACCCGGCTCCGTTCACCCATGGGGTTTTCGGTGTCGTTCAGTCCGTGATACCGGGTGCAATATTCTTCAACCAGGCCCAGAAGCTGATCTTCCGTTAACAACTCGGTATCAACGGTGAACTTTTCCTGTCTGGGATCCTGCTGGGGCTGATGCTCGGTGCTGTCGGTCATACTACCTCCTGTGGGCCACCATAGTAAGGATAATGATGGCCAGCAGATTGGTCTGTTCGGCAATCTCCGCAATCACGCCGATTACCTGCTCGATCTTGCCAGTGGACTCATTCAGGGCATGAATAGAACCGGAGACACGGAACCGGCGACCAGAAAGTTTTGCTGGCCGGAAAGAAACTTCATCCGGGCCATCAGGGCCTGAACCCGCTCGAAGTTCTCTCTGTGATCTTCCGCCCAGGCACTCAGGGTTTCTGAAGCGTCTTGCGCTTTCAGGATGATGCTCCAGGACAGAGCGGCGAGTCCTGCCAGGGCAAAGACCGAGAGAAACGCGAAAAACAGAATCCGGGTTCTTACTGTGCCGAACATGACAACTCCAACAGCGGGCTATGCCGCGGATGGTATGCCGAATCTGTGACACTTTTATTGCAATCGTTGCGTCAGAAAATCACCTTCACTGCTCGGCTGCCTGCCGCCGGGCGTGGCATTTGCTGCGCAAGATTCCGTCCTCAACGCTCGCCACCAGCCGGGAATCCTTCAGTGCCGCGGTACGGTGCCTGACAACACCCTTGTACTCAGCGCTTTCGATCATGGCCATAAAGGCATCTATGGAGGGGTAGCGAACCAGAAGAATCTGGTCCCAGGACTCATCCGGTGGCGCGATCAGCGGGCCGAGGCTCCTGCCAGACCAGATAACCTCGGCACCCACGGATTCCACACAGGCGGCGGCCTCCTCCATATACAGCTTATAGGCCTCCCGGCCAGACCGCTCCGGCGCCTCTTCCTTGTAACTGGCCCGCTCACGAAAACGCAGCAGGTTCAACATAACCACTGGCTGATCCTTGGGGGTATCTGCCAGTACCTTCTGCAGCTGCTCGGGCGTGGGATTAATGGCGTCCATCCTTATCCTCTTGTTCTCGTGGTTCCGGCGCCTACTATAGCCTAGCCCTGATGCATGAACGCAAGGGTTTTCATTACCTTTCACTCAGGCTGCACTGTTTGCCTTCTTATCTCGTATAGCTACAGTGAACGAAACGATACATTGGCCGGCGGCTCTGCCCTGGTTCTGGCTGCCCGCTGGGATATGCCCATGGCCAGCGAAAAAGCGCAATTCGGCGCTGGCGCCATGCCCGGAGGCTGGGTGGATAACCCCAACGTGTTCATTCACATTGATGCCGATGGCACCGTTACCATCGTGAATAACCGATTCGAGATGGGCCAGGGCCTCCTCAGAGGCCCTGATCTGTCTCTATCCGGTTGCGCCCGCCTGTTTTTGCCGCATACATGGCTCTGTCGGCACGGGCCACCAGCTCCTTACGCTTGTCCTCGGGACGCCAGGTAGCAACTCCGATGCTGGCGGTTACGCCTTCCGGCATCCTGCTTATGCGCACACCGGCAACCGCCTTACGGATACGCTCCGCCAGAATCACTCCGTCTTCCCTGGCTGCGCCGGTGGCCACAACCACAAATTCCTCACCGCCCCACCGACCAATATGGTCTTCGTGCCTCAGCACGCCGTTTACCTCGCAGGCAATGTGCCCCAGCAACTCGTCTCCTGCCTCATGCCCCCAGGTGTCGTTCACTCGTTTGAAGTGATCAACGTCCAACAACAGGACACAAAACGGAAGTTTGTGCCGGCGGGCTTTCGCCAGTTCCTTGTCCAGCTCCTGTTCGGTCCGGTACCGATTCCAGATACCGGTCAGGGAATCATGACTGACCGCTTCACGGAGTTTTTCATTTGCCCTGGCAAGCGCCTGCTGCTCCTCCCGGAGCATTTCGTTCAGCCGGGTAATTTCGCTGGCCGATGCCAGCAGGGCCACATCCTCTCCAAGATCCACCGCGGCCTGACGCTCAATCGGTTTCCACGGATCGCTGGTGCCCCGGACCTCCTCCTGCCAGGCGCTGAAGGTGCGGTGCAGGTCCTGCCCGCTGGCGGGGGCGCTGACCAAAGCATCGGAATCCGGTTTTCCAGCCCAGTAAAACGTCCTGTCATGCTCCGGGCGGAAAAACATCAACCAACCTTCAGAATCTTCCCCCGGCAAGGGTGCTGCGAGCATCCCACAGCAACCATTCAGCTCAAGGCCCGCTGCCAACGGTTCATTCCTGAGTCGGCTGCTCACCCAGGCTCCCTGGCCGTGGCTTTGTTCGAGCCTTCTTGCAAACTCTGCGATGGTTTTCAGGGGTGGAGTCACGCCGAACCCGGATATCTCGCCTTTAGTCCTGAACGCCAGGCCGGCCGCGCGAAAAAACACGAGCCATTCGTTGCCGTACTTTTCGAGCATTGCCGTGGGCGACAGCCCGGCTTTGACATCCTCCACCAGAAAGTCCCTGGACTCCTGCACCTGCAAAAGAAAGCTGGATTCCATTCGCGCCTTGAGCAGGAACAGTCGTTGAGTCGCCATGGTAACCAGAGTTCGGGCGGCATCCCTGAGTGTGGGTGCCAGCGGCATTGGCGTCGCGGAAATGCAGGTCACCATTCCCCAGAGGCCGGTCTGACCTACGATGGCGAGAGACAAAAGGGACCTGGCATTGAAGTCATCCAGAAAGTTTCGCTGACGTCGGGACGGGGCCCGCAGCACCGTACCACTGGCATCAATGTCCCGGATCCTGTGTTCTGAAAGTGCTGCTGAGGAAACAACCGGAACGGCATCCGCACCCAAATCCGGAATGCTTCGAACCTCCCTTGCCGCAAACTTTTCCCGCTGTTCCGCCGGATAGTCACTCGCGGCAAAGCGCTGCCCCACAACCGGGGACAGACCTTCGGCCAAATCCTCCGCAAGACAGACACCATGGCTTTCGTCATCGAAATGGAACACCAGGACACGCTCAAAACGGGTTATATCCCGCACACCGGCCACCAGGATGTCCATCAGAGCGCCCGGCGTTTCGGCCCGGGCCAGTCTGGTCAGCCACTGGTTCACCGTTCCCATCAGGCGCCGGTTGCCAAGCGGTGTAATGGGCTCGATCTCGACGATGACCGCATCACCGGACCGGAAGGCATTGACCTGCAGCCGGGTCTTGCGACCGTCAATATCTCTCTGGATTGAAAGCGGACCACTGAGCCGGCTGCCCGTGCGCAATTCGTTTCGCGCCTTCCCCGTAATCCGTTTACCGAGCACCTGTTCAGGCTTCTGATCCAGCAGCTCATCAGCAGCCACACGCAAATACTGCTGGGCGTTCGCACTGCATTGAACAATCAGGGAAAGGTCCTTATCCAGAACCAACAGGCAGCCACAGAGTTGAATGCTGAGGAGAGACGTATTCCGCACAGGAGGGGCAGCAGACGATTGAGAGGCCTGGCTGGCCTGAAGAAGGTGGTCGGGGTTCAAGATAAGCGACGGCTCCAGCGAAACAAAATGACAGTTAGCCGGAAACCTGTCCGTGGAGCACAATTTCCCTGCAAATCCGGCGATGAGTTGCCTGAAGTATACAGCTTTCACGCCACCAAACTATGTCATCTTGTCAACTATTTGTTAAATTCGGAACCACTCATGAATGGAACCTTGGTGGCATTCCGGTAGCAGGCTAGGTAGTGCAGCGCTTATAATCCTCATCCTCAACACAACCCGGAAATGGCCAGCCGTAATGACCCTGATCGACCTGTTCCTGCAAACCATGGAAACCACATTACCGGTTTTCATAATGGTCTTTATTGGGCTTGGGCTGCGACGCATCGGCTGGATTGACGGCGCATTTGTTAACACGGCCTCGGCCCTGGTCTTCAAGGCAACGTTACCGACTCTCGTGTTTCTGAGCATCATCCGCGCGGACCTGGATACGGCCTTCAATCCCGGCCTTCTGGTGTTCTACCTGGGCGCGACCCTGGCAAGTTTCGCAATAGCCTGGCTCTGGGCGCGCTGGCGCGTTGTCCGGGAAGATCGGGGGGTTTATGTGCAGGGTGCCTTCCGTGGCAACTGCGGCATCGTGGGTCTCGCGCTCGCCGCCAACCTGTATGGCGATTTTGGCTTATCTGCCGGAGGTATCCTGCTGGGGCTGGTGATTATCTCCTACAACATCCTGTCCGTGATCGTATTGGTGGCCTATCAGCCCGGGCAGGCCACAGACTGGCGGAAGATCTTTCACGATATTGTTCGTAACCCGCTCATTATCGCCGTGTTTGTCGCCATTCCCTTTGCCGCGCTGGAAATCACGCTACCGGGCTGGGTAATGATCAGCGGTGACTATTTTGCATCCCTGACCCTTCCGCTGGCGCTGCTCTGCATCGGGGCCACAGTCTCTCTCAGTGCTATCCGGAACGACAGTAAAACGGCGTTCAGCTCCAGCCTGATGAAGATGGTCGTGCTACCCACGCTGAGTACGGCCGCAGCCTGGCTGGCAGGCTTCCGCGGTCCTGAACTGGGACTGATGTTCCTGTTCTTTGCCAGCCCCACCGCCGCGGCCAGCTTTGTGATGGTAAAAGCTCTGGGTGGAAACGACCGGCTGGCCGCCAATATAATCGCCCTGACAACCTTGATGGCCAGCATTACCGTGACTCTGGGTGTGTTCGTATTGCGAAGCGCAGGGCTGATCTAGTGTCCCGTCTGGCTAATAGACTCAATAACGGCAATCCCGGCCTGACAGCCGCCGAGATACCCGCCACCGAACAGATTGTAGTGATTCAGATAGTGGTAAAGGTTGTAGACCTCACGCTTCACGCCATACACAGGTGTTCGGGGATATTGACGATCGTAGGCGGCGTAGAAGGATCGCCCGAAACCTCCGAACATTTCCGTCATGGCGAGATCGGCTTCACGGTCACCGCAATAGACAGCTGGATCAATCAGCCAGGGCATTTTCACATCAAACAGCACGTTTCCGCTCCAGAGGTCGCCATGAAGCAGGCTCGGGTGGTCACAATGGGTGTCGAGCCATTTCATGAGCACTTCACCCTGCTGCTCCAGCACCTTCTGAAAACGGGTCCGCTGGGCGGCGTCGCGCACCCTGGTAACCTGATATCCAAGGCGGTCCCGAACAAAAAATTCGCCCCAGCTGCGGCACCAGCGATTGGGTTGCGGCGACAACCCGATGTAGTTGTCGTGGCTCCAGCCGTAGGCATCCCGCGGAAGGCTGTGCAGTCGGGCCAGGCCTTCACCAAGCGCTTGCCGGGCACGATCCGACGCCCCCAAGGCTTCGATGGCGGTGATTTCCAGTTCGGATTCATCTACCCGGTAAACCTTCGGAACACCGATATCAGTGACCCCGGCCTCGCCAAGAGCGCTGGCAAGACGCTCCAGACCTTCTGCCTCGCAAATCAACGCATTGGCATAGCCGGTGGCGTTCTGTTTCAGGTAGGTATCGGCCATGGGGAACACACTCCTTGAAGTTTTCCTGCCGGAACCGGTAGATTGAACCAAAGCCTGACACGACGCATTTAAAGGGGCAAATGATGGATAAAAAACGCTGGCACCTTCTTATCTCCGGGCGGGTACAGGGCGTCTACTACCGGGCCTCTACCGAAAAACGGGCCGCTGAACTTGGCCTCACCGGCTATGCCCGCAACCTGCCCTCCGGCCAGGTAGAAGTGGTTGCCGAAGGATCGGAAGGCCAGTTGCATCAGCTTCATGAGTGGTGCAAAGGCGGGCCACCGGATGCCCGGGTAGACGCCATCGAAATCACGGAACAGCCCCCCTCAGGAGCGTTCACTGATTTCAGCGTTCGCTAATCGATGCCTTTCAGTGACCGATACACCGGGCCAGGGTTACCACCACTATCTACCTACCACCTTTCAGAGGTCGGGGCATGCCAAAGGACAAACCGTTTTCCCAAGCTTGTGAGAATAACAGGCAACCGATTCTTGAAAAACTCTCCGGGCTTTTCAAACAACCGGGCACGATTCTGGAAATCGGAACAGGCACCGGCCAGCACGCGGTGCACTTTGCCGGGCATTTGCCGCACCTGACATGGCAGCCCAGTGATCGCCCGCGCAACACCCAGCTTTGCATTCCGTGGCTGGACGACGCAATGCTGCCCAATATCAGCCCGCCTCTACCCCTTGATGTCCTCGCCGGGGATTGGGCCCAGGTACCCGCCATCAGCGGCGCCTTCTCCGCCAATACCGCTCACATCATGGCCTGGCCGGAGGTAGAGGCAATGTTTCGGGGCATCGGCAAGGCATTACCAATGGGCGGTACTTTCTGCCTCTATGGCCCGTTCAGTTATGCGGGCAAGCATACCAGCCCCAGCAACGAACGGTTCGACAGCTCGCTCAGAGCGCAGGCTCCACACATGGGTATACGGGATATCGAGGATTTGCAGCGCCTGGGTAAGGCCACAGGCCTGACGATGGAACAGGATTTCGACATGCCCGCCAACAACCGGCTGCTTGTCTGGCGCCGGTCTGAGTGAAGGTATAAAAACCTCGACGGTGCCGGGGTTTTGTATTGGCGGATTGTATTGGCGGAGAGGGAGGGATTCGAACCCTCGATACGCTATTAACGTATACACACTTTCCAGGCGTGCGCCTTCAGCCACTCGGCCACCTCTCCAATAAACTGTTTCAAATCAGCGATGTCGTCGCGCATTTGAGGGCGCAAACTTTAATGGTTTTACAGGCGATTGGCAACTCCCTTTGGAGAAATCGCCAAAAAATTTCGGGAATCGCCGGCTTTTCTGTTTACCGGTTGAACAGATTCAGGACTATGGTTAACACAACGCTGATGATGATCATGGACGTAATCGGGATAAACACCCGGCTGTTTTCCGAACGTATATTGATGTCACCGGGCAGTTTTCCGAACCAGTTCAGAATGCCGGGTGTAAAATGGAGGATAGCCCCAACAACAATCAGTATGATGCCGGCGACAATGAACCAGCGGGCCATGGCGGGTACCTTTGGTGACCAGATCCGATAAAGATACGGGGAGAATAACAATGCTGATGAAAGCTGAGCAATCGACATTGCTGCTGATCGACGTACAGGAAAAGCTCATGCCAGCCATAAGCCACGGTGAAGAGGTGGTTGACCGATGTATTACACTCGCAACCATAGCTGGCCTGATGGAAGTGCCGGTACTGGCCACCGAACAGCTTCCGGACAAGCTGGGCCATAATGTCGAGGCGGTTCGGGAGCTTTCTCATCAAACTCTGGCGAAACACCATTTTGACGCCTGCCCCGACGGGCTTGTCGATCACCTTCCCGAAGGCCGGCAACACATTGTAGTGGGTGGTTGTGAGACCCATGTCTGCATGATGCAGACCGCCCTCAGCCTTGTCGACGCCGGCTACAAGGTCTGGGTGGTGGCCGATGCGACAGGTTCCCGGAACGAGTTTGACCGTGACGTCGCCCTGGATCGCCTGAGCGAAAGCGGAGCACGGGTCGTGACCCTTGAAATGGTGGCATTCGAATGGATGCGCCATTGCAGGCATCCGCAATTCAGGAACATTCAGGCGCTGATCAAGTAAATGCATCCAGCACAGCGATGCCGACGTAAACACACCCCCGAAATCCCACGCAGTTCTTGAGGTTACCGATGCTAAACATGGATTTTACCCGCAAGGTCGTAATTCGGACTGCCGAACAGGAATGGGTTCCCAGCCCCGCAGGCGGTGTACTCAGAAAACCCCTTGCCAGAGAGGAAGCGGAGCGCGGGCACGCAACCAGCGTTGTTCGTTATGAACCCGGAGCCTCATTCAAGCGGCACGAACATCCACTCGGCGAGGAAATTCTGGTTCTCGACGGCGTATTTTCCGATGAAACCGGCGACTATCCGGCAGGTACTTACCTGCGCAACCCGCCGGGAAGTGGCCACGCCCCGTTCAGCAAGGAAGGTTGCACCCTGCTGGTGAAACTGCATCAGTTCGATGAACGGGATCAGTCAACGGTTCGTATCGACACCACCAATACGCCCTGGCTCGCCGGCATTGGGGGCTTGCAGGTTATGCCCCTGCACGAGTTCGAGCATGAGCATGTTGCCCTGGTGAAATGGCCGGCGAACGAAGTCTTCCAGCCCCACAGACACTTCGGAGGTGAAGAGATTTTCGTACTGTCCGGGGAATTCTGCGACGAGCACGGCAGGTACCCTGAGGGAACCTGGATCCGGAGCCCCCATCTGAGCCAACACCATCCGTTCGTGGATAAGGAAACTGTGATCTGGGTCAAGACGGGCCACCTTCCTGGCGACCAGCCAATCGGGATAGGGGGGAGCCACTAGACTCCGCCCCTCCCACACCACCCGGCAAGCGGGTCCGCACCGGGCGGTTCGAGACGTTGAGGTATCACGAGAGACGCGGCACGCCCAACCGATCAAAGTAGGCAATCGTCAGCACGTTGTGAATGGCAGACCGACTGTTATGCCACCAGCGACGGCTCAGGGCCGCCACTGATTCCGCAACCCAGGGACTCGCGCCAAGGCGCAGCAGTTCCCGGTAAATGGTCCTGCCCCGCTTCCACTGTTTGAGATGCAAGGCTCTTAGGCGACGGCGTAACCACTCATCCAGCGACCGCCAGATGCGTGGCGTTTGCGCCAGCCGGAAGTACCCTTTCCATCCCAACAGGTAGCTACGGAGTTGCTCTACCACCTGCTCAATACTGCGCCCTCCGTTGCGTCGGGTCAGTTGCCTGATCCTCCACTTGAACGCCTGTAACGCCTTGGCTGATACCGCGCGCCGGACGTCTCCGTCCCTCGTCTGCCATAAGGCATAGCCGAGGAACTTTCGACCGAACGCACTGGCGACTGCGCTTTTGGATTCGTTGATCGTCAAGCGCAATTTGCCGTAACAGCGACGCAACAGTCGCATCACTCGCTCACCGGCTTTCTGACTGCGTACGTAGACGTTGCAGTCATCGGCATAGCGGGCGAAGCAGTGGCCCCGGCGCTCCAGTTCCCGATCCACCTCGTCCAGCAGGACGTTCGCCAATAAAGGCGACAGAGGCCCGCCTTGCGGCGTGCCTTCGTGTCGCTCAATGACGACTCCGCCATCCATAATGCCCGCATTCAGATACGCCCGAACCAGCCGGATGACTCCGGTGTCGTTCACACGCGGTTTCAGACGGTCGATCAGGATGTCGTGGTTGACCCGGTCGAAGAACTTCGACAGGTCGACGTCCACCACGATGTGGTGGCCCTGCTGGGCATAGCGGTGTGCAGCCAAAACCGCATCCTGAGCCCGACGGCCCGGGCGGAAGCCGTGGCTGTGCTCGCTGAAGGTTGGATCGATCAGAGGTTGCAGCACTTGCAACAGTGCCTGTTGAATCAGACGGTCGGTCACGGTGGGGATACCCAGTTCCCGTTCACTTCCGTCCGGTTTCGGGATGCCTACCCGACGGACAGGCTGAGGCCGATAGCGACCTTCCAGCAATTGTTGCCGGAGATCCGGCCAGGCCCATTGCAGGTGTTCGGCTGTCTGGGCAATGTCCAGACCGTCGATACCCGCCGCTCCCTTGTTGGCCTTCACGCGCTTCCATGCCCGTTGCATATTCTCTCGTGCGAATACCTGCTCAAGCAGGCCTCGCCCTGCGCCCTCCGGTTCTCGTCGCGGGAGTCCTGTTTCATCGCTGGTCACATCTGGCAAGGCTTCACCTTCCCGCTCCGTAACCCGCCCCGCTGGCGCGGGCATCTGATGCCGTACAATGCTCATCGACAAGGCGTTTGACGCTCCTTCTCGTTCGGCCCTTCGTTCCATTCCGGAAACTACTATGGCCTCTGCTGACTTCTCGCTCCGTGTTGCCACGTTGCCCTTTCAGGCATAAGGCGAGATATCCCCGGGTAAGAACACACTCCTTCACCGCACAACCGCCGGATTTACGCCGCATCGCCTTGGCCACAAGAGCTTCGCGGCTTCTGGCCCGCTCGCCCTGCTCGGCAGTGCCTCATATCCGATTCTTGTTCATCGGCTCACGGTTTACGCTCCACGCTTCCTCTCAACAGTTGCTCGCCCTTCCGCAGTTGCGCTTCACTTCGTTCGCTGTGGCCAGCTTACGGGAGGACTTGCACCTCCAGGAGTGCGCCCCTGCCGGGCGCACAAAAAAAGGGGCAGAGTGTTCTGCCGTCGCCTCTGGTTAACCATCAAAAGACATACTGGACTCTTCCGCGAAGTTCGTCGCCGCCATTGTTATTCGCGTCTTCGCCGTCCATGTAATTTATACCAAGACTGGCCAACTGTAAGGTAAATCGCTTTTGAGCCCTTGATGTCGGACTGCAGCTCATCAATCAGCTTTATGCTTTCAGAGGTGACTGAGCCCAGCACCAGTTTTGCATCGAAGAGAAAAACCAGCCGGCCGGGGTTGTCCTGCGCTGATGTAGGCAAGGACGACACCCTCTACGGATTGAAACCCGATGGCAGAGGCAGAATCCTTCGCGGGGATGTAGCAGTATCGAACGCGGGCTTCGTATCAGCAACCCGCTCGACCTCTCCGGCCTTATCAACCAGTGTTGAAAACAGGTATTTCCGGGAGTCAGCGGATTTCATGGAGATGGCGAGATTGACGCAAGGTTGCCGGAGCTTCCGACCGAAAGCATGATCTGCCCCGGGTTGTTACCGGTACCGGCGTTGGAGATCGCACCATAACCGGCTCCGTCCAGGGCCCGGACGTTCATAACTCCAATGTTTCCAATGTACTCGACACCGAAATAGGTCGCCTGCGCGGTCTGCTGTTGGTTATCGCTATAGGTCAGGATGGGGAAACCCGGCTGTCGTTGCCAAGGTCAGTATCAAATTTCGATGCGTAAACGTCCCTGTCGGGTTCCCCGTTTGCCACGTTCGCAGTCGGCCGGCTCGGGTCGGTAGAGTTTGAAATCAACCCATCGTTAATTGGCATCCAGTAAACATCGTAGCTACCGAACGAAGTCTCGCCGGTGGCAGCGTCTTCTTTGCTGCTGTCCAGATCGAAGTTTCCGAAGTATGTGGGCTGAAACTTGCCCTGGGTGATTATGTCCAGTCTCACTCCCGATGCCGTGGTAACCTCAACAGCCATGGCGGCGGGTACGCCGTTTACAGCGATCAGCGCTCCCAGGCATCCCTAACCAATGCACTTTGGTATTGTTTTCATTATTCCTCCGACGTCTCTGATTTGAGATTTTTTGTAGGTATCGTCGACCAAGCCAATCCAGCGACAAGTAGTTATAGCAGAGATGGCAGAAAAGCGACAAGCATCTACCAGATAAAGGAAAGTTGAGCGGGGCTTGGTCATAACAGTCGGCACGGGGCACGGTAGAGTTTTTCACCCCCGAGCCTCATTGCTGCCGGGATTTCCACTGGCGAAACTGTTTCCATTCCAGCCATTTCTGAAATTCCCTGTATTCTTGTGAGTCTGGATCCATCCGCCTGAAGGCTTCGAAGCTTCTGTAGGTGTCAGAGTCCGGGGCCGCCTTCCCTCCGGCGCGTTGACTGGTCGCACAATCCGAGCAACGACCCGACAGGATAGAATATCCCTCCCGGGCGCTGTCATCGGGACTGCTGGCAAACAGGCCTGGTCCATCAGGCAGGCGGTCTTCTCCCGGCATCGTCGTCGTGTCAGCGGGTCGGACCACATTAAGTCCGCAGCCCGACAGAGCCACTACCAGCACGGGAATTATCCATAACCGCAGTTTGTGCATATTTTATTCCTGTCCGTTATTCAGGTCAGACCCGTTGGTTAAAAGGCGACCCGGATACCGGCATAGAGCTGGCTGATATCGTTGGCATCGCCCCATCCTTCAGCGGTCTTGACCGACGAAGGCAGGTCAAGCGAATACAGGTGATACGAGGAGAACAAGCGGACCGCGCTCGACCAGTCGTACACGTATGCCAGACCAATCTGGCTTCCCTTGGTTCCCTCAACAATCAGATCTTTGGTCTCGCCATAGTTGACTGCAAAGTGATGGGCGCCAGTCAAGTAGCCTACCTGACCGAATAGGTTGGTCGCATCAAAGCCTTCTTGATTAGCCTGCCCCGCATTGGCCATTGCGTCGGTTTTATCATTACCGTAGGAGACGGTAAAGTTCAGGCCACCGTCCAGCAACAAAGACGCCGAAGCACTAAGGACTTGCTTGGCTTTGAATTCCGAACCGGGGGTGAGTGGCTG
>Ga0208300_100292_pt1 | contig 42788 bp, 59 predicted proteins | sample 23_taG_FD_184096 | JGI IMG/M metagenome (GOLD analysis project Ga0208300, IMG submission 184096) | Marine viral communities from Cariaco Basin, Caribbean Sea - 23_WHOI_OMZ (SPAdes) (version 2) | ecosystem: Environmental > Aquatic > Marine > Oceanic | place: Caribbean Sea: Cariaco Basin...
GTCTTTCTTCGGACCTTTCTACGCCTCTTATGTGGTGTTTGAACTCGACAAGGAACACTATTCATACGCCTTTGTGACGGGGTACAACCGTGACTATCTCTGGTTTCTCTCGCGTACCCCCGAGGTCGGTGAGGAGGCGATTGAGGCGTTCAGGAGACGCGCAAAGGCAGAGGGCTTTGATCTGGAAGAGCTGATCATAGTGGAGCAGGGCAAGAATCGTTCGTAGCGATTGAAGTGCCTGAGGATGATGAGCGGGCACAAAAAAAGCCAGTTCTTACAAGGAGTAAGCAACTGACTCTTTCAGCAGGAGTGGTAGGACCACCCAGATTCGAACTGGGGACCTCTACCATGTCAAAATACCGCGCCAAGTAAAGTAAGCATCTGAATTAAAAGTAAATACTATCTTGGATCGCTCGCCTTCAACGCACACTTTGCAGACTATATAAATCAACGCATTACGTACTGTATATCTGGAAAATCTGGGCACAAAAAAACCAGGCCGATGGCCTGGTTTTCTGAAGCTGTCTGATCGTTACGCAGCTTTTAGTTCGGGGCACTCGATCTGAACGTTTTCTCGGTCAGCAATTTCCCGAGCCTGCTCATACGCTGCGCGCTTGCCTTCAAACAACTCGTCACCAGCATAGGAGAGCGCAGCCTCAATTATCCGAATCATCGGGATGAAGTGACACTCAGCAATATCAGGATGCTGTTCACGGACGCGCTCAAAAATGTAACGGAAACCTTTACACTTAAAGCCAATGACGCGCTGACGAGACTTGTCTTTGTACAGGGTGAGGAAACCATCAATGCGAACAGCCAAAGCAAACTCATCAGAGTTGACGTATTCGACACAATCCATTGGGGCGTTGTAGGTTGCTTTCGCCTCGAAGGCCTCGGCCAGAGAGACGTTGAATGCTCTATCCAGAACAGTATTAAGCGTTTCCATTACCAAACCCTCTTCTCATACCTTTCTTCATGATCTTCCGGGAGGTAGCAATCTTGAGTATCTGCTGGAATCCACTCCCAGCCAAGAATTACTCCATCATTGTAGTCGGGATCTTCAAAATTCACATAAATGGCAAAAAGAGCGCCTTCGGGAACTTCCTGCCTCTGAGCTACGCACACCATGTGCGCGATATACTCATAAAAAAACTTGGGTTTGACGACATATACGAAAATTTCACCATCTCGACCATCATCCTTAAAGGGACGGTTGATTCCCTGAAAAAGGCTGCAAGCGTGCTTTACGCCACCATGGTGATCAGGAAAAACGTGTTCCTGTTCGTGAAAGCCAATGTTGGGTACCGGTGGAACAACGCCGCAGACGTTGTAAAGCATCTCGAATAGCTTAGTCCGCTTGCCAGCATTAGCGTAGGTCGCAACGGTGTCAGGGTGTATCTGAAGGTAACAAAGTTCTTTGCGATTACCTGGTGCCGGCGCCGGTATATCCTTAAGGGCTTTCTCGTAGTCCATCAAAAACGGGCTGTATCTTAGTTATTGTGTATAAATTAAGCAATAGGTGCCAATACTGTATAGGTAAATTAAGTACCTTGCTAGCTTTTTACCTTGAGCTTAGACGAATGGGTATCGGATTGAAGTCTTGTTACTTTATTTTTAAACCAGCCTCAACCATCACCCACCGCTGCTCATGCCCCTGCTGATAATGCTCTGTCATCTTCTGATCGGCGTGGGCCATGAGCGGCTGAATGTAGGTTTCGTTGTCGAAGCCTTCCTTCTTGTAGAGCCATGAGCCGAGGGCCCGGATCTCGTGAAAGGTGGGGAGTTGTTGTCGGGGCACGCCTTCGAAGCATTTGCACTTGTCCCGGACCTTGCGGAACTCGGCGGTGAAGGTGTTGGGTGTGAGCTTGGTCCAATGGTCCCGGCCTTCTGCTTCCACTTTGCGCTCTGGCCGGCGGTGGATGATGTAGGGGCTGGCGATCTTGGATTGCCTGGCGCGGGTGATGATCTCTTCCAGCTGGGGGCAGTGGATCATCAGGTGCGAGTGTTCGTGCTTGCTGGTTTTCTGCCGGACCACTCTCAGGGTGTTGTCCTGGTAATCGGAGAACTTCATGTTGATCACTTCCGCACGGCCCTGCAGGGTGATCAGTGCAATCTCCATGGCGTTCTGCATCCACGGTTCCGCTTTGGCGTGGATCTCCCAGAATTGTTCCTGGGTGAGGCGCCGGCGGGCCTTTTCATATTCTGATTTGGCGTAGGTGACTTCCGCCGGGTTGCCCATGTCGAGCGGGTAGAGGCCCTTGTTAATGGCAAACCGGAAGAGTTCGATCAGCGTGGCGCGGTGTTTGATGTAGGCATCGCGCTCGAAGTTGTCATCGAGGTATTCGGCGATCACCTGCACATCGCATTGTTCAACCAGCTTGCTGCCGAGATCCCGCTCAATGCGTTTGAGCCGGTACTCGAGGATTTTCTCGGTACCTGATGCGAGGCCTTTGGTGGGCAGTAGCTCTTTCCGGTACCGGTCGATCAGGTGGCTGATGTCCTTATCCGCGGTGCCCATCACTTCGGCCACCAGGTTGCGCTCCGGGATCAGGATGCTGTTCAGCTGGCGCGCGGCGGCGTTGGCTTCCTGCTTGTTGGTGCCCATGGAATGGTACTGGCCGGTGACCGGGTGCTTGTACTGGTAGTAGGTAACGCCGTTCTTCACGCTGCCGTACAGGTTTTCTACCAGATCCTTGTTCTTTTTGAGCCGCTTTCTGGGTGCCATCAGTTTGCCTGCAGTACCTTATCAACCAGTGGGTTGCCTGTGTTGATCCTGATCTTGTCCGGATCGACGAACCAGAGGCCGCCGATTTTCCTTGCTCCTGGAATGTGGCCCTCATTTGCCCACTTGTAAACCACTCGCATGGACGGGCCGGGTTCTTCGAAGGTTTCCTCTCTCCATTTTTCCAGTGATTTGAGTTTGGCCATAGTGGTTACCTCGCTACTTGCGGTTTCTGGGCAGGCCCAATAGGCACTTGTTGTCGGGGCCCATATCGAATGGGCAGCTGCAGTGTGGGTAGTTGCACTTTCCTTCTTCCACGCCTGGCGGGGTTGGTGGCAGTGGTTCCGAAAGATTCCAGATCGTTCCGGCTACCATTTTCATCTCCCAGTCCTTGAGAGATTCATAGTTGGCGAGCGTGCGCTCCTCCTTCCAGTCTTTGCTGAAAACCGTTGCACCGAATTCCTGCTCCAGCATTTTCTTGATCCGGTCTATAACGATCGACTTCCCGCACTGGGTTGGGCCGGTAACGGTAATGCAGGCAATCTGTGGCACATCGATTATGAATTTCTGCTTTGGTATTACGTGCCCTCCCGCCTGTTGCCCTTGATGTCCAGCACACGGTTCAGCTCATCCCAGATGCTGGCGCTGAGGTTCACTACCTGCTGCCCGCTGCCGTCCCAGTCTGGTTCTGCTCTGAGCATGAGATCGCGGCGGACGCTGGTGGCCACCTGTTCCATGTCTTCGATTCGCTGACGTAGCTTTCGATTCTCGGATAGAAGCTCGGCGGATATCGCTGGATTCATTAATGCCTGTGAAGTGCTGTCTTCCGGATACGGGTTGCACGTGAGGCACCGATCCGTTTTCAGGTTCTTCCACTGCATTGGATGGCCACAATTGGGGCAGTCTTTCTCATTTGCAGGTGCATTCATTTTATAACTCCTCCTTTCACCGATTGAGCTGCCCGCCTGGCTGCAACTCCCCGCTTGGTGATGGTCCATCGGTGGCCGCAATGAAATTCGCGCTCGACAATCAGATCGGCTTCTTCGCACTTCCTGATCGCGGCTAGAACCCGGGCTTCACTCCAGCTGCTTTTCGGGCGTTTGTCCGGGTGGGTGAAGACGCTGTGATACCTGTGGCTGAGGCCAAAGAAATCCTGAGCAATGTCGTAGCCCCGGTAGTTGGTGAACATCTGGAGCAGGACGAACATATCGGTTGTCAGCACAACGTCTTCGCCGAAAAGCGCGCTCTGTTTCATGTGGCCGTTGGCGTAAACCGGCTGGGTAGGTAGCTGATTATTCATGACGGCTGTGCCTTTTGGCGCCGGCGCTGAACAAAATCTGACTGCCACTGCAATGCCTCGCGGCACAGTTGCTCGTAATCGTCGCCATACATCCATTTGCTGGTGTAATAGCCCCACGAAAAGGAATAGTTGCCGCGTGCATCAAAGCTTGCGGGAACCGGTGTAGAGAACTTAACAAGCCAGCCAGACTTCCTTTCATCCCTAAGGGCTTCACTGAATTCGAACAGCTCATATATGGCGTCGCGGTCCAGCCCCGTGGCTTCCAGCAAAGGTTCGGGATCTGACTCAAATTCGTCAGTCAAGATTTCCGATGCGCCCTCTTCGTCCCAGGCCATGGTTCCCAGGTGAATGATCGTTTCAGCCCGAACGCTGGCGTCATACATTTCTGAGATCAATTCAAGGTTCATTGCTGAGTTTTCCAGAGTTGCTGGCAACGAATTGCCGGAGGCCTGTCCGCGTTCCAGCTCTGTAATGATTTCCTCCGGTGTCATTGGCACCCCGTCTTTCAGGATCGCGGCGCCGTCTTGGCAAATGCCCTGGCTGTATTCGTGATCACTCATCGTATGACCCTCCCTGAACTTTTGGTGGCTCCGCCATGAACGGCACATCAAATTTGGTGCCTCTCATGACAAAACCTTTTTCTCCGCAGTGCAGGCATTCAACTGGAGTTTTTTCCCCTTGTGCTGGGTAGTCCTTCACTACGCCGCTGTTGTGACTGTTCCCTGGACAGTCAATGTGCCAAAAGCAGCGTGGCAACTTTTGAATAACCATCTTCATAGGCCAGCACCTCGTTTCTTCATCTGCTTTAGGTGGTCAGGCAGATCATCATCTGGATGCCAAGTTTTTTGACACTGATAACAAACGATGTAACCAAGGCCAGTTCGATATGTATTTTCGTGCTCGCATTCCTCTGGAAACTCTTTCCAACCATCTCCCGCTTGGGGTGTGGTGTGAGAGTGCTTTTCGTCCAGTTGCCGCTCCTCTTCCATGGCATCCAACGCTTGCTCGACAGTTACGTCCGGACCTTGAAACAGGGGATCGTCTGCCGGATCATATTCTTTGTCCGCTTTGGGTGTGGGGGTGGTGAGGATTTCAGCGCGACAATCATTCCACCCCATTCTATAAGCCTGTTCCGATGGGTCGTCGGCGTCTGCGGCCAGCTTCATCGCCGGCACCTTTGCGGGTGGGTGGGTGTCATCACACCTCTCACAGTCGCAGCCGTTGCCAGGGCCAATACATCGACACACCTCCCCAATCGCGGGCGGTTGGGCCACCTCAGCCCTCAACCAATCCTGAATTGCTCTCAGCTTCCGCATCGATCCCAGTGCCAGGTCTTCCACTCGGAGCACAGTCTCCAGATCCTGCCGTGCGGTTTTGTTGTCCATCACAGTACCTCCAGTTCCAGATCCGGGTTGAAGGCGTAGCGGTCCATTGCGACTTCGCGGATGATCCCTTCCTTTGCCAGCTTCTTGCAGCGGTGGGCGCTGATGGTTCGGCCGTTGCGGAAGTCTTTGTCTGGCAGGCCTTCGATGGCCGCCCGGCGCACTTTGGTGTGGATGCGCAGGTGGGCGCCGTCCTGCAGGGCGCTGATGATGTCTTTCATGGCCTTGTCGTCTTGCCGGCGGCTGCTCGCTGAGGGTGATTCGCCGGCGTCGTTGACTTCGGTTCGGTATGTCATGGCTTTCTCCTGTTTGAGGTTGGCGGCCCGGATGTGGGGGATGAAGCGCCTTACGAGGTTGATCTCTGCCCAGACCGCCATGCGGACTTTGTGGCACCATCGGAACACTGGGCCGGGAACGGCGCGGCCCTGGTTGGCTTCGCCGAACAGTTGCTTGGCGATGCGGTAGGCTTTTAGGAGTCGGTTGAGGCGGGCGGTGATCATTGGGTGGCCTCCTGGGGGATTCGCTTGAATTCGATCACCCATACCCAAGGGTTGGCTTCCCATGAGTCGTGGCCGTTGATGGATTCCCACAGTGGTTTGAATGCGTCTAGCGCGGCGTACCGCATGTCGCAGGGTGTGCCAATGCCTTCAGCAACCGCATCCTCATTACTGATATCCTGCAACCGCTCCACCCGAACATCGGTTATCTCCAGCGTGATCCGGCTGGCCCAGCGGGGCATGTGGATGGAGGGGCGCCATCTTCCAGACATTGGCTTATTGTTCGGGCTGCTTTCGTCGGCTAGATAAAAGCAATCAATTGAATTTTGTTGCCATTGCTCAAACTCGTCAGCTTTCTGACCTTCGTTGTGAAGGTGCTGCCAGGTCTCCCGCACCCACAAACGGTCACCGGGCTGGCCGTGTCGGCATATCAGCGGGTTGCCTTTACCGTTTACAACACCAAACGGTGCAAATGGTGTGAAATCTAGTCCGCCCTCTGGCTGAGGTTTCATAACTCGGCGAGTCTGAGTCTTCCGGCCATCCAAGATCGCGCGGACCATTTCATCTTTTAAAAGGATCGGTCTTTCCGTGGTCATGCCGTGGCCTCCAGTTTCTTCTCATGAGCGAAGTTCGCTTCAACCAGCGCACGCGGCCAGACTGGTGGCACGCTGTTCCCGCACATGCGGACCTGGGCATAGCCGGGGATTGGCTTGCCGTTGAATTCGGGTGCTATCACGTAGTCATCGGGGAAGCCCTGGGCCTTGAACAGCTCGTGGGGCTTGAGCATGCGCATGCCGATATCGGTGATGACGTAGGTGGTGCCGTCGATCGTGACAGTCACCAGCTGCAAGCGGTCTTTTGTGGTAGCGGTGGGTGCTGGCTGGCGAAGGTCACGGCCTGTTTCGCCGGAGCCACTGCCGTAGTAGGGCGCCATGAAGGCGGCAACCAGTGAGTGGTGGTCGACAGTTGTGACCGTGCCCAGCGGCTTTCTAAGGTCAGAGCCGACAACGCCGGTGTAGTGTTTGGCGAGGAATGCCACCACCAGCGCATGCCGGTTCTCTGTGGTAACCGTGGTGATCGGTTCGTTGATCGACCAGTTGCAGCCACTTCTGGCGCTTCCGTGATCGATGGCAATCAGAAAAGGATCAGCCGTGTCGATCACGAACCGCTTTATGCCGGAGGCAATGCGCCGCATGGTGTTCTCTGCCAGCGGCTTTTTGCGAGTAAAGATCGACGGGCAGGGAATAGACCAGTCAATGCACTCTGCGGCTGTGCGATAGGGCTGCTGTCTTCCCCGGCGAACCGGCAATGAGTCTGGCGCGCCATGGGTTGGCTTTGGCCACACGATGGGCCGGCCATCGCGGCGGGCGATCAGGAAGAACCGCTTTCGGATAGTGGGCGCCCCGTAATCGCAGGCTCTCATTTGGCGATGTTCTACCTGGTAGCCGAGGCGTTTCAGCTGATCCTTGAACTTCTGGAACTCCTGGCCTTTGCGATCGGGGCATGGAACCAGCATGGGCTTGCCGTCGGGGAAGCGCAGAACCTTTCCGCATTCTGCGCGCTTCGGTGTTAGCGGGCCCCAGTCTTCGAACTCTTCCACATTCTCCAGCATGATTACCCGAGGCCGGGTGCGGCGTGCCCATTTGATAACCACCCAGGCAAGGCCCCTTCGCTTTGCTGAGACGGGCTTTCCGCCTTTGGCCTTGCTGTGGTGGGTGCAGTCCGGTGATGCCCATAGCAGGCCCACAGGCTGGTTGCCTGTAACAGCCACCGGGTTGACCTTGAACACGCTCTCGCAGAAATGCGTTGTTCTGGTGTGGTTGGCTTCGTGCATTGCCACGGCCATGGGATCGTGGTTCACGGCAATGTCTACCGGCCGGCCAATGCCCTGTTCAATTCCACAGGATGCACCGCCTCCGCCGGCGAACAGATCCACCACCAGCTCATGGCCAAGATCAAGGGCTACCTGGTTCACTCTCAGGCCCTCCGGCGCTCGTGCATTTCGCCCCATACATCGATGATTTCGATGATCTGTTCCTGAGTGAGGTAGCGTTCCAGGTGGTGGCCCGGGCCAAGTGTGGCCAGTAGTGCGATCGCGGCTTCGGTGTTGTCGATATCGAGGCTGCAGATAACGTCGCGCAGGTTGGCCACGTAGTTGTTGTTCCAGAGGGAGAGCAGCAGGGCGCTGGCTGCACGGCCTCCGCCGGTGTCGCCTCGGGCGATCTGGTAGAGCTTGGTGGCGGCGGCCAGGGGGTTATTGTGGTAGCGCTGCCGGGACGCTTCCTGCTTTTGGCGCTGCATGGCCTCCCACTCTTCCCGGGTGCAGTGGAGTGTGGCGTTGCCGTTGAACTTGGGATCTTGGATTAATTCCATGGTTTTGTTCTCCTGGTTCAGGCCACTGCCGAGTGGTAGGCGGCCATGGCTTTGATCACGCCGAGGGTGGTGTGGCAATCGGTGAGGGCGCGGTGAGCGCTGCCTTCTACGGTGACTCCGCACTGGCGGGCGGCTTTGTCCAGCGATTGCCACTTCCAGCTTTCGCGGTAGTCGTCCCATTGGCCGTAGAACTTGGCGTAGGTTTTCATCGCGCAGTGCGGGTAGAGGGTTGGCGCCCTGCATCCGCGCTTCATGGCGCTCTGCTGGATGAGGCGGGCATCGTAGGATGAGTTGTACATCACCACGGTTTTGCCCTGGATGAGGCGCAGCAGGTCTGGCAGTACCTGGTCAAAGGTTGGGGCATCGGCGGTCTCTGCCAGGGTAATGCCGTGCACGGCCTGTGCGGCTGGGTTGATCTCACCGCAAGGGCGCACCAGCGTATCCAGCAGGGTGCTGCCGTGGCAGCTGATGACGCTGATCTCTACGATCTCGTCTGTCTCAGTGAGGCCGGTGGTCTCTGTGTCGATGATGAACGCGTTGTCGTGGAGCCAGAATCTGGCGAGTTCGGCGGCGTGTTGTTTCAGGTTCATGCTGTTCTCCTCTGTGGCATCTGGCAGGGCTCTTGGCGAAAGCCCTCTCAGATGCGCCCCTGTGGGGCGCGGTTGGTTTATTTGCCGGGGTCGAAGCTGCCCACGAAGGTTTTCACGGGGGTGTCTTCAAAGCCGGTGCGGAGTTTTTCTTCCAGTTCCTGGGCCATTTCCTCTTCGGCGGTTTCGAGGCGCACGATTCGGGGAATGATTACGGGCTTTTCGCTGGTGATCAGGCTGAGGCGAAGGGTGAAGGTGCGTTCTTCAAGGCCCTGGTAGGGTTCACAGGTGAATTTCAGGAAGCAGGGGAACTGGTCTTTGTTCCTGGCTTCCACTTCCGCCATGGCACTGCGGCGGCTGCTAAGGGTTTGGGTTTCGCTGGTGGCTTCTGCGTTGGTGCCGATGGTGATTCGGCGCACGGCAGAGACGGCGGCGGCCATGGGCACGGTGGTGGTGCCATCTTCGGCGATCGCTTCCAGGTGGTCTTTCCAGTCTTCCAGCCATTCGGCGAGGTTTTGCTGGTCGAACTTGCGGCCGTTGGTTTCCAGCAGTTGCCTGTAGGCTTCGGTTTTCTCCAGCTGGAGCGTGGCGTGGTGATCGCCGTGGCCCGGGTTTTCAATGTCACCCAGGTTGAAGTAGGTCTTCGCGCTCATGGTCTGGGGGCTGACAAAGCAGGGGTAGCTGCCCAAGCCGGGCAGATCGCCGTAGTTATCGGTGGTGGCGGTCACGTATTCCACAAACTCAGTAATGAGAGTTGTGGCCATGGATCCGCGATACCGGCGGCGTTCTTCCAGGTATTGCTCCAGATCGGTGACGCTGACACCCACGGGCAGGGCCGCCACGGTTCCGTCAGTCTGTTCCTGGATGAAACGCTGGATGGTTTCCGCCTGGATGTTGCGCAGGACGGTGGCCAGCGTGTTGTTCAGTTCTTTCTCGAGACTCATGGATTACTCCTGATCCTGTGAATTTGGCTCGCCGGTTTTGCTCAGCAGCTGGTGCTGGTTTTCCGGGAACACGGTCATGCGGCCACCTTGATTCACGTGCATCACGCTTTCGGTGGTGTTCTCCTGGCTGTAGCTGCCGTTGGCTTCGGGCACTTTGTAGTTGAGCGAGTGCTTGATGCCGGTGCGGTAGCTGTTGCCGATGCGTTCAATCTTGAACTTGAGGGTGACTTCGCCGGCCTTGTTGTGGTCGACCACACCGGCTGCCACATCGCTCAAGGCGCGGGAGACCTTTTCGGCGAACACGCCACCGTCCAGATCGTTGATGAATTCGGGCAGATCAGTGCCCCGGTTGTTTCCACTCACAGTGCTATCTCCGGTTGCTTGGTAAGTTGTTGGCCAATGCGCTCTACCTCCCGGCCCACCAGTTGGTTGAGGCCCCGGCGGGTGGGGTAGTACTGCTCGGCATTCAGCAGTTCGTGGCACAGGTGCAGGCCCTGTAGGGGGTCAGCCGTGGCGGCTGTCTGGATCTCGATCCGGAGTTCCAGATCTGACAGGCGCATCAGCGCTGCCAGGTTGTGGGTTTTGGTCATGCAGGCGCGGGCCATTAGCGAGCCCTCCGCATCTGCGTGGCTTCGTTCACGAACGCGCGGCGGCGTAGGTCCTGGATGATCTGGCACAAATGCTGGTGGCTGATGTCCGGGCCTGTGGCGCCGGCGGCGTGGCGAATGTCTCGCAGCCAGCCGATGGTTTCGCCAAGCTGCAAGCCCTGTTTGGCGATCAGCCTGGTGGCCTGTTCCAGGTGCCCCACGGTGCGATCGAAGTGGATCACCAGTTCGTTCAGTGCCAGGCTCTGCTCTTCGTAGGCCTGCTGCAGCTCTTCGAAGGTGAGCTCGGGTTGCTTGGCGGCTGTGTTCATTGGTGCTCTTCTCCCCAGGCGGCGATGATGGGTTCCATATCGCTGAGGGTGACCAGCTGCCGGAAGCTCACCTGGCAGGCAATAATGAAGTTGGCCAGGTGTCGGCAGGCGTAGTTGAGTTCGCGCTCGAAAAAGCCGAGGTCATTCAGGTCCAGGGGGTACTGCTCTGGACTCCACAGGGACAACAAAAAACGACCGGCGCGGTTGGCGTCTGTGCCGTCCTGCATGGCGGCGGAGAACATGGTGTTCAGGGCACGATTGACAACAGGCGCTCGGGTGTTGAGATCCAGCCAGCCCAGGCGGCCGTCCAGGGCCGTGAGCTGTGAAGGTGTGCTCATGGAGCCGAACCCGGCGCTTGCGCCCTGCGAAGGGAATGCAGAGCCAAAGGGTTTCGCGCTTGTGTGTTGTGCCATCGGTGATGTCATGGTGGTGCGTCCTTTCGATGGTTGCGTGTTTAATCAGCCAGACGAGCGACAGGCTGAAGATGAGCAGTGCGGCGGTTGTGGCCATGGGGCACGTCCTCCGGTTGAGGTTTGCTGTTGGGCCCCGGGCGGTACTGCAGGCTTTTGCCAACGGCGGCCAGGGCCTGCTTGAGGTCCGCTACCGGGGTGTTGTCTGGGAAGTTCACGGTTGCCATGGCTGTTGCCTCACACGGTGCGCAGGGTGGCTTTGCCGCGCTGGATCAATGCGCGGATGGCGGCGGGGTCTCCGCTGTATGCTGCGACGGTTCGCCGGGTGCGTGCCTCCGCTTCGGCATGGTTGCCCTTCGGAAACAGGTTCATGTGGCTGGCGATCGCCTCTTTGAGTTCGTCCGGCTTGCCGTTGAGCTTGCGCTGCCAGATGAGTTGCCAGCTGGCGAGTAGCTGTTGGGCTGTGGGGCGGTTTTCGGAATGCATTAGTGCGTTGCTCCTTCGGGGGCGGTGTTGTTGGAGGCTTCGGTGATTTCTATTTCGAACTCTTTGGCGAGCCACCGGATGCCTTTGTCGGTCACGTGCGGTGTGGCGTAGGTTTGTGGACCCAGCGTTGGGTGCTCGTAGGATTTGAGCTCACTGGTGAACAGGCCCTGCTGCACGTAGCAGCGATAGGGCAGGTTGTTTTTGTCCAGCACCTTGCGGGCGCGCAGGGCGTGGTAAAGCTTTATCGGCCCGAGGTTGAGCATGCGGGCGGCTTCATAGAGTGGGGTGGTTTGCTGGCTCATGGCTTCGCGTACCTCCGATTCAAACCGAGCTCTTCCTCGATCTTGTCCACAACCGACTGGTGATCTACGCGTAGCTCGCTGTTCAGTGCCAGCGCTTCCGGTTCGTCGGGCAGTAGTCCCCGAATCTCTTCCAGCCGGCGGATGTGCATCTTTAGCCCTGCGAGTGCGATCCGGGCTTCTTGATCGGTGAGCGATATTTGATTGCTCATGAGTTGGTGCCCCCATGGTTGGCCGGCAGGACTTCTTCCCAGCGCACGCGGTAAGTGCTCTGGCCGCGGCTGCTGGCTGTTCTGAGGAATGAATCACCGGTACCGGTGCCCGCGGTGATGCCGCTGATCACAATCAGCACGCCGGCAATGGCCTTGGCGGCGTTGTTCCTGGTGGCCTCGGCAACTTTGCAGGTGGTGTCAGCGGCTTTGAGGTAGCCTTCTCTAAAGGCCCGGGCGATGGCCAGGCAGCGGTTGTTGCACTGGAGTTTGTGCATTACCTGGCAGGTGAGCTTCTTGGCACCGGGTTCGCCGTGACCGCGTAGCAGGCCGATGGCGAAGTTCTCTTTCCCTTCCGCCATCCAGGCAAGCGTTTCCAACTGGCTCTTCGTGAAGAGGTTGTCTTTGTTGCAGGCTGTGAATTCGGTGGCGGTGAAGGTTTGCATAAGGGCACCCTTATCTGAACTAAGGAATGCCTTAACAATAATGCGTAACTTCAGCTAGGTAAAGGTAGCCTTACAACAATTAAGGCTAAGTTGATTGTGTTTTTTATAGTCTTTGCCTATACGTGTATCTATGGGACTTTAAGGCAGGGAGTGGAGCTATGAGGGGTTTTTGTCTGATTTTTCTGATGGTGTTTGCTTGCAATGTCGGTGCAGCAGAAACTGTAGGCGGTAAGTATGGATGCCTTACCAAAGGTTGGTTTGAGGATATTATTAAATTTGTAGCAGCAGATGATATGGGTAGCCTGCAAGCCTATCTGGATTCAAGGAAGTGCTTTGCACTCAAGGATGGCGTCAAAGTGACTATTATCGAATACCCTGGAATGTTTGGAGGAGTTTGGGAGGTTGCCTACAACGGGCAAAAGTTCTTTGTTCAGCGTGAAGGGATTAGAGATTACTAAGGTGAGGGCGCAACCTCAATACATGCAGGCTCGTCAGCTATCTCGCTTCGAAGAGGTTGCTACTAGGGAATTTAAAAAGTCTGCGAGAATCCCGATCGATTCGTCAGATAGTTTCTGATTCGCGATCGCAAATCTTAAAGCTTTCAAAAGACGCTCTGTGTTAGGGCTGTCTTGATAAAGACTATACTCAACACTCGTCTCCGAAACTTGCATTTCCTTTCTGTTTTCATCTGAGCTATCGAAGGTTTTCGGGCCCTCTCCGTTCAGCAGATAAAGATACCTGTAACCGCTGATTTCACTCAGTTTTTTGAGGTTATCTTTTGATATCTGGCCGGTTCTCTTCCAGCCGCCAACAGACTGCACTGTGACATCGCAGTAGTTAGCAATCGCCGTTTGTGTAGGAGGGCTGTCTTCGATGGCCTCCTTGACCCGCAAACGGAATTTTTCAAGGTTGTCTTTATCCATCCGCGAACGATATACAGAAATCTTTTGGTTGCATAGCAAGCCAACCTCAGTATTATTAAGGGCAGACTTAATCATAGTGAGTTGTCCTGTGGATATTATCGAAATCTTCGAATTACTCCTTAATGGCTCTGAAATTAAAACAAAATCTCAGATCGCAGAGCTTTGTAACGTGACACCTCAAGCGCTGAACTGCTGGAAGCGTATTCCAGCTCAGCACTGCAGAAAGCTAGAGGTTGCCTCTGGCGGTCGCGTCACTCGGTATCAAATGCGTCCTGACATTTTTGGGCCGGGCCTTGGTGATGATTCGGACCTTGTCGATGATCTCGCAGGAATCATTGCTGCATAAGTAACCGACAAGATACTGGATCGAGGGCTCTTTCCATGTCACCTTTTCACGATTGCGGAGGCCGCAATGGATATTGATGCGGTGCTCACTCAGATGCGCGATCTCGGCCTCCTGGTCGACTCCATTAATACCTCGGGCAAGCTGGTCCGGGTTCCTGTCACTTATCCCCGCCCCGACAAAGGCAAGAATAAATCCGGCTGGTATGTGGTTCATGAGTTCCGTTTGAGCTCTGGCGGCATCGGCCTGGCGGGTGCCTTTGGCAACTACAAGGCCGATGAAAAGCGCAAGGTGGGTATGCCTGCCGGTTCGCTCACTGAAGAGGACAGGGCAGAGTACCAGCGCAAGCGAAAGCAGGCTCAGGAGAAGGCCCGGAAAGAGGCAGAGGCTGCGGCCAAAACCTGTAAGGAGCGGGCACAGCGCATCTGGAGCAAGCTGCCACAGGAAGGGCCCAGCAAGTACCTGGCGGCCAAAGGTGTGGCCCCGTTTGGGCTGCGTTACAGCCGGGGTAGTGTGGTTGTGCCTGTTTACAAGCCGGTTGCCTGCGACGGCCCCCAGCTGTTCGCGTTGGATCTGGTAAGCCTGCAGTGGATCTCGCCGGATGGTGAGAAAACGTTCCTCACCGGCACGCCCAAAGAGGGTTCTTTCCACTGGCTTACTGAGGTTCCCGAGGCAGAGTGCCCGGTTGTGATTGTGGAGGGCTACGCCACGGGTGCCAGCGTGCACATGGCTACGGGCTTGCCGGTTGCGGTGGCCTTTGATTCCGGCAACCTGGTGCCCGTGGCGAAAGTGCTTCGCCAGTTCTTCCCTACAGCCCGGATCTGTATAGCCGGGGATGAAGACAAAGAGACTGAGGAGCGAATCGGCAAGAACCCGGGCCGGTTGAAGGCAGAGGAGGCGGCCAAGGCGGTGAACGGTGTTTGGGTGGTTCCGGAGTTCGCGGAGGCTGCCGATGGCGTTGACTGACTTTAATGATCTGCATAAGGCACAAGGGCTTGAAGCGGTTCGCCAGCAGGTGATGGCTGCTATCGAGGCCGGGCCTGCCAGTAACGATTCCTCCCCGGATGAATCTCCCCTGGCCCCCTCTGATTCAGGGGGTGCGGGGGAGGGCGATCCTCTTCAGAAGGCCCTGCAACGTTATGCGTTGATCCATGGTGAAACGAAGGTCTACGACTCGCATCAGCAGAAGGTGTACAAGCAGGCCGGCATGAAGGCCACCATGGGCAATGAGCTGTTCAATGCCTGGATGAAGCACCCGAACCGCCGAACGATGACCTGGGTGGAGGTAAACGGGCAGCAGCAGAAGGATGCCTCAAACGATCCGCTGTTGCGGATGATTGAGCGGTTCGTTTACATCTACCCCACGAAAAATGCCTGGGATAAGCAACGGCAGGATGTGGTACCGCTAGAGGCACTGAAGGCCTACATGCCGAACGATTACACGCGCTGGATGGAACACCCCAGGCGCAAGGTGATCGACCAGGACAACATTGTTTTTGACCCTACCCAGCAGGCCGATACGGAAACCACCATCAATACCTTCACGGGTATTCCCCTGGTACCGGATGAGATGGCCAAGGCTGAGAAGTACCAGAAGTGCAAGGGTATCTTTGATCTGCTGTGCCACCTGTGCAACCACGATGAGGAAACCATCGATTGGGTGGTGAGGTGGCTGGCTTACCCGCTGCAGAATGTGGGTGCGAAGCTGGATACCGCGCTGCTGTTCCATTCGGATGTGCATGGCAGTGGTAAATCGCTGTTCTTCGGCGAAGTGATGCGGATGATCTACGGGCGGTATGCGGCGATCCTTGGCCAGCACCAGCTGGAATCCCAGTACACGGATTGGCGGAGCCGGCTGCTCTATGCGGTGTTTGAGGAGGTGCTTTCCCGATCGGAGAAGCACAACCAGATGGGCACCATCAAGCACATGATTACGGGGCAGACCCAGCGCATTGAACGGAAGTTCGTGAGCGGCTGGGAGGAAGCCAACCACATGAACGGGGTGTTTCTCAGTAATGAGATCCAGCCGTTCCCGCTGGAGCCTTCTGATCGGCGCTTCCTGGTGGTGTGGCCCAAGGGCACGCTGAGTACGGAGCTGCAGAACAAGGTGTCGTATGAGTTGGCCAACGGTGGGCCTGCGGCCTTCTACCAGCTGCTGCTGGATTATCCCCTGGGTGACTTTTCGCCCCATACCAAACCTCTGGACACGATTGCCAGGCAGCGGGTGATTGAGTTCAGCCTGCCGAACTTTGAGGTGTTCTTCCGGGACTGGGAAGCCGGAGACCTGGAAGCGCCTTTCATCAGCTGCACCACTCGGGATCTCTACCTGTATTACCGGCGCTGGTGTAACGAAACCGGCAACCGGCCGCTCACTGAGACGAAGCTGATCACGATCTTTTCCAGCCGGCTGGAGAAGTCCAGGGAGTGGTTCAAGATCAAGGGTGTGAAATACCAGTCCATGATGTTTGTGGTTAATGAGCCCCCTCCTGAGAAGCCGAAGATGGATGTGCTGGGTAGCTGCGTGGAAGAGTTCCGGCGCAAGACCGCGAAAATGGAGATGGACTGATGCCCAGGGTAACTGTGTGCAGGGATGTGCAGGGTATGTGCAGGGTTGAAAACCAACCCTGCACACGTTCCGGCCATGGGGCAGAAGGGATGTGCAGGGTGTGCAGGGTGTGCAGGGTTTCTCGCGCACGTGCGCGTGTGTAATACGTGCGTTGTGTGTAGGCCGGTAAGGCCCTTATAAAAAAATTCTCCCGCGCGAGGCATATAACCATGCACACCCTGCACACCCTGCACATACGTTGGGAGAGTAAGGCTAAACATGTGCAGGGTTGAAAACTAACCCTGCACATACCCTGCACATAATCAAAAAACCGGAAAATGGAGACAGCTATGCTGGATGAAACAAGGCGGAGACTGCAGGACTGGGGCGTGTGGGTTCGCAGTGGTGGGGTTAACTCAGGCTATACGGCGGTTCAGCTTACGGCTGGTGTGGGTGGCTGTACGGTGCCGGATGATGAGGCCCTGGCGGTGGACCAGGCGGTGGCCAGCCTGAAGAAGCGGGAGCCAGACTTGGGCAAGGTGGTGCTGGCCTACTATGTTCGGCGCTGGGATTATTCGATGATTGGCCTGGAAGTGAAAATGAGCCGGGAGAAGGTGCGGGTGCTGTTGCGCAGTGCGGAGGCCTGGGTGGATGGTCGGCTGTTTCAGTAAGGCGGGAATTATAAAAACTAAGTTTAGGTTGACATGATGCATGCACGGATATAGCCTGAATCACGTACAGTCGCAGAAGTATGGCTGAACACCAAAAGAGCCCTTGAAAACCCGGTCAGCGATGGCCGGGTTTTTCTTTTGGGGCTTTGGTGGGTTTGGCCTGCGGCGGTCGTTGTGTCTCTGAGTCTCATTGGTTTTATGCCGGGACCTTTGCCCGAGTTTTGTTGTCTCGGGCTGTTTTCCAATTCTGGGAGAGCGTTATGGCCTTCAAGCTGAGCAACCGATCAATGGCGCGGCTTTCTGGTGTTCATGACGATCTCTTTTCTGTGGTTGAGCGGGCCATTCAGATCACTGAGGTGGATTTCACCGTTCTGGAAGGGCTGCGTTCCAGGTCTCGCCAGAAGGAACTGTTCGACTCTGGCGCATCCACCACCATGAACAGCCGGCACCTGACCGGCCATGCGGTGGATCTTGGTGCCTGGGTAACCGGCGGTGTGCGCTGGGACTGGCCACTGTATTACAAGATCGCTGACGCGATGAAGCAGGCCGCTGAGGAGCTTGGCGTGCCTATCGAGTGGGGCGGTGACTGGGAAACTTTCAAGGATGGGCCTCATTTCCAGCTGCCCTGGCACCAATATCCATAACCCCGAGCCAACATGACCCGGAATGAGCGGATGCCTTTCAGCGCCATAGTCGACAGTTTTAGCCAGGGTGGTGGCATTTGGGCCTTCATCGGTGGCCTGTTCATGACCCTGTGCTATGTGGTTGTTGGCCTGTTTGGGATCAACACCAAAGGCAAGATCGCCCGGGATGAGAACCTGGCCCAGCGTGAGAACGCATTGATTCAGCACCTGGTTGACGAAGTAAGCCGGCTGAATGCGCTGGTAGGTGATCTGGATATCGCCCTGAAGGCCCAGGCCAACGAGCACCGCGAAGCCATGAACCGTGAGCGCGAAGAGTGCAACGCCAAGATGGCCGCTCTGAGGGCGGAGATGGAGATTCTTAAGCGCCGGATGAGTAACGAGGAACAGCGCGATGCCTGACTTCTTTGCAAAGCACCACGTTGTCCGCCGCCTGGTCCTGATCTGGGCCTGCGTGCTTATCACCATTGTCGTGCTTCGTGTGACCGATCCTGACGTTATGCAGGCCATCGGTGGCGCTGCTGTCGCAACCATCGTAACCGGCGTGATTGGCATTCTGGCCACTGTACTAACGCTTTGGCGCGGGAATCCGGGGCAGAAATGATCTTCGGTCTGAAAGCAAAGCTCATTGCCGGCGCCGTAGCGGTATCCGCTGCCTTTGGTGCGGGCTGGTTGGTGAAAGGCAAGTTTGAAGATTCCAAGGATCTCGCTGCATTGCAGGCTCAGAACGCCCTCGCTGCTGAGATTCGAGAAGGCCAAGCCCAAATATCAAAGCAGGTCGAACAGCGCCTCAGCGAGCTGAGAGCCAATGAGCGCGTCATTGACCGAGGGGTAATCCGTGAGATTCAGAAGCCGATTTATAAGCGCGTGTGCTTTGAGCCTGAGCTTGTCCGGCTGCTTAACGATGCCCAGCGTGGAAGTTCCGGAGAATCTGAAAGCAAAGTGCCCGGAGACGCTGCCCCAACTGAAGAACGGCAACGCTGATGAGATTGGCCTGGTCATGAAAGACACCGCAAGCATCTATCACGACTGCAAGACCCGGCACAACGGCCTGGTGGACGCAATCAACGAGGTTTCCAAGTAATGGCCACATCTGATTCACCACTATCCGTACCTGACGTGACGCTGGCTGTGGCTAGGAAGTCGATCAGTGTTGGAAACGGTGTTATCACCGTTACAGGTTCCGGCTTTGGCCCTGCCCCGAATGTTGTCCAGTTTCGCAATTTCGAAGAAGGGGTGGCCGGAAGTCAGATTCAAACTGCCGCACCAGCCGGACAGGTTGGAAATTTAGACTTAGTAACCGCAAATGCCAAATACCAGGAGTTTGGAGGGCGCAAAGTCTTTGCTGGCTTTGACGCGGGGGTGAAGCAGACTTGCACGTTTGTGAATGCGTCGAGCTTTACACGTTTTCGTCAGTTTGTGACGTTGGCGGTACCTGACTCTGGCGTGTTTCCGGGTAGCATTGGAACGGGCCTTCAGACGTTTCCGACTGATAGCGGCATGAAAGCGGCGTGGTTGATGCTTTCGGACAACGGCAACAACACAGGGATCGCAGAGGCTGATATTGTGCTACCTACTCACACAGGTAGCGGCAGGATAAGAGCGCAAGGCAACTCTGTTGACCCAAGCTTTTTTATGTATAACGGCACGAATGACGATTTTTGGGCGTGGAACGAATTTAACAGTTTTGGCTTTGTTTGCCCGGCTGACTTAAATAACCCCAAAACAGTTGCTGTTGACCTCGAGCTGTTTATGACCAGCTCAAAAGCAGGAACAGTTGTAAGGACTAAAAATATAGCTGCTTTTACTGGCACTGACAGCTCAGTAACTGATGCCAACGCCGCTTATGATCGGGTCAAGTACAACGCCTATTCATTGGATGCCGGAGGTAACGCGCAGATTTACTACAGCGATATGTATCTCGCAGTAGAAAGCTTTCCTGGTGCCAATGATTTCGTTCAATGCGCCTTTCTCGGAAATGCTGCCGCTTTTGCAGATTGCACGGAGCTGCGACCGGTAAAGGCGCAGTCTTGGTCTGATACCGAGGTCACAATTCCCAACCCTTACGGGTTGCCTTACTACCACATTGTTAAACCAGATGGCAGTATCGTTTCCGGAGCATCTGTTTAATGGCTATCGTTACTCATTATCTGGATTTTAGAAATACATCAACCGCACCTTCACCTGCGCCTTGGATCAATCAAGACCCTCCGGGAACGTGGGATCAGCTGGGGCAGATAATTGTCAAATTGCGAGCATTCAGCTTTAAGGGTGTAAATTATGGATATTAGATTTGTTTTCAATGGTGGAGGGACATTGCCGAGTGGAAATTATAACAGTGATCTTAGAATAGAGGGAACTCCTGGAGAAAAAATACCGGACCTTATTGATTTTGATACAGGGTTGGGCACTGGGTATTCTTTATGGCTTGTCCAGGCAGGTAATAGCACATCCACTACTCCAATTGCTACAAGCACTTATTTTGGTTTGCCCGCTGAATACTGGAACCAGATAGCACTCACTACAAATGGCGGCACCGCCATACTGGAGTTTCGTGGATTAACGCCAGGCGACTCTTACTCTCTTGCGCTGACCGGTTTCAATCCTAACGGCAGAGACAGCGATTTAACAGTTGAAGGGGTTACGCAAACCTATGTTACTGCAGGTACTGCCGATGCGCCAGAGGCCCCGCTTGTATTTAACGGTACGGTGCCTGCTGACGGCATTATCACCTTTTCAACTACGTTGGCTGCCACTGGAGGGCAGTTTTACGGCTATCTAAACGGCGGCATTCTGACAATATCGGCGCCAGCGATTCCTTCGTTTCGCAAATCCTCCACCTTCGACATAGAAACAGGATTGTCCGGCACAGTCACCGCAGCTACCCTGAACGGCGTCAACGTCCTCGACCACGTAACCGGCCAAGCCGGAACTACGGTGAGCTTTGCAGGTGCGGCGACGGATGAGATCACCACCTCTGGCGAATACACCCTGACTCTGGGGGATGGCACAGGCACTGAGGATATTACGGTGCAGGTGAATGTGGTGGGGCTGGCCAGCTTCAACATCAACAAGGATGGTGCGGATCAAGGCTCATTGACCGATGTTGAGTTCATCATCCTGACCGGGGCGGCTGGTAGTCGAGCGATCAATCAGCAGATCACCGGCATTACGACCACGGCAGGCGGTGATACCGGAACGATTGAGATCACCGATGCTGCTCTGGACGTTGACGACACCATCACCGTCGTCCAGCAAAGCCCGACCGTTGGCGGCGGCTTAGTCCACACAGCGACACTGGAACTTATTTAATGGATGTGAACTACGGGTCGATCAGCGGACAGGTTGTTGAGTATGGGTATACCGGCACCTATACGGGCGGGGTGTCATATCCCTATGTACTGACCAGCCACGGCGCTGCAGATCCAAACAGCATCATGGCTGATGCCAACTTTGCCACCACTGGCACGGTTGAGCTGCGTATTGTCAGCGACTTCGACTCAGCAAAGATTGAAGTTGACTGGCAGACCATGAGTGACAGCCAGCTTTGGCGCGATGACATCAACACCCTGGCAGCGGTTACGGTCAACGCAACGACTGACACAACCGACTCCGCAATCATTGGCTGGAAGACGCCGGATGGTACTGAAGGTACGTTCACGGCCACTGTCAGCATTGCAGAGCCGGCAGCCGATACGACCCCGGCAGCGTTCACCTTCACCGACCAAGCCAGTGTTGAGCCTGGCTCGGTAGGCGAATCAAACGCCATTACGATTTCAGGTGCGGATGCTGGCGAGAACATCCCGGTCACCATCACAGGCGGCGAGTATGCCGTGGATGCGGGTTCAGGCTTTGGCGCTTACACGTCAACCGGCACCAACGTGCAGTTGGGCTATCAGATCAAGGTTCGCAACACGGCCAGCAGCAGCTTTGAGGCTGCCGTAAACACGACTCTGACCGTGGGCGGCGTGTCGGACACGTTCACCCGAACAACCCGGGCCGCCGTGCTCCCAACTCAGGATGTAACGCTTCCGGATCTTAACCTGGGAGAAACTGATACGGGCAGCATTGATCTCGATGATTACTTCAGCGGGGCAAGCTCCTACGATCTGGACGGCATTCCAGACAACTCAGGGTTTTCATTCTCGGGGTCGGTGCTGAGCTGGAACGCCAATGCAAACGACATTGCGGCATCACCGTTCACTCTGACTGCCACGGCCTTCAGTGCAGATGGGAGCATCAACGATACCTTCAGTGTGACGGTGGTCGATGACCTGGCGCCGGCAGTTACCGTCAACGCACTGACCACGTTGGATACTACCCCCATCGCTTCGGGCGGTGCAGGAGATGCAACCGCAATCACGCTTCAGGTTGAGGGTGTGGATGTCACGCACACCTCAAACTACACCCCGACGCTATCGAACGGCACTTGGACTCAGCAGCTTAATGAGCTTGCCCTTGGCACCTACACAATGACAGTGACAGGTGTTGATGACGCGGGTAATGAGTCGGTAGTGAGTGCCACTCTGAAAGTGGTCGAACAGATTGCAACCTCCCCCCGGGGTTTGTTCCAGCCGCTGTTCCGTTCACTAACTGGATCCGTTAACCAAACACTCTTCAGGTGACCATGATGACCAACACGCTCGCGCCAGACCAGGATGATCAGCAGTACCTTCAGAACCGAACCGTTCCACGTCAGCGGTTCAACCACAATGAAGCAGTGAACGATGCAACTGGCCAGTGGCTTATCCTGCCTGCCGGTGTCGGTGATCTGTTTGTAAGTGTTACGCCCGCTGCAGGCACCGCCCGTGTGGAGTATACCCAGGATGATCTTGAAGCTGTTGAGGCTGGCACTGCTGTTGGTAAAGCCTGGTCAGAAGGCGATGTCAGCGGCTACACCGATTCGCTGATGGTGAACGCTGTAACCGCGATCCGGTGCGTTGCCGCCGGTGGTTCCACAGAGTTCAAGGTCACTGCCTGACGGGCACGGGTCCTTCTGGCGGGTGGCTCCACTGAGGAGGCGCAGACTCGCGGTTTTTTCGCAGACTTAGCGCAACCTTGGCCTTCCTTCCTTGGTTTTGAATCAGAGAGTTAGCAATGGGTAAGCGAGTAAACAAGCGAGAGCTCGCTGAGATCTTCGGTATTTCCGAAAGGTCTTTTACGGCTTACCAGAAAGACACTTCGTTCCCGATCGCCAAAGCTGGTGGCCGGGGTCAGGCGAATGAGTACGACACCCAGGATGTTCACGAATGGCTGATGGAGCGTGCGGTTAACGGCGCCCGCCATGAGTCAGCACGTGAGCGCCTGGAGCGCATCAAAGGGGACCGCGAGGAGCTGGCCCTGGCGAAGGATCTTGAAGAACTGGTACCGGCGGTACTGGTGGGGGCTCGATTGGAATCCGTGGCGTTGTCTATCCGCACTGAGCTGCTGACGGGCAACCCGAAACTCAAGACTGAGATCGATACGTTGTACGACATTGATCTCGATATCGAGCTACTGAATGAGCATTCTCGATCCGTCCTCCGACAGCTGGCAGCGCTTGGCCGCGAACCTGGACCGGGTGATGGCCCAGGCCATGGCGAAGTTCCGGCCACCGGAGAAGATCAGCTCAACTGATTGGGCGAACAAGCACCGGTACATTGCCCAGGAGAGTAGTGCCTGGTCTGGCAAGTACTCCACGGATCTCACGCCGTGGGTGCCTGGCATTCTGGATGCACTCGATGATCCGGCGGTGAAAAAGCTGGTGTGCCGGAAGTCCTCCCAGGTGGCCTGGACTGATGGTGCCTGGAACAACTATCTGGGCCGGCGGATTCACAACGATCCGTGCCCGATCGTGCTTCTGTTTCCGAAAGAGAAGACGATCCGGAAGTACCTGGATCAGAAGTTCAACCCGATGATCGAGGTCACACCGGTGCTGCGTGCCCTGGTGGATGTCTCGACTTCTCGCAGCTCTGGCAACCGGAACGACTTCAAGAAGTTCCCGGGCGGGTTTCTGGCGCTGGTCGCCTCGAACGCTGCGGACAACGTGAAATCGCTTTCGGCGCCGGTGGTCTGTGTCGAAGAGCCAGACGACTGTAACACCAGCGTCAGCGGGCAGGGCGATTCCATCAACCTGCTCGAGGAACGAGCGAAGACCTACGAATATCGGAAGGTCATCTTCGGTGGTACGCCTACGGTTAAAGGCCTTTCCCGTGTTGATGAGGCCTTCGCGTCCAGTGATCAGCGCATGTTCATGGTGCCTTGCCATGAGTGCGGTGAGGAGCACGTGCTCAGCTGGGACAACGTGGTGTGGAATGAAGACGCTCCAGTTGCGGATGAGGTGCTGGGCAAATCCCAGCCGGACACTGCCCGGTATGGCTGCCCCCACTGCGGTGTACTCTGGCGGGATATCGACAAAAACCGGAACGTCAAGAAGGGCTACTGGAAAGCCCACAAGCCATTCCGCGGTACCGCCGGCTTCTACATCAACGAACTTTACAGCCCGTTCCCGGGCTCGAAGCTGCCGCTGCTGGTCGAGAAGTATCTCAAGGCACAGCACCACCTGAACCTGGGTGACGACAGCTACATGATCGGCTTCGTCAACAACACCCTGGGCTTGTCCTACGAGTACCGGACAGATGCGCCGGACACCGACACCCTGCGGGAGCGGGCTGAAGAGTACCACGAGCTCACGGTACCGGCCGGCGGGCTGGTTCTCACCGTTGGTGTCGACGTTCAGCACGATCGCCTGGCCATCATCGTTCGAGCATGGGGCAGAGGTGAAGAGAGCTGGCTGGTGTTCTGGGGCGAGATCTACGCTGCCGGAAGCTGCAGCGACAAGGCAGATCCGGTGTGGGATGAGCTGGATAAATTCCTGTTTGGCGCCTTTCGCCATGAGCTCGGCTTCAACTTGCAGGTGTCGGCTGCAAGCATCGACTCCTCCGATGGCCAGACCAACGACGCCGTATATCACTACGTGCGCAGCCGGCGGGGCCGGGGCGTGAAGGTGATGGCAATCAAGGGTGAAAGCAACAACCTGAACCGCGAGATTGTCACCCCGGCCAAGAAGATCGACGTTAACGCCAAGACCACCAAGGCCAGCCGCTACGGCCTGCCGGTGTTCATGGTGGGTACAGAGAAAGCCAAAGATCTGATCGACGCCCGGTTGAAGCTTACCGGCAACGGCCCGGGCCGGATGCACTGGTACCAGGGCGTGCGGGATGACTACTACAACCAGATAACGGCTGAGATCAAAGCGCCGGATCGAAGGCGAGGCGGCCGGAAGACCTGGCAGCCGAAAGCCGGTGTGCGCAATGAGGGGCTGGACTGCGAAGTGTACGCACTCCATGCCGGCCGAACCGTGAAGGTTCACGTGCGCAAGCCGGACCAGTGGGATGCCCTGGAAGCGCAGCTGATGCAGGGAGACCTGCTGGCGCCCTCAGTCGCGGCGCCCGTGCCGGAGAAGCCAAAACAGCGAAGCGAAACCAAACCCCAGAATTCAAAGCCAGAAGGCGCGAGCCTGGCTGATATTGCCCGGAGAATGCGATGAGTCTTGAAACCCAGCTGCTGGAGGCCCGCAATGCCTACCACAACCTGCTGACCGGGCAGGCCGTGGTTCGCATTCAGCGGGACGGCAAAACCGTTGAATTCTCCCAGGCCAGCAAGAAAGACCTGGCGGCCTACATCGCCAGCCTGGAAAGCCAGCTTGGTGGCGCTGGCCGTCGCCGTGGTCCTGCGAGGTTCATTCTGTGAAGACTCCAGAAATCAGCTTTGTAGATAGTTCAGGCCAGCCGATTCGGAGGGCTGAAAGCTACACCGGCACCGGTACCGGTTTTGGTGGCCAGCTGCAGCGCTGGAATCCGCGCGCCAAAACGGCGGATGCGGCCCTGCTGCCAGACCTGAAGCGGGGCAACGCCCGTGCTGAAGACCTGGTGCGCAACCATGCGCTGGCCAAAAACGGCGTGCAGCTGCACGTGGATAACATCGTTGGCCACATGTTCCGGCTCAGCTACAAGCCGAAATGGCGTGCACTGGGCATGAGCGAAGAGGATGCCCGGGCCTTCGCGAAAGAGGTGGAGGACGCTTTCACCGAATACGCGGAAGACCCGATCAACTGCTACGTGGACGCGGAGCGCAAGCGCACCCTGACCATGATGTGTCGGGAGATCACCGCCACTCACACCAGCGCCGGCGAGGGCATGGCGTCCGCCGAGTGGATCACGGGCCGGCCCGGTGCGCTGTTCAACACGGCCATCAAGCTGGTGAATCACCACCGGGTGTGCAACCCGAACCATGGCCCGGACAACAACAGCCTGCGGGCTGGGGTAAAGGTCGACCGATTCGGCGCTGCCGTGGGCTACTGGGTTCGCAACCATGACATCACCGGTTACGGCCTGTCCGATGGCATGGGCAACGCCTGGACCTTCGTGCCCAGGGAAACCCGCTGGGGCCGGCAGCAATTCCTGCATGTGTTCGAGCCCCGTGGCGATGGCCAGACCCGAGGCGAAAACCAGTTCCTGAGCGTGATGGAACAGCTGCCCCAGCTGAGCAAGCTGCAACAGACCAAGCTGCAGAACGCCATTGTTAACGCCATGTACGCGGCGGTGATTGAAAGCGAGCTGGGCAGTGAAGCGGCTATGGAGATCATCGGTGGCGACCTGAGCACCGATAAGCTCACTCAATACATGAGCACCCTGGCGGATTACCACGAGGGTGCGGACATTCGCCTGAACGGCGTGAAGATCCCGCACCTGATGCCGGGTGAAAACTTGAATCTCCTGACCAGCGGCAATGCCGATAACGGCTTCAGCGAACTGGAATCCTCCATCACCCGCTGGATTGCCGCCGGCACCAACACCTCAAAAGAATCGCTGACGAAGGATTACCGCGAGTTGAGCTACAGCACCGCCCGGGCCAGCATGATGGAAAGCTGGCGCTATTTCATGGGCCGCCGGAAGATCATCCCGAGCCGTTTCGCCTCCATGGTGTTTGCGCTGTGGCTGGAGGAAGCGATCGACAGCGGGCGCATCCGCCTGCCGAGATCCGCCACGCGTGGCTTCTACGAAGCGAAGGCTTCCTGGTGTAACTGCGAGTGGATCGGCTCCGGCCGGATCGCCATCGACGGCCTGAAGGAAGTGAAGGAATCGATCCTGCTGATTGAATCCGGCCTTTCCACCTATGAGAAAGAGCTGGCGAAGATGGGCGAGGATTACCAGGAAGTCTTTGCCCAGCAGGTACGGGAGATGGATGAACGGAAAAAAGCCGGCCTGCCACCACCCAGCTGGGTGAAAGCGCTGGCCCTTGCTCCAGACCAGGAGGAGCCGGAGGCAGTAGCCGCAAACTGAGTTTTAGCAGGGTAGAGCAGCGGTAGCTCATCGGGCTCATATCCCGAAGGTCGCTGGTTCGAGTCCAGCCCCTGCTACCACTTGTCGTTCAGATTACAACGTGCGTCCTGAACACACGCCGAGCCAATAACGCTCGGTAGGTCATTCCTATAGACGCTCCGGTGAGGCTGGCGCCCTCTTTAAGTTCAGTAGCCCGCAATGAAGAAGGTCCGAGCCCGCCCCAGTGCGGGCTTTCTTATACCCGGAGAAAACTATGCGAAACCAGAACATTGCAGCCCGTGTGCTGAATCAGCCGCTGTTGCTGGAGCCTGGCTATGCCCGGGTATTTCTTGGCGCGTTGGCGCCACGGTTGGGGATCGCCAGCCTGCAGGATGAGTTCGGCCTGATTGAATCCCAGGAGAAACTGCGGATGCGGGCAGATTCGTTCGGCTCCGATCGCCCGCGTAACCGGCCTTATGAAGTACTCGGCGGCGTAGCGCTGATTCCGGTTTCCGGCACGCTGGTTCACAAGTTCGGGCACCTGCAGCCGTATTCCGGAATGACCGGTTACGACGGGATCATTGCCCGGGTGGAGGAAGCCCTGGCGGATCCGACCGTGAACGGCATCCTTCTGGATATGGACACCCCGGGCGGCGAGGTTGCTGGTTGCTTTGATACGGCCCGCCGGCTGAATGAGCTGCGCGGCCAAAAGCCGATCGCTTCGATCTCCTACGATATGGCCTGCAGCGCCGGCATGGCCCTGCACAGTGCCACCGATTACCGATACACCACCACCAGCGCCCGGACCGGTTCCGTGGGTGTGGTGATGATGCACGCCAGCTTTGAAGAGCAGCTGAAGGCCAACGGCATTGATGTGACGTTGATTCACTCCGGCGCCTTCAAAGTGGATGGCAACCCTTACGAGAACCTGCCTGAGCAGGTTCTCGCCAGATTCCAGGCCGAATCAGACCGGCTCCGCAATGAGTTCGCGGAGATGGTTGGTACCCATATCGGCCTCTCTGCATCGGATGTGCTTGCCACTGAGGCGGCCATCTATACCGGGCAAGACGCAATCGATGTTGGATTTGCGGACGAGCTCATCAATGGCCACGACATGCTGGCCGCCTTCTCTGACTACATCCAAACCACCACGACAATCGGAGTTAGCACTATGACGGTTGAATCAAAGACCAAGCCGGCGGCCAATGCACCGGCACCCGCCCCGGAAGCCAGCAATGAGCAACCGGACACCGTGGATACCAGCAAGCTGGCTGCTGATGCTGCCGCCACTGAGCAGGCCCGCATTGCCGGCATCCTGCAGTGCGAGGAAGCCGAAGGCCGGGGCAAGCTGGCCCAGCACCTGGCATTTAAAACCACGATGTCTGTCGAAGATGCCAAGGCGATGCTGGCTGCTGCTGAAGTTCCTGAACAGAACGCGGCTGCACCTTCTGGCCTGCTGAGTGCTGCTATGGGCAACACCAAGCAGCCCGAGATTGCTGCGGACGCTGGTGCCGAGAGTCAAAGCGGCGGACAGAAAACAGAGCTGCAGGAGATCATGAGCTCTCACCGTAAAGCTACCGGGCGCAAGCCCACCACTCACTGAGCCAGCCTGAATGCTGGTTAATTCATAGGTTAGGAGTTGAACAATGACTACCTCATTTCCTCTCGCTGGCTCAGCTGTTGAGTCATTCCAGGATGATTCCCTGGTGTTGGGTGGCCTGATCGATTTCGACAATGGCACCCTCGAATCCGGGCAAAACCTCACCCGTGGCACTGTGATCGGCCGCGTAACGGCAACCGGAGATTTGAAGCTGTCTGTGCAAACAGCCACCGATGGATCTCAGAAGCCGGTGGGTGCGCTGGCTCACGACGTTGATGCATCTGCTGCGGCTTCTGGTTGCCAGTTCGTGCGCGGCGGCTGGCTGAACAAGACCCTGCTTACCTGGGACGCCAGCTGGACAACCGCACTCCAGAAGAGCGCCTTCGACGGTACACCCATCCGGCTGGTTACCCCCGAGTAATAAGCCGATTCCTTGAGCCATAAACAGAGGTAACTAAACCATGGCATACGATACAGAAACGCTCCTGGGGGTCTACAGAGAGCTGGACCCATTCAACCCCTTCCTGCTTAACCTGCTGTGTTCCGCGATGGTTGAGTTCGAAGACGAAGCCATTTCCTTCGACAAGCTTGGCACCGACAAAAAACTGGCTCCGTTCGTGAGCCCGATGGTTGCCGGTAAGTCTCAGCGTGCTCGCGGCGGGCAAAAGCAATCCTTCACGCCGGCATACGTGAAGCCTAAGAACTTCCTTGATCCCAAACGGGTAGTGAAGCGCCAGCCAGGTGAAGCCATTGGCGGAAGCCTGACCACCAGCGAGCGCCGGCAAGCCATCCTGGTGGATATCATGGATGAGCAGCGCAAGAAGATTAAGCGCCGGGAAGAGTGGATGGTTGCTCAGATCGTCCAGACCGGCAAGGTGATCGTGGAAGGTGAGGATTACCCCACCTCGGAAGTTGATTTCCAGCGCGATCCAAATCTCACCATTGATATCTCTGGCGGTGCAGCCGCTTGGGATCAGTCTACCGCCAAACCGGATGAAGACCTGGAAGACTGGTTCGCTCTGATGATGGCCCCAGCCACTCACGTAATCATGGGGCGCGGTGCATACCGTAAGTTCATCAGCTTCGAGACCATCAACAAGCGACTGCTGGACACCATGCGCGGCTCTGAAACCGTTCTGGAAATGGCACCCAGCACTCAGCTGGCTTCCTTCAAAGGCCGTCTGGGTGGCTCTGGTCCGGAGGTTTGGACCTACGCGGGCTACTACGAAGACGCCAATGGTGACAAGCAGCTGTTCATTCCGGACAACGGCGTTGCCATCGTCTCTACAGGCTCTGAAGGTCTGCGGGCCTATGGCGCCATTCTGGATGGCGAGGCGGACTACGTTCCCGCTGAGTACTGGCCGAAGAACTGGGTTGAGAAGGACCCGGGCGTGGAGCAGATCATGACGCAATCCGCACCTCTGCCTTGCTTCCTCGAAATTAACGGACTGGCCTTCGCCACCGTCTACTGAGTCTGACGGAAGTCCACGGAGCCGGCCTTAGCGCCGGCTCCGCAACCCTTCTAACGAATGCGAGAAACGAAGATGGCTACCAAAAATCTTACCGTGGAATTTGTGAAACGTTGCGAAGACCGTGAAAAGAGTGGGGAGAAGGTTGTCGTTCCCGCTGGAACCAGAGTGAAGATGACAGCCGCTGAAGTGAAAAAGGCTGGCAGCAAAGTCCGGGTGATCAAGGATGAGCAGGAGACTCTTGATCAATCCGATGACGAAACCGACGACGGCGCCAGCGGCGACTGATGGCCAGCAAGTTCGATTCAGTGGCGGACCGGCTTGAGTCCGCCATTGATGAACAGTTCGCCGTGGATGCGGTGTACACCGATGCCCAGGGCGCCAGCTTTGAGATCCGCTGCATTCTGGATCGCGATGTGGAACAGCGCCAGGTGTATGACACCAACTTGCCAACGTTCCGGAATCAGATCGAAATCCGGAAGAGCTACGTGGATCGGCCGCGCCGGGGTGACAAGGTAACCATCGGGCAAACGGAATGGGTGCTGGATGGGCTGATCACCGATGACGGCCAAGTGACGAGGCACTACGCAAATGCAAGTTGAAGTTGATCGTTCCAGCCTGCAGGAAGTGCGGGCACTGTTGGCGAAGTTTTCGGATGGGGCCACTCGTGCGCATGCCAGATCCCTCAACAAAACCATTACAAAGAGCCGCACTGAGTCCAGTAAAGAGATCCGGAAACAGGTTCGCCTGAATGCGGCCTATGTGAAAAGCCTGATGACGATCACGAAGGCCTCACAGAAAAAGCTCCAGGCAAAGATTTCGACGCCTTCCCGGGGCCTTTTGCTTTCCCGATTTTCAACAGACACCAGCATTGCCGGTGACAAGACCAGCTGGCTCAAACCGCCCGCGATTCCGAAGCGTGGAATCAGGGTGAAGGTGAAGCCAACGGGTGGCGCCAAGGTTTTTGAAGGTGACAGCGAGATTGAGGGCAAGCCTTTCTACATGGTTCTGCCTGGCACTAATGGCCGTGTTGCGATCGCCGGGCGGCGTTCGAAGATCGGTTCTGACGGCGGAAGGATCAAAGTCTTCTACGGGCCCTCGCTTTCCCAGGTGTTCACGGATGTGAAAGAGGACATCGCTGAGCCCTTGGCGCTGTACCAGATGCAGCAATTCGAGAAAGAAATCGACGCCATCATTAGGGGCTACTGATGCCAGATAGCATTCGAGAACAGGTTGTTCAGGCCTTTGCGACCAGAGTGGGAGCGGAACGCGGCAAACAGCTGGACAACAGGGAAGATCTGCCATCACGGGTGATTTGGGATCCTTCCGAAACTGCCGAAAAGCTGAAGTACCGGAAGTACGAAATGACCCTGACGCTCAACGTCGGGGAGATGGCGAAGCGTGACCACAGCATCAACTCCAGCGTTCAGGGTAATCAGATGTTGGCGGCAATGCTTGATGATGCCCTGGCCAGCGATCAGACCCTCGGCGGGCTCTGCAAGCACATCAGCTACACGGATTCGGTTCTGGATTCCCCAGATCCGGGCCAAAACGAAATGATCATTCTGGTGACTTTCCAGATCGTTTACGAAACCAGCAATACCAGCCCTTACCAGTAACACCTCCAGTCAGACAAACCCCGCGCCCGGTGGCGCTTGAAAACCAGGAGAAACCCTATGTCTACAGACAACGCGCTGCTCGAATTTGAAGGCGGGCAGAACGCCTTTCCAATGACTGCATTGCAAGATTCCGGCGATGCACAAACCTTTGAATCCGGCGAAGAGCTTTGGTCGCAGGCTGCGGGCTTTGCGCCTGTGGTTCGGCCCGATGGCGTGGTGACCGGTGGTGCCTGCTCTCCGGCATCTGGCAGTGATGCGGTTGCGATCGCAGCTTTCACGGCCTTCGTTTCGGGTGTTGAGTTGGCTGTGGCTGCCCAGGCCAGCATTTCCGTAACTCGTGCATCCACTGAAACCCACAGGATCAACAGCATCGTGTGTGATGGTGCCGGGGATGTGACGGCGGTTGTTGGCACCGAAGGCACGGCATTTTCGGAAGTTCGTGGTGACGCAGGTGGCCCGCCGCTCATTGCTGTTGGCTCCATTGAACTGGCACAAGTCCGCCTGACCAGCGCTTCTGCTGCCTCTGTGACAGAAGGCGAGATCTTCCAGCTGGTGAACGTGCACATGGAAAGCGCCGTGTTCCCGATCGCCACCATTGACTACGTGAATGGTGCGGTGAGCTTCAGCTCCGCGCTGAAGAAGATCCACACTGGCAATGTGACCAAAGGCGTTTACGCCAGCTTTGCCACTCCGGAATTCATTGAAGCGTTCGATGCTTACGACTTCGTGCCTTCTGAGGTTGGCTACTCGTCTTCCAGTAAGCAGACTTACACCCGGGTGAAGAACTCCCGTTCCCAGAGCCTGAACAACGCCAGCTTCAGCGTGGATCTCACGGATGGGATCAGCGACACCATCGCGAGTGTTCAGGGCCAGAACCTGTACTTCCGTTTCTATCCAGACAAGAACCGGCCCCAGCACTTCATTGAACAGGGCGTGCTGTCCATTGCCCGGACCTTCCCAGCCGGTGGCGATATCGTTGCCAGCTGCACTATCAACGTGGATGAGAAGGGCAAGGAGGTCTCACTGTGAGTAATTTCGACCTTGCCGCTTTCCGCAAGGCGAAGTTCCAGGAGCGGGCACAGGATGTCCCGCTTTCTGGTCTCACCGCTGCTGGTTTTGGTGGCTACGAAGGTGAGGGCGATGATGCCAAGCCGAAACCCGTGGTTTACCGGGTGCGCGGCCTGACGGCTCAGGAGCTGGCAAAGGCAGACCAGGAAGCGGACAACAGCAAAGTGCTGCTGAAAGTGGCAGAGCAACTGGCTGGTACCGAATCAGAAAGGGCTCAGGGTTTGCTCTCTGGCCTGGGGCTTGGTGATGACACGCCAAAGGCGCTGGCGAAAAAGCTCTCTCACGTTCAGATGGCGGTGGTCTCTCCCCAGCTGAAGATTCAGGATGTGGTGCGCATTGCGGATGCGTTCCCAATGGACTTCCTGGAACTGTCCGTTCATATCTATGACCTGACTGGCCAGGGCAAGGTTGCCCAGGTAAAGCGAAAGCCCTCTGGAAAGACCCAGACATCCAGGCAAGCTTAGCCCTGGCGGATCGCAAGGGCCGGTTTCTGTTTGAGATCCGGCCCGACGTGTTTCCAGAGGGCTACCTCGCAGACACAGAGATAGCTTTGTGGGCCCGATGGCTGGAAGCGCAGAGCAAAAAATAATGTGCTAAGGTTTTACAAACTGTTACACGGAGGTAATCCATGCGCTTCTTACTGCTGTTTCTGGCCACCCTTTCATTCTCTACCTTTGCTCAGGTTTACAAGTGGACTGATGAGAACGGCAACGTCCACTTCGGTACACAGCCTCCACCTGGTCAGCAGGAGGAGGTGAAGATCCGGAACACCAAAAGCTCCTCGACCTCTCAGACCTATGAATCGGACATTGTGCGCCAGGCACGGGAACTGGACGAGCGCAAAGCTCAGGAGCGGTATCAGAACGCCGAGCAACGTTACCAGGAACGTGTTGCCGAAATCAGGGAAGGTTACGAAGAGCAGCCTGACTACATCTGCACTGGTGCCAAGAACCGCCTGAAAAGCGCTGAGGAACGCTGGGAAGATCAGCAGGTGCAGGGCTGGACTCTCAGCGAAAAGCGGTATCACGAGCAACGAATAAGAGATCTTCAACGGCACGCAGATAACGTTTGCCGCTGACCAAATCAGATTCAACAGAACCCCGCTCCGGCGGGGTTTTTAATGCCTGGAGAAAACATGGCAGACCTCAAGAAAACGGTAGAGCTGATCTTCGGCGGCGTTGATAACACCGGCGGCGCGATCAGTTCGGTTGGCCGTGGGCTGGATGGCCTGGTGAACAAAACCGGCAACGTGACCGGTGTCCTGGCTGATATCACGGATAGCATCGTTAAACTGGATGCTGCGCTAGCAGCAGCTGCGATCGGGATTACAGGGTTTGCCGTCAAGCTGTCGGATGATTTCGATACGGCGTTTGCTGAGATCGCAACAATCATAGGCCAGCCCGCGGAGAGTCTGCAGGATTTTCAGGCCCAGATTCTCCAATACTCCGAACAATCAACGGCCTCTCTCCAGCAAATCACCCAGGCGACTTACAGCGCCATTTCTGCGGGTGTGGATTACCGTAATTCGCTGGAGATCATTGCAGCTTCCGAGCAGCTGGCTGTTGCGGGGCGTGCGGATCTGGAATCCACAACCGTTGCCTTGGTCAGCACGCTCAACGCGTTCGGTGCTGAAGCGAGTCAGGCCGGTGAATTCGCCGATGATTTCTTCACTGCGGTTCGGCTGGGCCAAACAACTATCCCGGAACTGGCGGACACCATCGGGCGGATCGCGCCGATCGCTCAGGGCGCGGGCGTCAGCTTTGATGAGTTGGCCGCTGCATTGGCCACGATTACGGCGGAAACCGGAAGTAGCACAAAGCTGGCAGTCACCGGCTTGCGGGCTGCCATTGCCGCCATCATCAAGCCAACAAAAGAAGCTTCTGATGTTGCTGCTGAGTTGGGGATTGAGTTCAACGCTTCTGCCCTGGAGAGCAAGGGCTTTGCTGGTGTGATGGAGGATGTAAAGGATGCGACCGGTGGTAGCACGGAGCTCATCACTAAGCTATTCGGATCTGTTGAGTCATTGCCGGTTGTTTTATCGCTGGCCGGCACGGCGTCAGATAAGTTTAACGAAAACCTGAAGCAGTTCGAGGACAATGCCGGTGCGGCCGCGAGTGCCGCTAACCAGTTGCAGGCCGATCTGGATAAGATCGTCCAGACCCTCAAAAACAACATTAACTCCGCCCTGATCGCTTATGGTTCTGCTCTTACGGATGAGACTCAGAGCATCGTCAAATCGATTACAAGTACCTTTAATTCGCTGGGAAATGAGATCCGCCTGGACGATGGTGCGTTTGCACCGATCCTGAACGGCCTGGAAGGCCTTGCACAGGATATCGACCAGAAGCTTCAAGTAATTGCTGAAAACTTCCCTGAAGCGCTCTCAGGGTTGGACTTCTCAGACCTGCTCGAATCTTTTGGCGATTTGGGTGACGAACTGGATGATCTGTTTGTGGGCCTGTTCGGCAACGTGGATCTTTCCACCGTGGAAGGCTTGCAGTCTGCCATGCAGCGTGTGGTGGATGCGTTCACCGCTCTGGTAAACATCTCGTCTGGCATTGCCGAAGGCCTTGAGCCTCTGTTCATCGCACTGGGCAGAGGTATTGAAGAGTTCGAATCTCTGGATGAAAGCGCCAAGAAATCCATTGGCGAAATGCTCGGCGTTGGTAAAGCCATTGATACCGTGTTGCCAGCCATTGGCGGCCTGGCCGGCGGCCTGGAGTCCATCGGTACCGGACTTACGGCGCTGGCCGGTGCGCAGGGCTTCAAGGCACTGATCGGAAACCTGAACAGCGTAAAAACCATTGCGGCCGGTGCCGGCAAGTTCGGCCTGGTTGGCCTCGCTCTGGCGGGTGGCTATGGGCTTGGCACACTGATCAATGAGTACATTATCGGGCCGATTGAAGAAGAGTTTGGCCAATCCATCGGCGGCTGGCTTTATGAGAAGTTCAATGCCGATGAGATCGCCAAGATCAATGGTAGCCTTGAAGGTGTGGGCAACCAGGTAGAAGCCACTGCCCGCGAAACCGATGAGCTACGGGATCTGAACGATCGCCTGGCAGAATCCCTCGACAACACTAAACAGGCAGCAGAGCTGGATATCGAAGCTCTGAACAACCGTGCTGAAGAGCTGGTCAAGAACTCCGCCGAACAGAAGGCCCTGAACGACTCCCTCTCTGACTACAGCGGCAACCAGCGGGAAGTGACCACCGCCCTGGATGAGCTGAGTGATTCTGTCACGAAAAGCGGCGGGGCACTGGGAGAGGTCTCTAGAACCACCAAAGAGCTTTCCGACAATAACCAGTCGCTGCAGTTGGGCTATGACGAAGCCGCCGGCAAGATCAATTCCTTCTCCGGCACCATCGTCAAGTCTGGCGATGCCATGGAGGACACCGCCAAGAAAACCGAAAAGGCGGTGGAGAAGTCCGAAGAGTTCTTCATCTCCATGGAGAAGATCGCCAGCAATGAGCGGATCAAGAACATCGAGGCGAACATTTCCCTGGATATTGCTGAGGTGGAGGCGAACGCCAAGAAAGTAGAGGCGATTGCAGACACTATCAGCAATACGTTCGAAAATACCGGGAAGGTGATCACCGAACTCTTTGGCGGCTTTGATGATGCAAGCCGATCCACCCAGATCGACCTTTCCAAACAGATCCGCCAGGAGAATGAATACCGGCAACAGGCCCTGGATGACCAGAGCAAGCTGACTCAAGCCCAGGTCGATCTGATCAAAGAGAAAACCCGCCAGATCTCCCGCGGCGAATCTGCCCTCACGGTAAATGCGCCGGGCCTTGCGCCTCACCTGGAGGCCATTTGGTACCAGATCCTTGAGAACCTGCAGGCGAAAGTAAACGCCGAGGGTGAAGAAATGCTGTTGGGGCTTAGATCATGAATGTATCCATTACGGCGCCGTTGTTTGATTTGGATGGGCATGTGCAGCTAACGGAGGTTGAGCCGGACGGCCTGGTTGGCTTCGAGCGCCGGAACAACCGCATCCCCACGTTGGATGGCAAAGCGGCCATTCCGGACTTTGGCTATTCCGATGCAGACCGCACCTTTGATATCCGTTGGCCAGCCCGGAGCAAGGCGGTGGTTGAGAATGTTCGGCGCATGGCGAAAACCTATAGCCGCCTGATTGTTGTTACTGAGGAAGGGTGCTTCATTGGCGCGCCGGCGCCGTTCAGCCTGAGTAACAACCAGGCGCGAATCCAGATACTGATCGAAAAGAGGCTTGATCAATGAAAATCCGCGTTTCACTTGGCCAGACGTTGGCCCAGGCTGTTCTTGCCGATCTGGCATCTGGTGCCGGCGCTGATCCGTTGATGGAAATCTATACCGGCAGCATGCCCACAAGTCTTGGTAATACCATCACAGATACCCTGTTGGCCACTTTTACGCTTAGCTCCACTGTGGGTGCAGAGTCCAATGGGGTAATCACCTTCAGCGGGTGGACCGATGAAGACGCGGCGCCCGATGCAGGTGCTGCTGGTTGGGCCCGGCTGCTGAACAAGAGCGGAGAGGAGGTGATGTATCTCACGGCTGGTGGCTCCGGTAGCGGTGCGGCTGTGATCGTGAGCCCCGAAACCGTGGCCGCTGGTGAGCCGGTGAATCTTACCTCTGGTGTAATTCGGATGCCTGTCTGATGGCAAAGTATCCTGACCTTCTTGCAGCTCAGGGCGATGGCCTGATTCATTTCTGGGCCATGGAAGAAACGTCCGGTGCGAGTGTTGCTGACCTGATCGGTGGCTGGAACGCGGAATGCTTCGCGATTAATTCGCTGACGGCCGGTGAGTATGACGCAACCGTCGTGACAACTCCTGCAGGCCGGGGCCGGGATCTCAGTGTTAACTGGGATGGCACATACCAGGACCGGACCAGTATTACGGTGATCCGGATCGACCAAGCGCCGGCCGCACCATCTCTATCTGCTCTCACTCTGCGTGTCCGTTATTTTCAGCGAACAAACCTGAAGGACACCTATAGCGCCATGGATTTGGCCCTGTTTCTTTTTGGGCGTGGCTCAGCCAATGCGGTCTACCTATCGTCTGGTGGTGGCAGTTTCTTTGTCGGCGCTGGGGGATCAGATGACACTATCAGCGACCCATTCACCGATGGCCAATGGCATGACGTAATTCTGACCGGGGATTCATCGAGCATCGAGCTATATGTAAATGGCTCATTGATCACGACCTTCACCGGCTCGAGCACCTTCGACATTTATGATGACACTGGCACATCAGACAGCTGCTTGATTGGCGCCGAAGATTTCGACGGCGGTGCTGTTTACGACGATGACTCTGTTCTGGACGGCATCATCCAGGACGCTGCGATTTGGAACCGGAAACTCACCAGCACCGAGGTTGCCTCACTCAATACGGACGGAACCGCGGAGCCTTTGATCACGGACATCTCGCCGATCACCTACGATGTAGCGTTGAATGCGACTTTACCGATTGAGGCTGAGTTCACGGTTCAGGTGAATCCCGCCGAAGTTTCCCTCGATGTGACTTTCCCGATCAACTTCCGCGCCGTGGCCTATCAGGATTGGGTGTCCAAGTTGCCGCCCGTCGAGATTCAGGAGGTGTACCAGCTGGTGATTACTGGCGCTCAGGATGGTCTCGATGATCTGGTGATAGGCGGCATTTCAAGTTGGCAGGCAACGAACCAGGCCGGGACCCGCTCTGCGTATGTCCAGGCTGTGATCCCCGCGGCTGATCAATATGTGGCGGATATTGAAGCGCGATCGAACGGTGAGTTGGTGATTCAGAAGGGTTACAAGCTCGCCACTGGTCAGGTGCAATATGAGGAAATCCTCCGTTCGGCTTTCGATGATGCAAGGCCAGACCAGGGGCGAAGCTCTGTCACATTGACGGTTTCGGGGTATATGCGAGGCAGGCCGGTTTCAAATGGTAGCCGTGTGCTGACGGGCATTCGCAGCACCAGCAAGCCCAATGGAAAGCGCCGTGTGCTTTGTGACATTGATCTGTTCCTGCAGCCGGGTATGACGGTGACCGCTCTGAACGAATCCTTCCAGGCCGATTACATCAATTACTACGTGAACGACACCGACAAGTTCTGCGAAGTGGGTGAGCGATAATGTCGAAGGGTGAGATTATCGGCCATATCGCAGACGGCAAATACCGTGTTCGTCAGAAGTTGGCTGTTGAGAAGATCAAAGAAGAGCTCATCGAACTGAACGCCAGGATTGCTGAGCTGGCTGTTGAGCTACCCACCGCAAAGCTGGAGCTTCTTCAGGCTAACGATGCGGTGAAAGACAAGGTTCGTGAAATAGATCTCGCGATTCCCGATCTTCAGGCTGGTGTGGATGGCGCACGAACGAGGATAACGGGGCTTCAAAGAGAACTGGTTCAGCTGCGTACCACGGCCAGGCTGGCTGAGCTTCGAGTATCGGAACTGATCACCGAAAACCTCGCAGCTCTGAAGCGGCGAAACCAACTTGAGTCTGTGCCAGAGGGCAGAGAGCTAGAGCTCTGGTGTGCCGACTACACGCTCGATTTGGATGGTGAAGTCGGTCTTGTTGATGTAAATGATGAAGGCGGGCAGGGGATTATCATCCAGCCCGGGCACAATGACGGAGCCGCGTATAGCGCCACCAGAGACGGTAGCCTGTTCCCTGGTATTGCTCAGTCCGGGCCTCAAATCTATTTCAATGCAGCTATTCTTCCTGGTGTGCAGAAATGGCTGCCTCGGTACCGCGTCGGAGAAATTACAAAGCTGCAGGCGGATATCTGCACTGTCATCCTGGATCCCGCTGTTTCCAGCGCTCAGGGCTTATCGATCAATCAGACCGATACACTCACTGATATTCCTATCGTGTACATGGATTGCGATGGCTCAGCCTTCCAGAAAGGCGATCGGGTTCTGGTTCGTTTCACTGAGAATGGACCCTTGGTGGTTGGTTTCGAGAAAAAGCCGGTGCCTTGCACACTGTTCGGTTTTGTTTTCGAGCCCGCCCACATTTCTGGTCGAGCGGGCGTAAACCTCGTGGCCATAAAGGAAACGTATGGTGAGCCATTTGAGGCGAATGGTAGCCAGATCAATCCGCCTCTGGGCACTTCCGGGGGGGCAAATAATGCCTGGACTGCGATTCCGAATGCATCGAACTTGGTCATTGAGCGCGGCAAGGCCCGTAACTACGGCAATAAAAACTGGTTCAACAGTGACAAGCTGGTGCTCTCATGGTCCGGCCCGCCCGGAAGGGCGCACCGGATGGAGCAGTTTGACTATGGCCTTTCTGGGTTCCAGGCTGACTGGAAAACCGAGCCTTACGTGTTTCATGACCTTGATATTATTCTGGATCTCTCAGCAGAGGCGGTGGCCGGCGACTTTGATAACGTGTTCGGCGCTTCGGTCTGGGAGGATGGCCAGCAGCAGCGCTGGTTGGTAGTAATCGCTTCAGATAAGGAATACATTCCGCCCGATACACGGGACACCGTACCAGGCCAGACCTTTAAGTCATTTCGCGTCCCTATTGATAGCGCGTTTCAGGCCACCGGCCCGCTTGAATTTCTTCACCAGTACACGCTGCCGGTAGAGATGAACTACCAAAGCCACTTCTATTTTTCAGATAGTGGTGACAAGGCCGTTTGCACGCTTGTGGGTGATGTGCTGGACGCTGACAACCTTCAAATTGATCTGTTGCGATATGACTTGGCCTCCGGGTTTTCGGTTCAGCAGATTTGGACTCGCAACCAGGCAATCGGAACGCTGACGGTCAACGAATCCTATGCTGTACAGAGTGACACCCCGGAGCCTGGCCAGGTGACCACCACCGGCAGTCTTTATCGTTCCTATCAAACCTCATCCTATCTGATCCCGATTTACTGCGACTTCATCGGTGACCGGGAGGTGATCGCTTATGAACGACACGCGGCAATTGACAGCATCCGCCAAGCTCAATTCAACGAGTTAAGCACAGCAACCATTGCCTACACAGCCAGCGGCTCTCTGGAGGAAAATCACAGCGGAAACTTCGAGGTGGTGACCAGCGACGGAAATATTCTTTTCCGGATGCCGCACAAGCCGGACAAGTCAGAGTTGATCACCTATGACTCGCTCCAGGATGGATCTGGTGGCCATTTCAGAGTTAACAATTCGGAAGACTCGCGAGTGGGCGGAATTGATTGGGAAGAAAATATCCTTGCTGTTGATTTGCGCTTTGACTTTTGTGCCGTTGCGTATGGCGGATACCAGTACACGCTGAATGAATCCGTCAATACCACATACAACGATCCAGATTTCGGCGCCGGCGCTGTTCCCGCCTCTGGCACAATTTCTGGCAACGAGATCATCGAGATTGTGGAGTTCTGGCTTGGCGGGGCAATGGTGAAGCAGGAAGAGGCGTTTCGAATTTCAGGGCCAATTGAAATTAATTCCTACGCGCCAGATCCGAAACCAAACATTGGAATCACTGGCTCTAACAGCAGCAGCCAGACCGATATTAAACCGTTTGCCCCTCTGAAGGTTTCAAGCAAGTATCTGCTGACTGCTGGCGCTTACAGAACAGGTGTGCATTCAATCGGCGCGGTTTCCATGAATTACAAGACAGGGTCATCATCCCGGAAGTCTGTTCTGCTCAATCATGTGAGTGGATTCGCTGACCCGGTTGTCGATATTCTGGAGCGAACTGAAGCCGATGATTATTTGCTTTGTTCGATTGGTTTGATCTGAAAATAACCTGACCAATTTGTGACGCACATCACAAAACAAAAATGTCATTTTGCTTGTCCTGAGGGTGATTTAATTGTCACAAAGGGTATTAGAAATTGAATTTTGAAATGTTAGTAGAATGCTTATAACTAGGTGAATGCCTTGTCGCAGTAGAGGATACGTTGTCACATCGTACACTCTTTATTAAAGGCGAAAATATATTAAAAACAACGAGTAAACAAGTTATTTTCGATTGTGGTTTGGCTTGCCAGATTACCGTTCTGCGTATAAAAAGAAAGCAGGCACTGAGGCCTGCTTGTTGAAAGCGGTTAAAAGTTTGGTCGCTTCATTACCGCACTCTAAGAATAAATCATATTCTTCGATTTTTCAGCACAGCTCGGTGTCTTATGGATACCAACAAACCAATGGAGTTGATTATGGAAGTTCAATTCATCAAGACTGTGCTGAACCTGCTGGCTTTCTACCTGCAGAACATCCCCAGGAGCGATCTTGAGAAGGCTATGGGCGTTGTTATGGACGTTCTGATTGGAATTGTCAGGATGGAGGAATAGAGCTAACGCCGTCGAATGGCGGAAAAAGGGGAGGGGCTTCCGGCCCCTCCCTTAATAGTCTCAGGCAGCACTCTCGCTGTAGTCACACCACTGGGCAGGTGTCGCGTTCGCCTGGCATCCATGCCGGCTTTGGTCCGAGATGGCCTGTTCCTTCAGACCGGTGGCCATTCTACCTGGTTCGCAATTAAGTAATGTCGGCTATGTGCGCCAGTTGGCGTGCGATATTTCTTACCTTTCCGTGAGCCTCAGTAACGGGGCTTCATATCCCGCAATCCCTGGAACTTGGCAATCAGCTTGTCCCAGGCCTGCCGCATTTTCTCTTCCCGAAACTCTTCGATCTGGGCCAGCTGCTCCGCGCCCAAGTTCTGATTCACCTCTCGCAATCCTTTGTTCCAGCGCACACGGATATCACAGCCGCCTGCATAGATTCGGATCTCAGCCTGGGCATCTGGTGCTATCGATCGCTCCAGCTCCTGGAGCATTTCTGTGGTGATTCTCAAGGGTGTTCACTCCGCCTGGTTGAAGTGCTGGAGAATACGTGAAAGGCAGGGGAGAGCGACCACTGTATAAGCGATTTGTTTCGGGAAAATATCGGGAAAATATCGGGAAAGAAAAAAAAGCCAGTTCTCACGGTGTGCGTAAGTAACTGACTTTATTTGCAGAATTGGTAGGACCACCCAGATTCGAACTGGGGACCTCTACCATGTCAAGGTAGCGCTCTAACCAACTGAGCTATGGTCCTGTGTCCTGCAACGGGGACGAAATATACTGATTCAGCCGATGCTGGTCAA
>Ga0208300_100293_pt1 | contig 42755 bp, 57 predicted proteins | sample 23_taG_FD_184096 | JGI IMG/M metagenome (GOLD analysis project Ga0208300, IMG submission 184096) | Marine viral communities from Cariaco Basin, Caribbean Sea - 23_WHOI_OMZ (SPAdes) (version 2) | ecosystem: Environmental > Aquatic > Marine > Oceanic | place: Caribbean Sea: Cariaco Basin...
TGAGAAGAAAAAGCACCCGGCCCTCCCTGGACGCATGTTAATTCGCGGTTCCGGCAAACTCTTTCATCTTCGCAGAGAATGCCTTGTACTCCTTGGACTCCCGAATTTTCTTCGGATCCAGGCGAACTGTACCATCACCAACCACGTGCATATCAGGATTGGGGTGTTCTTTCCGCATCTGATGAAGTTTACGATCTTCTTCATTGAAGAACATACTCAACAGAGACATACCGCCTCCCATTCATGGTGCTTTGACTGCATTACAGCATATTTTCTTGCGATTTGCATGAACGGATCGCGCGTGTAGACGGTAGCTCATACGATGCCCAGAAACCTGGGGGAGGCATTTCTATCTTGAGGTCACATATTAGTGAGATCTGGCCTTGGGACAGATGCCCAGGCACAAAAAAAGCCACTCGGCTTGCGCTCTAAGTGACTCTTTCTTTTGCAGAATTGGTAGGACCACCCAGATTCGAACTGGGGACCTCTACCATGTCAAAATACCGCGCCAAGTAAAGTAAGCATCTGAATTAAAAGTAAATACTATCTTAGATTGCCCGCCTTCAACGCACACTTTGCAGACTATATAAATCAACGCACTAGGTACTGTATATTGGGAAAGTGATTTGTATCGGTGGGGTTCGTTGTGGTTGATGAAAGGGCTGGTTTGGAAGGCAATGAGGAAGAGCATCGAGAGAGCGAAAAAGTCGACCTCGGCAAGCTGACCGCTGAGACAGCAAAGGCCGCACCTATTTGGCAGAAGCCGGGCAATAAGTTGGATTTGGGGAATGCTCTGGAGGTAGCCGGATTAGCTAAGAGGTTGATGCCCAACCTTGGCGGCTACGCCAAGCATATGGAAGAATTTGAACGAATCAGTAAGTTGCACTCCAACGTATCAGATAGAATCGATGAATTGTCAGCCCTGTCTGATTTTCGTGAAGACTTGAAGCAGTACCGGAAAATTCCAGTTGAGCCACCCGAGGTTGTCAGCCTTTCCGCTCACCGAGACCGAAGAAAGGAGGAGCATCAGGAAGAGTTGATCGCGGTCCTTAAGGCGCAGAATGAGAAGTCTGCGGCCTTAATCGAGCTGAATGAATCTGCTTTCAGCCACGCAATGAAATCGTCTAGATCAAACACCTGGTTGACTGGGTTTTCAATCCTTATATCTTTGGCCGTACTAATTTTTACGGTTTACGCCTACTTTTCTCCGCCTGCGTCACCCATGGCCGATGAATTACCAGCGTCAAATGCATCACTGAAAAGTGAGGGAGTGACCGTTTCGGAAAATCCTGCCGCTAAAGACGTTACGTCTGAGCGGGAGGTGATTGAAGAGCAAGCCCCGCCTCAACCATCACCCACCGCTGCTCATGCCCCTGCTGATAATGCTCCGTCATCTTCTGATCAGCGTGCGCCATGAGCGGCTGGATGTAGGTTTCGTTGTCGAAACCCTGCTTTTTGTAGAGCCATGAGCCCAGGGCCCGGATCTCGTGGAAGGTGGGGCGGTGCTGCCTGGGCATGTTCTCGAAGCATTTGCACTTGTCCCGCACCTTGCGGAACTCCGCGGTGAAGGTGTTGGGGGTGAGCTTGGTCCAGTGGTCCCGGCCTTCTGCCTCCACTTTGCGCACTGGCCGGCGGTGGATGATGTAGGGGCTGGCGATTTTGGATTGCCTGGCGCGGGTGATGATGTCTTCCAGCTGGGGGCAGTGGATCATCAGGTGTGAGTGTTCGTGCTTGCTGGTTTTCTGGCGAACGACTCTCAGGGTTTTGTCCTGGTAATCGGAGAACTTCATGTTGATCACTTCCGCGCGGCCTTGCAGGGTGATCAATGCAGTTTCCATGGCCAGCTGCATCCAGAGTTCGGCTTTTGCGTGGATTTCCCAGAACTGTTCCAGGGTGAGACGGCGCCGGGCCTTCTCATATTCTGAATTGGCGTAGGTGACTTCGGCCGGGTTGCCCATTTCGAGCGGGTAGAGGCCCTTGTTGATGGCGAACCGGAACAGTTCGATCAGCGTTGCCCGGTGCTTGATGTAGGCGTCCCGCTTGAAGTTGTCGTCCAGATACTTGGCGATGGTCTGCACGTCGATCTCGTCAACCAGCTTGCTGCCGAGATCCTGCTCAATGCGTTTGAGCCGGTACTCGAGGATCTTTTCTGTACTGGGTGCCAGCCCTTTGGTAGGTAGCAGCTCTTTGCGGTACCGGTCGATCAGGTGGCTGATGTCTTTATCCGCGGTGCCCATCACTTCGGCCACCAGGTTGCGCTCCGGAATCAGGATGCTGTTGAGCTGGCGCGCGGCCGCGTTGGCTTCCTGCTTGTTGGTGCCCATCGAGTGATACTGGCCGGTAACCGGGTGCTTGTACTGGTAGTAGGTAACGCCGTTCTTCACGCTGCCGTACAGGTTTTCTACCAGATCTTTGTTCTTTTTGAGCCGCTTTCTGGGTGCCATCAGTTTGCCTGCAGTACCTTATCAACCAGTGGGTTGCCCGTGTTGATCCTGATCTTGTCCGGATCGACGAACCAGAGGCCGCCGATCTTCCGTGCTCCTGGAATGTGGCCCTCATTCGCCCACTTGTAAACCACTCGCATGGACGGGCCGGGTTCCTCGAAGGTTTCCTCTCTCCATTTTTCCAGTGATTTGAGTTTGGCCATAGTGGTTACCTCACTACTTGCGGTTTCTGGGCAGGCCCAATAGGCACTTGTTGTCGGCGCCCATATCGAATGGGCAGCTGCAGTGTGGGTAGTTGCACTTGCCTTCTTCCACGCCTGGCGGGGTTGGTGGCAGTGGTTCCGAAAGATTCCAGATCGTTCCGGCTACCATTTTCATCTCCCAGTCCTTGAGAGATTCATAGTTGGCGAGCGTGCGCTCCTCCTTCCAGTCTTTGCTGACAACCGTTGCACCGAACTCCTGCTCCAGCATTTTCTTGATCCGGTCTATAACGATCGATTTCCCGCACTGGGTTGGACCGGTAACGGTAATGCAGGCAATCTGTGGCACATCGATTATGAATTTCTGCTTTGGCATTACGTGCCCTCCTGCTCAGGAATTTCCCGGTACCAGATAACAACGGGCCCATCCTCGGTGTCATGGATGCTTAGCATGTACCAATCTTCGCTTGGCGGTTCCGGATTCCAGCCAACGCATCCAGCGTTGCCTTCATCGAAATAGCTGATCCAGGTGGGGTGGTCTTCATTTAACTCGGATTCCATTTGAGACGTGGAGATCTCAATGTTCTGGTCGTTGCACCACGCTTTCCACTCTTCCTTCGGGATGATTTCTCGGTCTCCGAATAGTTCATTGAATGCAGTGTGGGTCCAGAATCCATCTTCATCTCGGCGCACTGGTTCGGGTGTCAGCATTTCTGGGCCTCCTTATTCGTAGCAGAGTGCGCAAGGGCCACCGGTGGCCGGTTGTTTGCAGCCACCGAATCCACATTTCATGCCTTGGTAGCTATGTTCCGGGCAGCCTTCTACTGCAATGCGCATGGCCATGGATGCGATTTGAACCGCTTCCTGGTACACCTGCTCCGGCAACCAGTTTGATTCCTTGATCTTCAGCAGCGCCTGTGCCAGCTCGCCGACTTCTTCCATCAGGGCGGTATCTAGGTTTTTGCCGCCTGGAAACTTCTCTCTGGCTCTCTGGTTTTCTTGAGCAACATCAAACAGGAATTTTCCGCGCGGGTGTGAACCGCTGTACTCGATGGCAACGCCGCCGATCATTCTTGGATTATTCATTTCCGGTTGACTCCTTTTTGATTTGCTCTTTGCTCAGATAAACCGTGCGTTCTGTGCCTTTGAGTTTGATTGCCAGCTTTCCTTTTCGGGGCCCTGACTTGGCCTTCCGGAACTCGGCGCCCCGGACCATCAGCGTCTGCCAGTCCTCTGGACGCTCTTCCATCCAGCCCCACTCGAACAGGCGGAAGTTCTCCGGAACTGGCTGCATCTTCCTGAGCGCCAGTTTTCCGAAGGCGGTGTCTGCGAAGACATCTTTCTCCATGTCACTCATCGCTAGTGCTCTCCTGTTCGGCTGGTGGTTTGCGCCAGTGGTCAACACCCGTTTTTCTTTGAGCGTCGTAGAACAATTCTCCTGGCCTTGGTTTATAAGCTCTGCACCATCCCGGCAGTCTCTCTAAATAGTCGTAATAGGGCGTCTCGAAATGAATAAACCCGCAATCAAAGCAGCGCTTTCCAAAGTCGCCAGTGGCCTGTGTACAGATTTCGTTATAACCTCGGATCCAGTTATGCCTTGTGTTTAAATTTCGGGAGCCGCAGCGCCAACAGTGCTGTTGCCGCCACCAGTAACGAATCCGATTTGGTAAGGCCTTCAGGATTTTTACAGGAGATGCTTTCATCACTTGGCTCAATTATCGGATGTTGGAGATGGCAGTTCTTCTCGATCCGGATATACGCCGGGCAAAGGGCTCATTGATGGCTTTCGCTTTTGCTTTTCCCGGATGCGCTCCACCATTTCAGGCTGGGTGATCCGTGAGAGCTCCGCTTCAGCAGCGGCTTGGCCATCGATGTCCTGAGACAAGCACAGGGCAGCGAGAGTTACGTGCACACCGCCGACTTCCTGAGACTTTTCGCCCACGGGGCGGCCGAACACATAGTCAACCAGTTTGTGCGCTTCCTCAGCGGTACACTCACATGCCTGGACGAGCTCCAGTGCTTCTTCCAGGAACCGGTGGTTCCGCTCCTCCCGGTCCCCTGCAATCATTTCGCCGAAGCATTCAAGCAACCAGGGAGCAACGCGATCTTGGAATGTCTGCTGATCGCTCATCCAGTTGATCATCTGGGCCATCTCCTTCACGCGCTTCACGGTTAGGTGATCATCCTCGGTAACCGGCTCCACGTGAGCGATGCCGGAGGTGACGCGATGGATTTTGAGTAGGTCAGTGTGGTGAGACTCCAGCTTCCGCGAGAGCCAGCGGATGCGCTCCTTGGCAGCTGTCAGGTTTCCGATGTTCGGGTCCAGGTAAACTTCATTGGCGAGCTCATCGTCTGTCATATCGCCTTTGCATAAGGAAGCCCGCTCACCCTCATACTTGCCTTCGTGAGGGTCGGGTTCTCCTGATTCCCGCCAACGGGCCGCTGGTGTTTGGTCTGGTGCCTGTTGTGCGCCAGCAGCCTGAGCCCTCAACCAATCCTGAATCGCCCGAAGCTTGCGCATCGATCCCAGTGCCAGGTCTTCCACCCGGATCACAGTCTCCAGATCCTGCCGTGCGGTTTTGTTGTCCATTACCGGGCCTCCAGTTCCAGGTCTGGATTGAAGGCGTAGCGGTCCATGGCGACTTCGCGGATGATCCCTTCCTTTGCCAGCTTCTTGCAGCGGTGGGCGCTGATGGTTCGGCCGTTGCGGGCGTCTTTGTCTGGCAGGCCCTCGATGGCGGCGCGGCGCACTTTGGTGTGGATGCGCAGGTGGGCGCCGTCCTGCAGGGCGCTGATGATGTCTTTCATGGCTTTGTCGTCTTGCCGGCGGCTGCTCGCTGAGGGCGATTCTCCGGCGTCGTTCAGTTCGGTTCGGTATGCCATGGCTTTCTCCTGTTTGAGGTTGGCGGCCCGGATGTGGGGGATGAAGCGCCGCACGAGGTTGATCTCGGCCCAGACCGCCATGCGTAATTTGTGGCACCAGCGAAACACTGGGCCGGGAACAACGCGGCCCCGGTTTGCTTCGCCGAACAGTTTCTTGGCGATGCGGTAGGCTTTTAAGAGTCGGTTGAGGCGGGCGGTGATCATGGGGTGGCCTCCTGGGGGATTCGCTTGAATTCGATTACCCATACCCAGGGGTTGGCGTCCCACGATCCGGCGCCGTTGATGGAACTCCATAGCCAGGCGAACTGACTGACCCACTTGTTGTCGTCGCACCAGCCGTTGAGAGCGGGGGCCGCGACACCTTCGGCCTTCGCATCATCAGCGCTAATGTCGTTCAGTCGCTCCACCCGAACATCGGTGATCTCCAGCGTGATACGGCTGGCCCATCGGGGCATGTGGATCGATGGCGTCCACCCGCCATCGCATGGCTTCAGGCTAGGCGCATCGGCGCGATATGTGACACCCAGGCTTTCGGGTGAGCTGACACCATTGCGAATCTCGTCAATTAGATCGGCTTCCAGATAGCCGCCGGGCACATGGTGAGTCTCCCGTACCCACAGCCGATCACCGGGCTGGCCATATGGGCAGACCTCACCAAGCATTGCGGCAGGAGTGTCGATCGAGACTTCGGTGTGCTTGCGAACCGCCTTCCACTTGGCTCGATATTTGGAATCGAAGTAAACGTTATTCGCTACCCGCCGTGTCTGCGTTTTCCGGCCATCCAAGATCGCGCGGACCATTTCATCTTTTAAAAGGATCGGTCTTTCCGTGGTCATGCCGTGGCCTCCAGTTTCTTCTCGTGGGCAAAGTTGGCCTGCACCAGCGCTCGCGGCCAGACCGGCGGCACGCTGTTCCCGCACATGCGGACCTGGGCATAGCCGGGGATAGGCTTGCCGTTGAATTCGGGTGCTATCACGTAGTCATCCGGAAAGCCCTGTGCCTTGAACAGCTCGTGGGGCTTAAGCATGCGCATGCCGATATCGGTGATGACGTAGGTGGTGCCGTCGATCTGAACGGTGATCAGCTGTAGGCGGTCTTTGGTGGTTGCGGTTGGGGCTGGTTGGCGTAAGTCCCTGCCGGTCTCTCCGGACCCACTGCCGTAGTAGGGGGCCATGAAGGCGGCAACTAGGGAATGGTGGTCGATGGTGGTGACCGTGCTGAGTGGCTTGCGAACGTCGGTACCGATCACGCCGGTGTAGTGCTTGGCGAGGAATGCGGTAACCAGGGCGTGCCGGTTTTCGGTGGTGACGGTGGTGAGCGGTTCTTGAACGCTCCAGTTGCAGCCACTGCGGGCGCTGCCGTGATCGATGGCAATGACGCTGGGCGTTACAAGTGCGAATCCATGGGATGCCGTCACTGTTTGCAGCGGTTCACGCAGACCCTGGCCACGGAATTGGCTGTACCAAGGGGCCGTGTGATTGGTTTTTACGATGAATGGCTCTTTTGCATCGATCACAAAGCGCTTCATGCCATGGGCAATGCGCCGCATGGTGTTCTCAGCCAGCGGCTTCTTCCGTGTGAAGATCGACGGGCAAGGGATCGTCCAGTCGATACAGTCGGCGGCTGTGCGGTAGGGCTGCTGTTTTCCTCGGCGAACTGGCAATGAATCTGGCGCCCCATGGGTAGGCTTTGGCCACACGATGGGCCGGCCATCACGGCGAGCGATCAGGAAGAACCGCTTGCGGATGGTTGGGGCCCCATAATCGCAGGCTCTCAGTTGGCGATGTTCTACCTGGTAGCCCAGGCGCTTCAGCTGATCCTTGAACTTCTGGAATTCCTGGCCCTTGCGATCGGGGCAGGGAACCAGCATGGGCTTGCCGTCGGGGAAGCGCAGAACCTTTCCGCATTCTGTGCGCTTCGGTGTGAGCGGGCCCCAGTCTTCGAACTCTTCCACGTTTTCCAGCATGATCACCCGGGGCCGCGTACGGCGGGCCCACTTAATAACTACCCAGGCAAGGCCCCGGCGTTTGGCTGATACCGGTTTGCCGCCCTTGGCTTTGCTGTGGTGGGTGCAGTCCGGTGATGCCCATAGCAGGCCCACAGGCTGGTTGCCTGTGACAGCCACCGGGTTGACCTTGAACACGCTCTCGCAGAAATGCGTTGTTCTGGCGTGATTGGCTTCGTGCATTGCCACCGCCATGGGATCGTGGTTCACGGCAATGTCTACCGGCCGGCCAATGCCCTGTTCAATTCCGCAGGATGCTCCGCCTCCGCCGGCGAAAAGATCCACCACCAGCTCATGGCCAAGATCAAGGGCTGCCTGGTTCACGTTCAGCCCCTCCGGCGCTCGTGCATGTCGCCCCACACATCGATGATTTCGATGATTTGTTCCTGGGTGAGGTAGCGTTCCAGGTGGTGGCCGGGGCCGAGTGTGGCCAGCAGTGCGATCGCAGCTTCGGTGTTGTCGATATCGAGGCTGCAGATAACGTCGCGCAGGTTGGCCACGTAGTTGTTGTTCCAGAGGGACAGCAACAGGGCGCTGGCTGCGCGGCCTCCGCCGGTGTCGCCCCGGGCGATCTGGTAGAGCTTGGTGGCGGCGGCCTGGGGGTTGTTCTGGTAGCGCTGCTGTGACTCTGCCTGTTTCTGGCGCTGCCTGGCCTCGTATTCCTCTGCGGTGCAGCGGACGGTGACGTTGCCGCTGTAGATCGGATCCTGAATGTGTTCCATGGTGCTGTTCTCCTCTGTGGCATCTGGCAGGGCTCTCGGCGAAAGCCCTCTCAGATGCGCCCCGTGGGGCGCGGTTGGTTTATTTGCCGGGGTTGAAGCTGCCCACGAAGGTTTTCACGGGGGTGTCTTCAAAGCCGGTGCGGAGTTTTTCCTCGAGCTCTTTGGCCATTTCCTCTTCGGCGGTTTCGAGGCGCACGATTCGGGCGCTGATCACCGGTTTCTCGCTGGTGATCAGGCTGAGGCGTAGGGTGAAGGTGCGTTCTTGCAGGCCCTGGTAGGGTTCGCAGGTGAATTTCAGGAAGCAGGGGAACTGGTCCTTGTTCCTGGCTTCCACTTCCGCCATGGCGCTTCGGCGGTTGCTGAGGGTTTGGGTTTCGCTGGTGGCTTCTGCGGTGGTGCCGATGGTGATTCGGCGCACGGCGGCCACGGCATTGTGTAACGGAAGAATGGCGCCATCCTCGGCGATCGCTTCCAGGTGGTCTTTCCAGTCTTCCAGCCATTCGGCGAGGTTTTGCTGGTCGAACTTGCGGCCGTTGGTTTCCAGCAGCTGCCTGTAGGCTTCGGTTTTCTCCAGCTGGAGGGTGGCGTGGTGATCGCCATGGCCCGGGTTTTCAACATCACCCAGGTTGAAGAAGGTCTTCGCGCTCATGGTCTGGGGGCTGACAAAGCAGGGGTAGCTTTCCAGGCCGGGCAGATCGCCGTAGTTATCGGTTGTGGCGGTCACGTATTCCACAAACTCAGTAATGAGCGTGGTGGCCATGGATCCGCGATACCGGCGGCGCTGTTCCAGGTATTGCTCAAGATCGGTGACGCTGACACCCACGGGCAGCGCTGCCACGGTTCCGTCGGTTTGTGCCTGGATGAAATGCTGGATGGTTTCGGCCTGGATGTTGCGCAGGACGGTAGCCAGCGTGTTGTTAAGCTCTTTCTCGAGACTCATGGATTACTCCTGATCCTGTGAATTTGGCTCGCCGGATTTGCTCAGCAGCTGGTGCTGGTTTTCCGGGAACACGGTCATGAGTCCACCGGTATTCACGTGCATCACGCTTTCGGTGGTGTTCTCCTGGCTGTAGCTGCCGTTGGCTTCGGGCACCTTGTAGTTGAGCTGGTGCTTGATGCCGACTCGGTAGCTGTTGCCGATGCGTTCGATCTTGAACTTGAGGGTGACTTCGCCGGCTTTGTTGTGGTCGACCACTCCGGCGGCCACATCGCTCAAGGCGCGGGAGACCTTTTCGGCGAAGACGCCACCATCCAGATCGTTGATGAATTCGGGCAGATCAGTGCCCCGGTTGTTTCCACTCACAGTGCTATCTCCGGTTGCTGGGTGAGTTGTTGGCCAATGCGCTCTACCTCCCGGCCCACCAGTTTGTTGAGGCCCCGGCGGGTGGGGTAGTACTGCTCGGCATTCAGCAGTTCGTGGCACAGGTGCAGGCCCTGTAGGGGGTCAGCCGTGGCGGCTGTCTGGATCTCGGTCCTGAGTTCCAGATCTGACAGGCGCATCAGCGTTGCCAGGTTGTGGGTTTTGGTCATGCAGGCGCGGGGCATCAGTGCTCCTCCTGCAGGTTGTTGGCTTCGTTCTCAAAGGCGCGGCGGCGAAGATCCTTGATGATCAGGCACAGTTCCTGGTGGCTGGTACCGGGCGCGGTGGCACCGGCGGCCTTGCGGATGTCCTGCAGCCAGGCGATGGCCTCGCCATACTGCTGGCCCTGCTTGGCGATCAGCTTGGTGGCCTGTTCCAGGTGCGCCGCGGTGCGATCGAAGTGGACCACCAGCTCGTTAAAGGCCTGTTCCAGCTCTTCGAGGGTGAGCTCTGGTGTCTTGGCGCTGGTGTTCATTGGTGCGCTTCTCCCCAGGCGGCGATGATGGGTTCCATCTGGCTGCGGGTGACCAGCTCCCGGAAGCTCACCTGGCAGGCAATGATGAAGTTGGCCAGGTGCCGGCAGGCGTAGTTGAGTTCGCGCTCGAAGAAGCCGAGGTCATTCAGGTCCAGGGGGTATTGGTCTGGACTCCACAGGGACAACAAAAAACGACGCGCGCGGTTGGCGTCGGTGCCGTCCTGCATGGCGGCGGAGAACATCACGTTCAGGGCCTGGTTCACTGCCTGCGGCCGGGTGTTGAGATCCAGCCAGGCCAGGCGGCCGTCCAGCGCCGTGAGATGTGAAGGTGTGCTCATGGAGCCGAAACCGGTGTTTGCGCCCTGCGAAGGGGATGCAGAGCCAAAGGGTTTCGCGTTTGTTTCTTGTGCCATCGGTGATGTCATCCTGGTGCGTCCTTTCAATGGTTGCGTGTTTAATCAGCCAGACGAGAAGCAGGCTGAATTGAAGCAAGAGTGCTGTGGCGAACATGGGGCACGTCCTCCGGTTGGGGTTTGCTGTTGGGCCCCGGGCGGTACTGCAGGCTTTTGCCAACGGCGGCCAGGGCCTGCTTGAGGTCCGCTACCGGGGTGTTGTCTGGGAAGTTGAGGGTTGCCATGGTTCGCTCCTTACCCTGCCCGCAGGCGGTTTTTGCCGCGCTGGATGAGTGCACGGATGGCGGCGGGGTCTCCGCTGTAGGCTGCGACGGTGCGCCGGGTGCGTGCCTCCGCTTCGCCATGGTTGCCCTTCGGGAACAGGTTCACGTGGCTGGTGATCGCCTCTTTCAGTTCTTCCGGCTTGCCGTTGAGCTTGCGTTGCCAGATGAGTTGCCAGCTGGCCAGTAGCTGTTGGGCTGTGGGGCGGTTTTCGGATTGCATTAGTGCGTAGCTCCTTCAGGGGCGGTGTTGTTGGCGGCTTCGGTGATTTCCACTTCGAACTGTTCGGCCAGCCACCGGATGCCTTTGTCGGTGACTTGTGGCGTGGCGTAGGTTTTCGGGCCTAGTGTTGGGTGCTCGTAGGATTTGAGCTCAGTGGCGAACAGGCCCTGATCCACGTATGCCCGGTAAGGCAGGTTGTACTTGTCCAGCACCTTGCGGTTGCGCAGGGCCCGGTAGAGCTTCTGCGGCCCGAGGTTGAGCATGCGGGCGGCTTCGTAGAGTGGGGTGGTTTGCTGGCTCATACCGCACCCCCGTGATTGGCCGGCAGCACTTCCTCCCAGCGCACGCGATAGGTGCTCTGGCTGCGGCTGCTGGCTGTTCTGAGAAATGAATCGCCGGTACCGGTGCCCGCGGTGATGCCGCTGATAACGATGAGCACGCCGGCAATGGCCTTGGCGGCATTGTTTCTGGCGGCTTCTGCGGCCTTCTCGGTAACCGCTTTTGCGGTGAGGTAGCCTTTGGAAAAGGCGCGGGCGATGGCCAGGCAGCGGTTGTTGCACTCAAGCTTGTGCATTACCTGGCTGGTGAGCTTCTTGGCACCGGGTTCGCCGTGGCCGCGTAGCATGCCGATGGCGAAGTTCTCTTTCCCTTCCGCCATCCAGGCAAGCGTTTCCAACTGGCTCTTCGTGAAGAGGTTGTCTTTGTTGCAGGCTGTGAATTCGGTGGCGGTGAAGGTGTCCATTTAGTTCGCCTTAATTAGATTAAGATTAAGGCAAACTTAACCCCGATTTAGGGGTTAGTCAAGCACATTTAGAAAAACTTAATTCGGTTGGGTTAAGCTTTTTGAAGGTCGGGTTTTATGGAGAGGATCGTGTCAACGAGATCGTCAGCGCTGAGGTGTGTAATGTGCTCACCGAGATTCAAATGATGCTGGATTGCTTCGCGGATCACCGGCAGGGAAGGTTTTTTTAAATCGTAGAGCTCTCGGAAGTCTTTATCCTGCAGTTCTTCGAGCAATTCTGAGTAGGAGAACCACTCTTCATCCTGCTCATCCGTGAGCTCATCGGACGAGATTTTGTCCTTTGCTTCTGAAGCAGTGAGCCCTTTTGGAATTGGAATGCCGAAATAGCGGTAATACTCTTTCTGGATTTGTGTAGCCGGGCGGTTGATCCACTGTTTGGCCTTTTCCGGATCGGACATCAGGCGGTCAATCTCAATGGTCGCGATGATTCCATGCTTAAGCGGAAGTCCTTTAACTTTGAAAAATCGCAGGATCTCTTCTTGTTCAGGTTCCGGTGGCTCAGCTAATCCAATCAGATCTGATGCCTGGCCCTTGGTGATGGGTCTGCCCGGCAGTCGAATGCCGTCTTCTTTCAACCTTTGAAGTTGCCGCTCGGTTACCGGATCGTGGTACCAGCGAGGCAACGATGTTGGATCTTGTTCAACGCTTTTCCAATGATCGTACAAAATAGAGTAGGGGTCTGGCTTCGGTTCTCGATCAGCCATTCTTTTGGCGGGACCACCGGTATTGCGGCGTGCAGTGCTGGATCGTGACCTCTTTCTCCCTTTTCCCTTGGCTGATCCAAACACTGCGATCAGGACTGCGAGAATGATAAACGCGGTGAGAAAGTCCATTTTCTACTCCGGGGATGGGCACTATTCAGCGCCGGTTATTGAGCGCATTTATGAAGCTGGTTAGATGAGAGATTGCCTGATCGCTGAGAACCTTGTTGGCATGGGCCTTTCTTATGGCTTCCACCAGCTGCTCGATGTCGTCAGAATCCTCTGTGTCACGGGCATAGTAGACTTTGGCATTCTCAGCTTTCATGTATTCGTTTCGGTTCTCAGTTACCGATGAGATTCGCTTGGCGCCCTGTCCATCTTTGATCCAAAGATAGCGGTAGCCACTAATCTCGCTGAGAGAAAAGAGGTTGTCTTTACTGATCTGGCCCGTTCGTTTCCACCTGGCGACGGCCTGCTCTGAAACATCGCAATACTCTGCTATGCGAACCTGTTTGGCGTCGCCGTCTTTGATGGCTTCTTTAAGCCGATTAAGAAAATCTTCATGTGTTTCCATGGCGCAAAAGTAAATTCTTACCTTGTCAATGCACAGCAACGGGGTTAAGCTCGCCTTAATTAAATTAAGTTCTGCGAGACCGGAGCGATGCACCTCGACACGATCTTCGAAAAACTGAAAGCTCATCCCAACATAAAAACCAAGCGCAAAGTTGCTGAAATCTGTGGCATTTCTCCGCCTGCGTTGAACTACTGGAAGCGGGTCCCTTCCGAGCACTGCATTGAATTGGAGCTGGCCTCTGATGGCGCGGTTACGCGTTACGAAATGCGGCCCGATGTGTTCGGTGTTGCCCCTGATCATTCCAAAGAACACTCAGTTGCATAAGTAACCAACAAGATACTGGATCGAGGGCTCTTTCCATGTCACTTTTTCACGCTTGCGGAGGCCGCAATGGATATTGATGCGGTGCTCACCCAGATGCGCGATCTCGGCCTCCTGGTCGACTCCATAGATACCTCGGGCAAACTGGTCCGGGTTCCTGTCACTTATCCCCGTGCTGACAAAGGCAAGAATAAATCCGGCTGGTATGTGGTTCATGAGTTCCGGTTGGCCTCTGGCGGCATCGGCCTGGCGGGTGCCTTTGGTAATTACAAGGCGGATGAAAAGCGCAAGGTGGGTATGCCCGCCGGTTCGCTCACGGAGGAAGACCGCGCGGAGTACCAGCGCCGGCGCAAACAGGCACAGGAAAAGGCCCGTAAAGAAGCGGAGGCTGCGGCGAAAGCCTGTAAGGAACGGGCACAGCGCATCTGGAGCAAGTTACCCCTGGAAGGGCCAAGCAAGTACCTGGCTGCCAAAGGTGTGGCGTCGTTCGGGCTGCGTTACAGCCGGGGGAGTGTGGTTGTACCTGTATACAAACCGGTTGCCTGCGACGGCCCCCAGCTGTTCGCGCTGGACCTGGTGAGCCTTCAATGGATCTCGCCCGAGGGTGAGAAAACGTTCCTCACCGGTACGCCGAAAGAAGGTTCCTTTCACTGGCTCACGGATATACCGGAGGCGGAATGCCCGGTTCTGATTGTGGAGGGCTACGCCACCGGTGCCAGTGTGCACATGGCCACGGGCCTGCCGGTTGCGGTGGCCTTCGATTCCGGCAACCTGGTGCCCGTGGCGAAAGCGATTCGCCAGTTCTTCCCTTCGGCGCTGATCTGTGTGGCCGGGGATGAAGACAAAGAGACAGAGGCGCGAATTGGCAAGAACCCGGGCCGGTTGAAGGCAGAAGAGGCCGCTAAAGCGGTGAACGGTGTTTGGGTGGTTCCGGAGTTTGCGGAGGCTGCCGATGGCGTTGACTGACTTTAACGATCTGCATAAGGCGCAAGGGCTTGAGGCGGTTCGCCGGCAGGTGATGGCGGCTATCGAGGCCGGGCCTGCCAGCAATGATTCCCCGGCGGATGAATCTCCCCTGGCCCCCTCTGATTCAGGGGGTGCGGGGGAGGGCGATACGCTTCAGAAGGCCCTGCAGCGTTATGCATTAATCCATGGTGAAACGAAGATTTACGACTCGCACCAGCAGAAGGTGTACAAGCAGGCCGGCATGAAGGCCACCATGGGCAATGAGCTGTTCAACGCCTGGATGAAGCACCCGAACCGGCGAACGATGACCTGGATAGAGGTAAACGGGCAGCAGCAGAAGGACCCCTCGAAAGATCCGCTGATGCAGATTATTGAGCGGTTTGTTTACATTTACCCCACCAAGAATGCCTGGGACAGGCAGCGGCAGGATGTGGTGCCCCTTGAGGCGCTGAAGGCCTACATGCCGAACGATTACACCCGCTGGATGGAGCACCCACGGCGGCAGGTGATCGACCAGGACAACATTGTGTTTGATCCCACCCAGCAGGCCGATACCGAAACCACCATCAATACCTTCACCGGCATTCCGCTGGTGCCGGATGATATGGCCAAGGCTGAGAAGTACCAGAAGTGCAAGGGCATCTTCGATTTGCTGTGCCACCTGTGCAACCAGGATAAGGACACGATCGACTGGGTGGTGAGGTGGCTGGCGTACCCGTTGCAGAACGTGGGTGCCAAGCTGGATACCGCGTTGCTGTTCCATTCCGATGTGCATGGCAGTGGTAAATCGCTGTTCTTCGGTGAGGTGATGCGGGTGATCTATGGCCGGTATGCGGCGATCCTTGGCCAGCACCAGCTGGAATCCCAGTACACGGATTGGCGAAGCCGGCTGCTGTATGCAGTGTTTGAGGAAGTGCTTTCCCGATCGGAGAAGCACAACCAGATGGGCACCATCAAGCACATGATCACGGGGCAGACCCAGCGCATTGAGCGGAAGTTCGTGAGCGGCTGGGAGGAAGCCAACCACATGAACGGGGTGTTTCTCAGTAACGAGATTCAGCCGTTCCCACTTGAGCCCAGTGATCGGCGGTTCCTGGTGGTGTGGCCGAAGGGCACGCTGAGTACGGAGCTGCAGAACCGGGTGTCGTTTGAGCTGGATAACGGTGGGCCTGCGGCCTTCTACCAGCTGCTGCTGGATTACCCCCTGGGGGATTTTTCCCCGCACACGAAACCTCTGGACACGATCGCCAGGCAGCGGGTGATTGAGTTCAGCCTGCCGAACTTCGAGGTGTTCTTTCGGGACTGGGAAGCCGGTGACCTGGATGCGCCATTCATCAGCTGCACTACCCGGGATCTCTATCTCTACTACCGGCGCTGGTGTAACGAAACCGGCAACCGGCCCCTCACGGAAACGAAGCTGATTACGATCTTTTCAAGCCGACTGGAGAAGTCCAGAGAGCGGTTCAAGATACAGGGGGTGGAATACCAGGCCATGATGTTTGTGGTTAACCCGCCCCCTCCAGACAAGCCGAAGATAGACGTGCTAGGCAGCTGCGTGGCTGAGTTTCGGCGCAAGACCGCAAAAATGGAGATGGACTGATGCCCGGGGTAACTGCGTGCAGGGATGTGCAGGGTACGTGCAGGGTTCAAAACCAACCCTGCACGCGTTCAGGCCATGGGGCAGAAGGGGTGTGCAGGGTGTGCAGGGTGTGCAGGGTTTCTCACGCGCGTGTGCGTGTGTAATACGTGCGTTGTGTGTGGGCCGGTAAGGCCCTGATAAAAAAATTCTCCCGCGCGAGGCAAATAACCATGCACACCCTGCACACCCTGCACAGACGTTGGGAGAGTAAGGCTAAAAACGTGCAGGGTTGGTTTTGAACCCTGCACATACCCTGCACAAGATCAAAAAAGACCGGAGAATGGAGAAGGCTATGCTGGAAGACACGAAGCGGAGACTGCAGGACTGGGGCGTGTGGGTGCGCAGTGGTGGGGTTAACTCGGGCTATGCGGCGGTGCAGCTGACTGCCGGCATGGGTGGCTGCTCGGTACCGGATGATGAGGCCCTGGCGGTGGACCAGGCGGTGGCCTGCCTGAAGAAGCGAGAGCCGGAGCTGGGCAAGGTGGTGCTGGCCTACTACGTGCGCCGCTGGGACTATTCGATGATTGGCCTGGAGGTGAATACCAGCCGGGAGAAGGTGCGGGTGCTGCTGCGAAGTGCGGAGGCCTGGGTGGATGGTCGGCTGTTTGAGTAATCAGGTTAAAAAATACTAAAGTAGATTGACTTTGTGCATGCACGAATATAGCCTAAATCACGTACAGTCGCAGAAGTATGGCTGAACACCAAAAGAGCCCTTGAAAACCCGGTCAGCGATGGCCGGGTTTTTCTTTTGGGGCTTTGGTGGGTTTGGCCGGCGGCGATTGTTTGTCTCTGAGTCTCATTGGTTTTATGCCGGGACCTTTGCCCGGGCTTCGGCTCGGGCTGTTTTATTTCTGGAGGCCGCACATGCAGGGCGCTTTCGATATGGGCCTGACCCACGTTCTCAGCTGGGAAGGTGGCGAGTCCAATGACTCCCGTGATCCTGGCGGCCATACCAACTTTGGCATTACTCAGGACTCGCTGGACCGGGCCCGTTGGAAGTGGCCGGATGCGGGCCTGCCGAAGTCGGTCTCTGATCTGCACCATGAGAACGTTCGCTTTATCTACAAGGCGGATTACTGGGACGTTTGCCGGTGCTCTGATCTGCCTGCGGCGGTTGCGGTGCAGGTGTTCGATGCTGCGGTTAACCAGGGCCCGAAGGATGCCATTACGTTCCTGCAGAAGGCTGCAGGCGCCTACGTGGATGGCAAGATCGGCCCGAAAACCATTGCTGCTGCCAATAACTGTGATTCAGGCAAGCTGGCCCGGGAGTTTGCATCACACCGGGGCCATGATTATTCGCTGCTGGATCACCTGGATGATATTTACGGGCTGGGTTGGATGCGCAGGTTGTTCGCCTGCTATGACCTGGCCAGATCGCTGATTTGATTCCCCATCCCAAACCCCGAGCCCACATGACCCGGAATGATCGGATGCCCTTCAGTTCAATAGTGAGCAGCTTCAGCGAAGGTGGAGGCGTTTGGGCCGTTATCGGCGGCGCCTTCATGACCATGTGTTACCTGGTGGTTGGGCTGTTCGGGATCAAGAGCCGGGGCAAGATCGCCCGGGATGAGAACCTGGCCCAGCGTGAAAATGCGCTGATTCAGCATCTGGTTGATGAGGTAAGCCGGTTGAATGCCCTGGTGGGTGATCTGGATATCGCCCTGAAGGCCCAGGCCAACCAGCACGCCACTGAGTTACGCCGGGAGCGGGCAGAGTGCAACGCGAAGATGGCAGCGATCAAGGCTGAGCTGGAGCTTCTGAAACGCCGGGTGAGTGATGAGGAGCGGCGGTAATGCCGGACGATAGCCACCCAGATCCCAATCGCTGGTGGAAGCACCGGCGCCGCGGTTATTACGCGGGTATGTGGTGGGCCTTCGTTCAGACCTTTCTGTGGTCTGCGGTTGAGCTTTGGAAGCCGGGCACGTTGGTAGCCATGGCCGCTGTGATCGGCTGGTCTTACGGCGTGTGTGTGACGCTGATCGTGAGCTACTTCGGCAACAACATTGCTGAAGCCTGGGCAGGGAAGGTGAAGCAGTGATTCTGGAAGCGGCCAAGGCAAAGCTGGCGCCGTACCTGGTACCGATTATCGGGACGCTGGTGGTTGTGGTGGCTGGTGCTTTCTGGTGGTTGTGGAGCGATCGCGAGCAGCTGCTGGAGGAAAACAGCACGCTCACCCAGGCCATGGAGCAGGCCAAGGTGACCAATCAGGAAAACCTGAACCAAATTGCTCGCCTTGAGGCAGACATTGCCTGGCGCGATCAGCAAGCGTTGATCCGCTCCGAGCGTGAGCAATTCCTCAACGACCGGCTGGCCGCTGCTGAGGCTGAGCTGAAGGAACTGGTGAAAGATGCGCCTTGTAGTGGCCCTGAGTATGTGTGGCCTGATGCTGTTTATGAGCGGATGCGGGCCGGCACAGTGGCTGACCCGGGCCGAGTACGTGAAGAAACGCGTGCCGGCGGATTACCTGGTGCGGCGAAGCCTGCCAGCTCCGCCCAGGCGGATTGATTGGTGCCCTGTGTGGGCTGAGCAGCTGAAGAAGGTTGCTACCGCCTGCGAAGGCGACAAAGACGATATCCGGGCTTGGGATGAGCGCCCGATTGATCACGAGGTTTCTGAACGATGAAAGTTAACCCAACGATCCTGAGCTGGAAGGCCCCCACGACCAACGTGGACGGGACCCCCATCACGTATGAGCTGGAATACGAAGTTGGGCTTGTGGCTGATGGCAATGTCACGCCGCTTATGGTTGTGCCTGCACAGCTGCAAACAGGCACCGGCTATGAAGCGCCCATTGGCGGGCTTGGCCTCGATTACGGGACCTATGAGGTCGTGCTGCGGACGTTCGCGAAGGACGATCCGGAGCGCGTTTCGGACTGGTCAAACCCGGTTGAGTTCGCGATCTCGGAGCAAATCCCAAACGCCCCTTTGGAATTAAGGGTCGCCTGATTAAGTGGTTCAGGCAGTTGGTGGCCCTGTTTAGAGAGATTTTCTGATGGCAAAGTATCAATGGACAGGCGCCGGCGAGACTGTCGGTCAAGCGCCAGCGTTGTTTGCTAACGTGTGGGGTGGAACGATTGGTGAGTGGGAGGTACAAGAAGACTTAACTGCTGACATTGACGGAAAAGTTCTTGCTTTCATCAACACAACCGGTGGTAACGCCCGTCGAACCCTGCAGCTAACGGCAGCGGGGAGCTCAATATCTGGAAGAGTAGATATCCGAGGACGGTTTTGGAAGGCGGGTAATGATGGCTCAATGCACTTCTCCAGAGCGTATATTGCTGGAGGGTCTGGCACTGAAACGGCTGTGTACACGGATTATGTTGCCAGCACTGGCGATGGATGGAGATTTGCAAGCTACAATGCCGGGTCGTTCTCTTCGAATGAAAAATCGCAAGTACTTGCTGGAGAAGGATGGTATAGATTTCGCGTGCTTCATGACCCCAATGCAAGCACTGACAGGCACAAGCTTTGGGTTTGGGCAGATGCTGACCCTGAACCCAGTACACCTTTAGCGATAAACCAGCTCTCAATTCTATCAGCGAGCGCTGCCGGCGGGTTAGGTGTTGGCTTGTTCTCGGCTCAAGAAGCCTATTTAGATTGGATTTCGTTTGGCACGGGAACTGATGATGCAGATGATCTGTCAGCCCCGCAGGCAACCACCCCCACGCTAAGCAGCCCCAGCGCTACCGGGACTGGCTCAGGGGGCTTTTCGGCAAGTGTTTCAACGAACGTTGGTTCTGGCACGTTGTATTACGTGGTAACCGAGTCGGCTACGGCCCCTTCGGCAACTCAAGTCAAGGCCGGCCAAGATAATGCAGGATCACCGGCTACGGTGTCGGGAAGTCAAGCAGTTAGCGCTTCTGGGGCACAACAGGTCACTGGTACCGGAATCACGGATGACGTGACCTACTATGTGCATTTTGTTCATACGGCAAATACGAATGATTCGGGCGTTGCCACAAGCGCTGGGTTTTTAAACGAGGCCCCGCTGTTAGCCCCTACCAACCTTTCAGCAACGTCTATAACAGAAACCACAGCCCGCCTGTCTTGGACTAGGGGGGCATAATGGTCGCCCCAACAACGTCATTTGAAGATTCGGTACTAGACAACCCGGCTTGGACGCCTCTGGCTGAAGAAGATCAGTTCATTGCCGATGTGGCTGCACAATCTAATCGAGTGCGGGTCTTGACCGTTGGGCAGTCGAGTAACACAGCCCACCCGATCAAAATGATTGCGGTGGGGTACCCGAGTGCGCCCACAGATCCTCAACTCAGAGATTCCAGTAACATACTAATAACGGCAGGGATTCACGGCGATGAGCCCTCCGGGCGTGACGCTTCGCTTGAGATGCTTAGAGACCTCGCATTTACTGCCGACCCTACTAAGCAGGCGTATCTGGCAAAGCATCCAATAATGTTTATGCCGACGTTAAATCCCGAAGGCTTTCCAAATATACGTGAGAATGATAGTGGCGATGACATCAATCGTCACTGGGTAGGATTTGCCCCAGCAGAAAATCAGGCAGTGGGGGTTGTTCTTAAAAGTTATGCGCCTCATGTTGTTTTCGGGTTTCACGAAATGACATCCAGGCCGGAGCAATTCACCATCGACTCCTCTGCGTGGAGTGAAGTGCCACCCCAGATTGCTTCCCTGGGGTCAGATTTGCTAACCGCTATTGAAGGCGGAATCATTGGGGCTGGCTACACGAGCGGGCCATACCCCGGGGGAGATGATGCCCGATTCTTAACAAACTCATCTGCATTCCAAAACAGGATTCCTGTTCTTGTGGAGGTGAAAGGTCAAGGCGTTAATGCCACTTTGACCTTCAAGGATGCGGTAGCCGGATGTAAGGTCATAATGGATAGTGCTTTTACTTGGCACTCTTCAAATCTGGCTGCTGTTCAAAAGGCTGTTGCTGAAAGCGCTCTTGATGCAGTACAAGAAGGTGAAAATCAAGCCGCAATATCAATGCCTTCTATCGCATCACCTCCTAAAGGTTACATTCTGACTAGTGCTCAGCTATCGACGGTGCTTCCTGCCTTAGAGGCTTGTAGCCTTGTCTATTATGAGTTGGCGACATTGGGCCAGTATTACGTTCCCATGGCGCAGGCTAACAAAAGAATGCTTCCGCATTTGATGGATAGTCGTAGCGCCGTAGAGGTAGTATCTGCAACACCCGTTGATACGACACCCTCTCTGCTTGCTGCACCGGTTCTGGTAAACCTACGTTGGCAGGAGCAGGGTTCGTCGGGGTTGGCCGGTGTAAAAACTGCCATAAACGCGGATGAAATCTCCATCGAAAGTTTAGAGTCTGGTACCGCTTTTGAGTGGAGTGTGCAGTCCCAAGACGTGGATGAAACCAGCGCATGGTCTGCAAACAATACGTTTACCACCCTAGCCGATGCTGGCACCTATAACCTCGAATGGCGTGACGTAGCAACGCAGACAACGACTCAGGTTATGGGTATCACTGACCTGTTTTATGACCTCACTGGGTTGAGCGCCAGCACTGCCTACGAGTTCCGGGTTCAGGAGGATGATGGAGGAACTACTTCGGACTGGTCAGAGTGGTACCAGTTCACCACGACAGCAGCTGGCGGTGGCACTGAAATAAACCTGACTCTGGCACCGATCCAGCAGCACACCCAGGCAGAGGCAGTAGCTGCTGCTCAGGTTTCGGCTGTTGACGCCGTGATCCTCAGTCAGTCCGCTAACTCAGAGATCGCTTCAGTTAGTCAGATCGCCATGGCTTCTGGTGTCGAATCGCAACAGATCAGCCAGTCGCAACAAGCAAGCCTGGCACTCTCGGCATTGCTGGGTAGCGTCGAAGCTCAGCAGCTGACCAGTGCTGAGGCTTTGGATGTCTCCATCGTTCAGCCTGACTCCCTCACTGTCGCTGTGGTGGAGCAGCTGTTGCAGGCTCAGCCGGTTAGTTCCAGCCAGTCAGCGCTTCTGGAGGCTGTGATTGGCCAATCCCGAACTCAGGCTTTGGCAGTACAGGTTGCCGCCGACTACACCTTGATGGCGGTCACTGCTGAGCAGATGGCGCAGGTTGAGGCCCTTGAGATTCTGGATGGTACTGGGCTTCAGGTAGTGACGCTTGAGCAGTCGACCAGCTCTGGCACAGCTTCCGTCACGCTGTTGGCGCTTGTCGATGGCACTGCGGTAGAGCAGGGCACCAACGCGAACCTGGTGGTAACAGCAGCGACACTGGCGATTACGGCCAGCCAGGCGGAACAACTCACTGAGGCAGAGATCGCGGATATCGTCGGCTCGGCGATGTTCCTTGATCCCCGTGAGCTCACGGTTTCGCGGACAACCACGGGATTCACTGTCCGGCGCACTACCCCCACTTACACCATGCAGTTTAAGCACAGCGTTCACTGACGGAGACACCCATGCCTACCAACTTTTCTCATGCCGATTTCAAGCGGTACGGGCCAGATCGTGCCCAGCAAAATGCCGACAAGATCGCCCTGGTGGTCAACCCGGTTAAAGCGGATACGTTTGCCGCATTCCAGGGCAAGATCATTGCCGAGGATACCCTGGCTAGCGGTGACTGGAACTTCAGCGCTTCCGGTGAGGATCTGCAGGTAACGATCAATGGCAAAAGCGGCATTGATCCCTCCGGTACCGCTGCTGCCACCGATGACATTGCGGTTGCAGTTTACGATTCGGTGGGTCAAACCGTGTACCTGGTGCAGGATGTAACTGACCGCGATATTACGAACCAGACCGGGGATACGCTGAACATCCCCGCCCTGGTGTTCTACATCCGTGAAGTGACACCGGTATAAGCCATGCGAGTCATGGCGTTCAGGGGGTATGACAACGTAGAGACCTTCACCGTTGCCAAGACTGGCGACGAGGGCTGGACCCTCCAGTCTGCTGGCTTTACGTCGGCAAAGATCGTGGTGGAAGGCGCAGAGGTTGAGGCGCAGATATCGGGCAATGATGTTTCTGCGGTTCTCGGAGATCTGAACCTGCCCTACGGCAACTATGAAGGCAAGGTTGTTGTGTTCAGCTCAATCTATGAAGACGGTCTTGTGATCGTCGGGCCGGGTCTTCCGGAGTCTCTCGACGTGCACGTGAGGGACTGAGATGGGAACGGGTCCTTCTGGAGCAGGGGGCCCAACGAGGGCGGCGCAGACGCGGAATTTTCGTACACCTCAGAGTTCCTTGGCCTTCCTTCCTTGGTTTGAGATCAGGTAGTTACGATGGGTAAGCGAGTAAACAAGCGTGAACTTGCGGAGACATTCGGAATCTCGGAACGCAGTTTTACGGCTTACCAAAAAGACCCGTCTTTTCCTGTCGCTCGCTCGGGCGGGCGAGGGCAGGCCAACGAATACGACACACAGGACGTGCACGAGTGGTTGCTTGAGCGCGCCGTCTCTGGCGCCCGCCATGAATCCTCCCGTGAGCGTCTGGAACGCATCAAAGGCGACCGCGAAGAGCTGGCGCTGGCAAAGGATCTTGAAGAATTAGTACCAGGTGAACTGATCGGGGCTCGATTGGAACAGGTGGTGTTGGCTATCAGAACAGGTGTTCTGACGGGCAGCCCCAAACTCAAAACCGAGATCGACACGATGTACGACATCGATCTCGATATCGAGCTACTGAATGAGCATTCTCGATCGATCCTCAGACAATTGGCATCGCTTGGTAGCCAACCTGGACCGGGTGATCGCTCAGGCGCTGGCGAAGTTCCAGCCGCCGGAGAAGATCAGCTCGACTGACTGGGCCAACCGGTTCCGGTACCTGGCTCAGGAAAGCAGCCCGATGCCGGGCAAGTACTCGACGGATCTCACCCCGTGGGTGCCCGGTATGCTCGATGCGCTGGATGATCCTGCCACGAAAGAAGTGGTGTGCATGAAGTCTGCCCAGGTGGCCTGGACAGATGGCGTGTGGAACAACTACCTGGGGCGCCGGATCCACAACGATCCGTGCCCGGTGGTACTTCTGTTCCCGAAGGACAAGACGATCCGGAAGTATCTTGATCAGAAGTTTGTGCCCATGGTGGAGGCCACGGAAGTACTCCGCCCGCTGGTGGATGTCACCACCTCCCGCACTACGGGCAACCGTACCGATTTCAAGAAGTTCCCGGGCGGGTTTCTGGCCCTGGTGGCATCGAATGCACCGGACAACGTGAAGTCACTTTCTGCCCCGGTGGTCTGTGTTGAGGAACCAGACGACTGCAACACCAACGTTAAAGGGCAGGGCGATTCGGTCAAGCTCCTCGAGGAGCGGGCGAAAACCTACGAATACCGAAAGGTGATCTTCGGCGGCACGCCCTCAGTGAAGGGCCTGAGCCGCGTTGAAAAGGCCTACCTAGCCAGCGACCGGCGCAAGTTCCACGTGCCTTGCCACGAGTGTGGCGACAGTCACGTTCTGCACTGGGACTACGTGATCTGGGATAACGAAGCCGAGACAGAAGACGAGGTATACGGCCGGGCCCAGACCAACACCGCCCGCTATGTGTGCCCGCATTGTGGCGTTCCCTGGCGGGACGTGGACAAAAACCGCAACGTCCGAAAAGGCAAATGGATTGCGGAAAAGCCTTTCAGGGGCGTGGCCGGGTTCTACATCAACGAGCTGTATTCGCCTTTCCCGGGCTCGAAACTGGCCATGCTGGTAGAGCGATATCTGGAAGCCCGGCACGCGCTGGAGAGTGGCGACGAAAGCGAGATGATCGTTTTCGAGAACAGCTGCCTTGGCCTGGCCTACGAATACCGCACCGATGCCCCGAGCACGGAAGACCTGGAACAACGGGCGAAGGAATACCAGGAGATGACCGTGCCCGCCGGCGGGCTGATGCTGACGATCGGCGTGGACGTACAGCACGACCGGCTGGCGATCATCGTTCGAGCGTGGGGCCGGGGAGAGGAAAGCTGGCTCGTTTACTGGGGCGAGATCGCCGCTGCAACCAGCTGCATGGACAAGACAGACCCGGTATGGGAGGAGCTGGATAGCTACGTGTTCGGCAGCTACCAGCACGAACTGGGATTCAATGTTCACGTTACAGCGGCCAGCTTTGACTCATCGGATGGCAGCACCAACGACGCGGTTTACCACTACGTCCGCACCCGCCGGAATCGCGGTGTGAAGGTCATGGCCATCAAGGGTGAGTCCATGAACATCAACCGGGAGATCGTGACCCCAGCCAAGAAAGTGGACACCAACAACAGGGCCACCAAGGCCGCCAAGTACGGCCTGCCGGTGTTCATCGTTGGTACCCACAAAGCCAAGGATCTGATCGACGCCCGGCTGAAACTCACGGGCAACGGCCCGGGCCGGATGCACTGGTACAACGGGGTTCGGTCTGACTACTACACCCAGATAACCAGCGAAATCAAAGCGCCGTCCCGGCAACGGGGAGGCCGCAAGGTGTGGCAGCTGAAATCCGGTGTGCGTAATGAGGGTCTGGACTGCGAAGTTTACGCCCTGCATGCGGCCCGCACCGTGAAAGCCCATATCAAGAAGCCGGCTCAATGGGACGCCCTGGAGGCCCAGCTGAAACAGGGCGACCTGCTGGCGCCTTCGGTTCCTGAACCAGCCAAACGTACCGACGATAAAGCAGAGCCCGCGAAGGCCTCCAGCGCCGGCGCGAAGGTCACCATTTCCAAGCCAGAAGGCCGCAAGCGCAGCTTTGCTGATCTTGCCCGGAGAAACTGATGTCGACAAAACAGCAACTGATGGAAGCGAAGTCTGCCTACCACAAGCTTATGACTGGCCAGGCCGTGGTGCGGATCCAGCGGGACGGTAAAACGGTAGAGTTCCGCGCGGCCGATCGCTCCGAGCTCCGTGCCTATATCACAGAGCTGGAAGCGCAACTCAGCACCGGCCCAATCCGCCGGCGGCCTGCGAGGGTGTCTTACTGATGTCTGCCATTGCAAAGCAAGAACCGACTGTAAGGTTGCTGGATGCCTCCGGTAAACCGATGGCCAACGTGGGCGGCTACTCCGGTGCCGGCGCTGGTTTCGGTGGCCAGATGCGCCGCTGGAACCCGGGCGGCCGCACTGCGGATGCCGCCCTGTTGCCGGATCTTTCCAAGGGCAACGCCCGTGCTGAAGACCTGGTGCGCAACCATGGCATTGCCAGCAACGGTGTACAGCTGCACGTCGACAACATCGTTGGCCACATGTTCCGGCTCAGCTATAAGCCCCGGTGGCGTGCCCTTGGCATGACAGAGGCAGACGCCCGGGCCTTTGCCCAGGACGTGGAAGCGGCCTTCACCGAATACGCGGAAGACCCCGTGAACTGCTGGGTGGATGCCGAACGCAAGCGAACCCTCACCATGATGTGCCGCGAAGTCGTGGCCACACATGCCACCGTTGGTGAAGCCAGCGCCAGTGCCGAGTGGATCGACCGCACGGGTAGCCCGTTCCGCACCGCCATCAAGCTGATCAACAACCACCGCATCAGCAACCCGCATAACCTGCCAGACAATAACGAACGTCGCGGCGGCGTCCGTGTTGATCGTTACGGTGCGGCCGTTGGTTACTGGGTGCGCAACCACGACACCCACGGCGCCGCGTTTGGTACCAGCGGGCTGGGGTATGAATGGACTTACGTACCACGGGAAACCAGCTGGGGCCGGCAACAGTTCCTGCATGTGTTCGAGCCCCGTGGCGATGGCCAGACCCGGGGCGCGAACCAGTTCCTATCGGTGATGGAGCAGCTGCCCCAGCTCGGCAAACTGCAACACACCAAGCTGCAGAACGCCATCGTGAACGCCATGTACGCGGCGGTGATCGAATCCGAGATGGGGCCGGAAGCCGCCTTCGAATTGATCGGCGGCGAGACAGATACCGACAAGCTGCACGATTTCATGACCGTGCTGACGGACTATCACAAAGGTGCGGATATCCGCATGAACGGTGTCCAGATCCCGCACCTGATGCCGGGTGAAAAGCTGAACCTGATGACCAGCAGCAACGCGGACAACGGCTTCAGTGAACTGGAACGCTCCATCCTGCGGTGGTGTGCCGCCGGGATGAACACCAGCTATGAATCCCTGGCGAAGGACTATAGCCAGACCACCTACAGCAGCGCCCGGGCCAGCATGATGGAAAGCTGGCGCTACTACATGGGCCGCCGGAAGATCATCCCCAGCCGGTTTGCCTCCATGGTGTTTGCGCTTTGGTTTGAAGAGGCGCTGGACCGTGGCGAGATCCAGCTGCCCCGCAGCGCAACCCGGGATTTCTACCAGGCAAAAGCCAGCTGGTGCAATTCCGAATGGATCGGCGCCGGCCGCCTGGCCATCGACGGCCTGAAGGAAGTGAAGGAATCCGTGCTGCTGATCGAATCCGGCCTTTCCACCTTCGAGAAAGAGCTGGCCAAGATGGGTGAGGATTACCAGGAAGTGTTTGCCCAGCAGGTCCGCGAGATGGAAGAGCGGAAGTCTGCCGGCCTGCCGCCACCCAGCTGGATGAAAACCCAGGCACTGGCACCGGATCAGGAAGAGCCAGAGGTTGCACCTGGTACGGCTTAACGTTTCTGCAGGGTAGAGCAGTGGCAGCTCATCGGGCTCATATCCCGAAGGTCGCTGGTTCGAATCCAGCCCCTGCAACCAATTCCGAGCCCCGCCACGGCGGGGTTTTTTAATACCCGGAGAAAACTATGCGACACCAGAACATTGCAGCCCGTGTGCTGAATCAGCCGCTGTTGCTGGAGCCTGGCTATGCCCGGGTATTCATTGGCGCGCTGGCGCCTCGGCTGGGGATTGCCACCCTGCAGGATGAAACCGGCCTGGTGGAGACTCAGGAAAAGCTGCGCATGCGCGCGGATTCGTTTGATCCGGACCGGCCGCGCAACCGCCCCTATGAGGTGATGAACGGCATTGCCGTGATCCCCGTTGAAGGCTCCCTAGTGCACAAGTTCGGGCACCTGCAGCCTTATTCCGGAATGACCGGTTACGACGGCATCATCGCCCGCATTGAAGACGCGCTGCGCGACAACACCGTTACCGGCATTCTTCTGGATATCGACAGCCCGGGCGGTGAGGTCAGCGGCTGCTTTGACACTGCCCGCCGGATCCACGAACTGCGCGGCATCAAGCCGATCGGCTCCATTGCCTACGACATGGCCGCCAGTGCCGCCATGGCGATTCACAGCAGCACAGACTTCCGATACACCACCGCCACGGCCCGCAGCGGTTCCGTGGGTGTGGTGATGATGCACGCCAGTTTTGAGCGGCAGCTGGAAGAGGCGGGAATTGACGTAACCCTGATTCACTCCGGTGCTTTCAAGGTGGACGGCAACCCCTACAAGAACCTGCCGACACAGGTACTGGAGCGCTTCCAGTCGGAAAGCGACCGGCTACGCCAGGCATTCGCCGGAATGGTCGCTGACCAGATCGGCCTGTCTGCCGAAGCCGTCCTGGCCACGGAGGCCGCGATTTACACCGGGCAAGACGCAATCGACGTTGGATTCGCGGATGAGCTCATCAACGGTCACGACATGCTGGCCGCCTTCTCGGACTACGTCCAAACCACCCAAACGATCGGAGTAAGCACCATGACCGACAGCACCAAAAAGCCGGTGGCCCAGCAGCAACAGGCCACCACCGAAACCCCGGCCAGCAATGCTGGAGCGGAACAGGAACAAATCGTGGATACAGTGACTATCGCCGCAGATGCGGCCGCTGCAGAGCAGGCCCGCGTTGCCGGAATCCTGCGGTGTGAGGAAGCCGAGGGCCGCACCAAGCTGGCCCAGCACCTGGCGTTCAACACCCGCATGAGCGTTGAAGACGCCAAGGCCGCGCTGGCCGCTGCCGATGAAGCCCCCAAGGCTGCCAACAACAGCCTGCTGGATGCGGCCATGGGCAACACCAAACAGCCGAAGATCGGCGCTGATAACGGGTCTGCCGATGGTGATCCGGAAAAGCCTGATCCTTCAGTGGCCTTGATCTCCGACTACCGCAAGTTCACCGGCCGAGCCGCCAAATAACCGGCCCGCCGGTGGCGGGTAACTCTTTCACTTCGAACACGAGGAACAACCCATGAGCGACCAGATCGCACGTACCAGCACAGAAAACTTCCAGCCGGATAGCCTCATCATCGGCGGTCTGGCTGACTTCGGCCGTGGCAACCTGGCCTCCGGCCAGAACCTCACCCGTGGCGCCATCCTTGGCCGGGTAACCGCAACCGGCGTACTGACGCTTTCCGTTGAGACTGCCACAGACGGTTCCCAGGTGCCGGTGGGCGCACTGGCTCACGACATCGACGCCTCCGCTGGGGCTGAAGGTTGCCAGTACGTGCGCGGCGGTTGGCTGAATGAGCACGTGGTCAACTTCGATAACAGCTGGACTGTTGACACGCTCAACGCCGCCTTCGACGGCACGCCGCTGAGTATCGTTAAACCCTACTAACCAGCCCTAGCATGGCGTGACGCGCCAGCCCAACTGACATTTGACACTGTAAGAGGAAAACACCATGGCCTACGAAACAACCACGCTGCTCGCCGCCATGCGCGAGCTGGACCGGTTTAGCCCGTTTCTGCTGAACCTGCTGTTCCAGGAAGTCGTTACCTTCGGTACCGAAGAAATCGCATTCGACAAGATCGAACTGGATGAAACCCTGGCGCCCTTCGTCAGCCCGTACGTTGCCGGCAAGCCTCGCCGTGAGCGTGGCGGTGCGTTGCGGTCCTTTGTTCCGCCGACCATCAAGCCTCTGGACATCGTGAAGCCAGACCGGGCCCTGAAGCGCCAACCGGGCGAAGGCATGGATGGCGAAATGACACCAGAGCAACGGATGAACGCGGTGCGCATGGACATTCTGGACAACCACCGGAAGTCCATCCTTCGCCGGATGGAATGGATGGCAGCCCAGTTCCTTCGCACTGGCAAGATCGTGGTTGAGGGAGAGGACTACCCCAAATCGGAAGTGGATTTCGGGCGCGATCCAAACCACACGATCACTCTCAGTGGCGGAGCGGTGTGGGGCTCTGGTACCGACAAACCGGTGGAAGACTTCGAAGACTGGTTTGCCATGATGGCGGCGCCGTGCACCCACGTGCTGTTTGGCCAGGGTGCTTTCCGTAAGGCGCTGGCAAACGCAGAGTTCAAGGACCTGGTGGAAACCCGCCGCGGTTCAGACTCCGTGTTCGAAACCGCCCCGGCAACAAACCTGGCAATGTATCGCGGTAACTTCGGCGGTGCTGGCCCTGAGCTGTGGTCCTACACCGGTTACTGGCGTGATGAGAATGGCGTAAAGCAGCTGTTCATCCCTGATAACGGCGTGGCCTGTGTGTCTGTCGGTGTCGGTGGTGTTCGTGCCTATGGCGCCATCCTCGACAAGAAAGCCGGTTATCGCCCGCTGGAGATGTTCCCGAAGAACTGGGACAGCGAGAACCCACCGGTTGAGAACATGATGACCCAGAGCCGTGGCATGCCGGTACCTCGCCTGGCCGATGCCACCCTGTTCGCCACCGTAGCCTGATAGCCAGGCGGTAGCGCTACAGCAAGCCCTACCGGGGCCTGACCGGGCCCCGGTAATTCCTCAGATACAGCCAGAGAGTAAACAGCCATGACTTACATCACCGTTTCGCGCATTGAAGAGCGTGACAAGAAAGGCGAAAAAACCGTGATCCCTGCCGGCAAGGAACTGGATCTCACTCCAGCCCAGGCGAAGAAGTACGGCGCTGCCGTTGAGAAAATTGAAGAGGCGGAACCGGAAACCTCTGAAGGCGAAGACACCGGCGGTGACGGCTCGGCTGAGGGCGGAAACGCCTGATGTCTCGCAGTCTGTTTGACTCAGTGGCGGACTCTCTTGAGTCCGCCGTTGAAGACGCCTTCGCGGTGGATGCCGTGTACGCCGATGGTACCGGCGGTGTATTCGAGATCCGCTGCATTGTGGACCGTGACGTGGAGCAACGGGAGGCCTATGAAACCAGCATGCCGACTCGCCGCGATGAGATCGAGATCCGCAAGTCATACATTTGCAGCCCTCGCCGTGGCCACCGGGTAACGGTGGGGCAAACCACCTGGATTCTGGATGGTTTGATTTATGACGATGGGCACGTAACGAGGCACCATGCCAATGAAAGCCGAGATTAACCAAACAAGCCTCAATGGCGTTCGGGTCTTTCTTGCGGGGGTGAGCAAGAGTGGCCCCAAAATTATGTCGCGTACCCTCAACAAAACTGCAGAGAAGGGCCGGACTGAGGGCAGCAAGGGCATTCGGAAGCAGGTCAACCTATCGGCCGAATATGTTCGGGACCGAATGAAAGTGAACAAGGCAAGCCAGAATCGCCTGCAGGCCAGCATTTCCACTCCGAAGCGGGGCATGTTGCTGAGCTACTACCTCTATGGTGTGACTGGAGTAAGTCAGAAAGGTAATCCCACCCGAGGCGCGCTCCTGAAGTACAAGAAGGGCTTTTTCTCTGTGGCCAATCTTGATCAGCCCCTGAAGGTGAAAATCAAGCCGAAGCGCCCGCCTCAGACCCTGGGACCGAAGTGGTTCATTCTGCCCAAGCTGAAGAACAGCAACTTGCCTGGTCTCGCGAAGCGAGTGAACGGAAAACTGAAATTGCACGGGCCGTCCCTCAGCCAGGTCTTCACCGATGTAAAAGAAGACATTGCGCCCTCGTTGCTTGAGTACCAGGCAGAGCAGCTGTCCAAACAGATTGACACTGTGTTCCGGGGGTACTGATGGCTGACAGCATTCGAGAGCAGATCATTCAAGCCTTCGCCACAAGGATCAGCGCTCAACGGAGTGGGCAGGTTTCCATAGAGCAACCGCTGCCAGCGCGCGCCGTTTGGGACCTGGCGGAATCCTCAGAAAGAACCAGCTTTGGAAAGCTGGAAAACACCCTGACCCTCTCCGTCGGCATCATGGATAGAGTCGATATGCAGTTAAACAACAGCGTTCAGGCCAACGGCCTGCTGGCGGAACTGCTGGATGACGCGCTCAACCAGGATGCAACCCTTGGCGATCTGTGTGAGCGCATCAATTACACCGGATCCACCATTGATTACCCGGCCCCAGGCCAGAGTGAAATGGCCGTGCTGGCTGAGTTCGAGATTGTCTATCGAACCAGCAGCCGAACCCCCTACCAGAAATAACCCAGCGCCCGCTGGCGCCCGTAAACCAGGAGAAAGCTATGTCTACAGAAAACGCGAAGCTCGAATTTGAAGGCGGGCAAAATGCTTTTGCTATGATGGCCTTGTCGGATTCCGGCGATGCCAAGGTCTTCAACTCCGGTGAGGAGCTGTGGTCCCAGGCAGCCGGCGTGGCGCCAGTCGTTCGTCCGGATGGTCTGCTCACTGGCGGTAAGATTACGCCAGCGGCCGCCGGTGGTAACAATAACGTCGACCATGCGGCCTTCACGGCCAACGTCGGTGGTGAGGAAATCGCGGTTGCGGCGGGTTCGGATATTGCGATTACCCGGGCGATTAGCGACACCCACATCATCAACAGCCTCGTGTGCGACAGCGCCGGCACCGTGAGCGTCGTCTCTGGATCGGAAAGCACCAGCTTTGTGGAAACCCGTGGGGCCGCCGGTGGGCCTCCGTATATCCCGGTGGGCTCCATCGAGCTGGCGCAAGTGCGACTGAATGGCAGCACGGCGGCGGCGATCAAAGCCACTGAGATCTTTGACCTGGTAAACCGCCATACTGAAAAGGCCGATTTCCCGGTACCGGAAGTGGATTACATCAACGGTGCCGTGGAGTTCAGTTCTGTACTGCCGAAGATCCACACTGGCGATCTGCCCAAAGGCGTGCACGCCAGCTTCGCAACGCCGGAATTTATCGAGGCGTTTGATGCCTATGATTTCGTGCCCTCGGAAACCGGCTACAGCTCCAGCAGCACCCAGACCTACAGCCGGGTGAAGAACTCCCGTTCCAAGAGCCTGAGCAACGCCACCTTCAGCATCCTGCTCAAGGACGGCATCACCGATACGCTGGTGGGCAAGCAGGGCGAGAACATCTACTTCCGGTTCTATCCAGATCAGTTCAAGACCTACAACATCATCGAACAGGGCGTGTTCTCAATTGCACGTACATTCCCGGCCGGTGGTGATATCACCGCAAGCTGCACCATCAACGTTGATGAGAAGGGTAAAGAGGTCGCGCTGTGAGTGGCGGCTTTGACCTGGATGCATTCCGAAAAGCCAAGCTGAGCACGCGGGAAGAGGATGTCCCGCTGCCTGGCCTGGCTGCGGCTGGCTTCAGTGGTGAGGCGCCTGACCCGGGAACGGGAAAGGCGCCCCCGGTGGTGTTCCGGGTGCGGGGCCTGACGGCAGAGGAGCTGGCCAAGGCCAGAACCGAAGCCGATAACAGCAAACTGCTGATCAGTGTGAGTGAGCGCCTGGTTGGGTCTGAATCTGAAAAGGTGCAGGCCATACTGGATGCCCTCGGTATGGGTTCGGCAACGCCGGCCAGCCTGCGGCTAAAGATCTGCCACGTGACTCATGGTGTGGTTGAGCCGGCGCTTACGCAACAGGACGTTGTAAAGCTGGCAGACGGTTACCCTGTGGAGTTCGGCATTCTGGCTGAGCGGATCTATGACCTCACCGGCCAGGGGAAAATTGCCAAGGTAAAGCCAAAGCCCTCTGGATCGACCACGGAATCCAAGCAAGCCTAGCCCTTGCAGACCGAAAGGGCGGGTATCTGTTCGAAAGCCGCCCGGATGTCTTTCCAGAGGGCTACCTGACGGAAACCGAGATTGAGCTGTGGTGCCTGTGGTATGACGCGAAAAAGTGACGGATAGTGTGCTACAGTTTTACGAACTGTTACATGGAGGTAATCATGCGCCTGCTGTTGATTCTGCTCACCGCTCTCTCATTCCCCGCCTTCGCCGAGGTCTATAAGTGGACCGATGAAAACGGCAATGTTCACTTTGGTAGCCAGCCGCCTCCTGGTGAGCAGGAAGAAGTTCATATCCGAGAGAGCAAGACAGGCTCCATGGTCACGGAAAAGCAAAAGCGCATGATGGACCGGATTGACCAGAAGCGGGAGACCCGCCACCAGGAATGGATGGCCGAGGCCAGAGCTGAAAGAAACAAAACCAACTACGACTGCGAATCAGCCCGCTCTGACCTCGATTACTACCAGGAAGCCAGAGACGATATTGGCACCGCCGGTTACAAAGCGGGCGATATGCGCTACGTAAAAGACAAGATCTCTGATGCTCGGCGTAGAGTTCAGCAGCACTGCAGATAGATTTGTCCATTTAATTCCACAAGAACCTCGCTCCGGCGGGGTTTTTTTATGCCCGGAGAAAACATGGCGGACCTTAGCAAAACCGTAGAGATCATCTTCGGCGGGGTTGATAAAACCGGCGGGGCTGTGAGCTCTGTGGGGCGTAACCTGGACAGCCTCGTAAACAAGGCGGGCAATGTTACCGGGCCCCTGGCTGATATCACGGACAGCATTGTCAAACTGGATGCTGCTCTGGCAGCCGCTGCCATCGGTATTACCGGCTACGCAGTAAAAATATCGGATGATTTCGATACCGCGTTCTCCGAGATCGCGACCTTGATCGACCAGCCCGCAGACAACCTTCGTGACTTCCAGTCACAGATTCTTCAGTACTCGGAAAAGTCGACAGCCTCTCTCCAGCAAATCACCCAGGCAACATACAGCGCAATTTCTGCGGGTGTGGACTACCGGAATTCGTTGGAAATCATCGCGGCTTCGGAGCAGCTGGCTGTTGCCGGTCGTGCCGATCTTGAATCGACCACGGTGGCGTTGGTGTCGACCCTTAATGCTTTTGGCGCGGAGGCCAGCCAGGCGGGCGAATACGCGGATGATTTCTTCACTGCCGTTCGGCTGGGCCAGACCACTGTGCCTGAACTGGCAGATACCATTGGCCGGATCGCCCCGATCGCGAAAGGCGCTGGCATTAGCTTTGATGAATTGGCGGCGGCTATTGCGACCGTCACTGCGGAGACCGGCTCCAGTACCAAGCTGGCTGTAACAGGGCTTCGGGCTGCCATTGCAGCGATCATCAAGCCTACCAAGGAAGCTTCTGAAGTAGCTGCTGAACTTGGTATTGAGTTCAACGCATCGGCTCTGGAAAGCAAAGGCTTTGCTGGTGTAATGGCTGATGTGAAAGAAGCCACCGGAGGAAGTACGGAGCTGATCAGCAAGCTGTTTGGTTCCGTTGAATCCCTGCCGGTGGTGTTCTCTCTGGCTGGCACTTCGTCGCGGAAGTTCAATGAAAACCTGAAGCAATTTGAAGACAACGCCGGGGCAGCTGCCCGCGCGGCTGATCAGCTGCAGGCCGATCTGGATAAGATCGTTCAGACCCTCAAGAACAGTATCAATTCAGCTCTGATTGCCTACGGCTCCCGCCTGACCGACGAAACTCAGAGCATCGTCAAATCGATAACCAGCGTTTTCAATTCACTGGGCACCGAGATTCGGCTTGATGATGGCGTCTTTGCGCCAATCCTGAACGGCCTCGAGGGGTTGGCACAGGATATCGACCAGAAGCTTCAGACCATTGCCCAGAACTTCCCGGAGGCCCTGTCTGGTATTGATCTGACAGATTTGCTGGCCGCGTTCGGAGACCTTGGTGATGAGCTGGGTGATCTGTTCACCGGCCTGTTTGGTGAAGTGGATCTGGATTCCGTGGAGGGTCTGCAGGATGTTCTGCAAAAAGTCGTGGATGCCTTCACTGCGCTGGTGAACGTCTCCGCTGGCATTGCCAATGGGCTGGAACCTTTGTTCATCGCAATTGGCGAGGGCATCGAGAAGTTCCAAAGCCTGGATGAGGAAACAAAGAAATCAGCCGGTGAACTTCTCGGATGGGCAAAATCCATCAACATGATCCTTCCCGCAATTGGCGGCCTGGCTGGTGGCCTTAGCTCCATAGGCACAGGTCTGACGGCGTTGGCCGGGGCACAGGGCTTTAAAGCACTGATTGGAAATCTCAAAGAAATTGAGAAGTTAGGGAAAGTCGGCAAGGGCGGTCTGCTGGGCCTGGCGCTGACCGGCGGCTATGCCATCGGCACGTATATCAACGAAGTGTTCGAAGAAGAGCTGGGCAACCTTAACCAGAAGCTCTTCGAGTACTTCAACGCGGATGAGCTGCAGGCCCTGGCACAGCAGTTTGCACCTGCCACCGGCGAGATCAAAAAGCTCGGCGAGGAAACCGAAGAGCTGCGCAAGATCAGCCAACGCTATGACGAAATGAACGAAACCCTTGGCCAGACCATGGGTTACACCACCGAAATCACCGAAGCGCAGCGGCAGGAATTCAACCAGTACGCTCAGCAGCTGGTGGACAACGCCAATAAAACCGAAGAGTTCACCGGCTCCCAGAGGGATGTCTCAGACGCGGTAACGGAATTGAACCGCCAGGTTGAGGCTAGCGGTGGTGCCCTGGGTGAGGTTTCCAAAACCACGAAAGAGCTGGCTGAGAACAACAAGTCGCTGAAGCTGGGCTATGACGAGACAACCGGCAAGGTTAACAGCTTCTCTGGAACGATCGTCAAAACCGGTAAGGACATTGAAGACACCAAGAAAAAAACGGAAGACCTGGTAAAACAAACCGCTGAGTACCAGATCGCTCTGGCCGGCTTCGCCAGCGATGAGCGCATTGCCCAGATTGACGCCAAGGTTTCCCTGGACATCGCCGAAGTTGAGGCCAACGCAGACCGCGTGAAGGCCATTGCCCAAACCATCAGCGACACCTTTGCTGATACTGGAAAGGTGATCAGTGGCCTCTTTGATGGGTTCGATGATGCCAGCCGCTCCACCCAGATTGACCTTGCCAAGCAGATCCGTCAGGAGAATGAGTACCGACAGCAGGCGCTGGATGACCAGAGCAAGCTGACCCAGGCGGAAGTTGAATACATCAAGGAAAAGACGCGCCAGCTTTCGAAAGGCGATGCATTGATCAAGGTAGACGGTGCCGGCCTTCAGCCACATTTGGAGGCCTTCATGTTCGAGATTCTTCGAGAGATTCAGGTTCGAGTGAACGCTGAAGGTGAAGAAATGCTGCTGGGGCTGGGTAACTGATGCTGATTATCACTGCACCGGTGTTTGATCTGGATGGCCGGGAAGAAATCAAATCGCCTGCGCTGCCTGGGCTTATCGGATTCGAACGCAGAAACTCCCGCGTGGCCACGCTCGATGGCCGTGCGGCGATCAACGATTTCGGGTACTCCGATGCAGACCGTGTTCTGGATATTCGCTGGCGGCCCTCTGGGCAGGCTCAGGCGGACAATATCAGCCGGATGGTGAAGTCCTACAGCCGGTTGATCGTTTCGTTCCGTGAGGGGTGTTTTATCGGGGCTCCCGGGCCGCTTTCATCGGCCGGTGACGGGGAGCTCCAACTTCGAATTCTTGTAGAGAGGCGACTTGACCAATGAAACTGACCACATCCCGTAGATCGACCATTGCCCAGGGCATCCTTGCCGATATGGCAAACGGCACAACTGCCAATCCGAAAATCCAGCTTTATAGCGGCTCCATGCCTTCAAGCATTGGCGGAGCAATCTCTGGTACCCTCTTGGCTGAACTTGAAACCTCGACAGCTGTTGGCTCCGAGAGTTCCGGAGTTATCACGTTCGACCCCGTCAGCAATGACACATCCGCCAACGCCACAGGCACTGTAGGGTGGGCGCGAGTCTTGGACCGGGACGGGGCAGAAGCATTATACCTGACGGTGAGCGTGACCGGTGGTGGCGGTGACATTGAAATGAATACGCTCGATATCGTGCAAGGCGGGCCGGTCGCGATCTCCAGCGGAACTATCACCGTTGGCGGGCAGTAATGAGCGTCTTCTTTAGCAGGCCAACGACGCTTGTCATTCCGGACAACGATTCTACGGGTGTTAGGGATACCGTAACGGTTGATGCCACCGGCTCACTGACGAGCATCGAGCTTGCTTTTCGATTTACCCACACCTATCCAGGTGACCTCAAGGCCTATCTGACCAACCCGGTAGGTCAGGGGAATTTAATGTGGGAAGGCTCAGGCAACACGGACGCCGTTAACCAACTCGTTGAAATCTCCATCCCTGATGCTGAAGCAGAATTCGGCTTCCCGGACTTTAATGGCGATTGGAAGTTTACGGTAATCGACAGCGCCAACAACGACACCGGCACCATTGATGAATGGCAGATTGAGTTCTTCGGTATTGGGGTGGACCCAACCGGCGAAATATCCGCCTCACTTGCCTTTGACGCTGGTCTGGTTGGGAGCGTAGACCCAAGCGGCGTAATCCAGTCTGACCTTGGGTTTGATGTAGATTTCACCAGTTCTCTGGGTAGTGCAGCAAACTTGGCCGCGAGCGTTGGCTTTGAAGCCGCTCTTGAAGGTCAGTTTACAGATACCTGGGGTGAGTTGAGTGCAAACCTTGGGTTTTCGGCCAAGCTGGCGGGGTTTCAGGACTGGACGCTAAATCTGGACCCGATTCAGCTGCAGGAGGTTTATCGCCTTATCATTACTGGCAGCGCAGACTCCCTTGATGATCTTGTGCTGGGAGGTATCTCCAGCTGGCAGGCGACGAACCAGGCCGGAGACCGCTCATCCTATCTTCAAGCGGTGATCCCGGCCGCCAGTGAATTCTTGAATGCGATCGACGCCAGGAAGAACGGAGATCTCATCATTCAAAAAGGGTTTGTGCTAGCCGATGGCACAGAGCGCTATGAAGAAATCCTTCGTTCCAATTTTGATGCTTTCCGCTACGATCGGGGCCCGGGTTCGCTGACGGTAACGGTCTCTGGCTACCTCAGTGGCAAACCTGCAGCAAACGTAACCCGCCCGCTGACAGGAGTCCGGACAATCAGCATGAACGACGGAAAGTATCGTGTCCGGTGCGCCATCGATTTATTTTTGCAGCCGGGTATGACGGTCACTGGCGAGGGGCTGGTCTTCACTGCCGATTACATTAATTACTACGTGAGCGAAACAGACAAGTTCTGCGAGGTCAGCGAGCGATAATGGCAAAGGCAGAGATAATTGAGCACCTCGGAGAAGGGCAGTACCAGGTAAGCCTGAAGTATGCTGTTGAGAGGGTTCAGGCTGAGCTTGGGCGTATTAATGTGCGCATTACTGACTTGGCTGTTTTTATTCCTGAGGCAAAGTTGGCGAGACTAGCGAAAGAGGAGCATGTAGAACAGGTTCGCGGCTACATAGACGAGTGGATAGAGCTATATCAGCAGGATCCCGAAGATGCCCGACAGGGGCTGATTGACAACCAAAATGTTCTGATCCGATTAACAGGTGAGCTTAGGCAATTAGATCTCTACGTCTCTGAGTTGGTTGCTGAAAATCTGGCGTTGCTGAAACGGCGCGCGCAGATTGAGCGGATTCCTGAGGATAAAACTCTGATTGCCTGGTGTGCGGACTACACCACGGAACTTTCCGGAACCGTTGGCGTGGCTGATATTAACGATGAAGGCGGGCAGGGCATTGTTATAAAGCCTGGCTTCTCAGACGCTGCTGCGTATTCTCCTGCTGAAGACGGTGTGCTGATGCCAAGGGAGGCTCAGTCTGGCGTTCAGGTCTATCTCAACGCGGCGCTGCTTCCAGGAGTTCAGAAGTGGTTTCCGCGGTACCGGCTGGGGACCATACGGAATATCGAAAACGACAAGTGCCAGGTTGAGCTGCTGGCTGCTAATTCTTCTGCCCAGAACTTGCCAATCAACCGTGATTCCGTCCTGTCCGATGTCCCGATCCAGTACATGGAATGCAACGGGGATGCCTTCGAGGATGGTGATACGGTGGTCGTGCGCTTCACTAAATCCGGCCCACTGGTGATCGGCTTCTATACTGAGCCTCGCGCTTGTGATCTGGGCACGTTCGTGTTCATGCCAACGCAATACTACAACGGAAACCTGCGAGTTTTCGGCGAGCCAGAAATTGATGGTGATCCACTGGGCACACCCGTGGGCGAAAACCCTGTCTGGTATCTAAAGCCAACCAACGCTGGGTGGGATATCACGAAGTATCAACCGATGAACTATGGCTGCCAGGACTGGCAGGGGCCTGATGGGCTGGTGCTTACCTGGCGGGCTGCCCCCGGGCGGTGCTACCGCTCATGGGCCATCAGCTTGAGCGTTGGGAATTTCTACGCTCGCTCAACGGAAGTATTCTGTCGCGGCAACGTTGTTGCAGATATCGCCGGCCTGGTCCCGAACGCTCTCGTTTACGGCGCCGGAGTAAAAGGTGAGACACTGACCGTGATTGCCAGGGATACGTTCGACTGGTACGCCTTCGCCTTCCCATGGGATAACGAACTAAAAAACACCACGGGCCCGGGCGCTCAGGTTCACACCTGGCCAGTGAACAACGACGCGCCCCCGGCCTCCGGCTTTTATTTCAACAAGTCCGGAACCGAGGCGATCATTACCCTCAATGAGGTTCAGGAAAAGATTTTAACTCAGAAATATGTTGTTGGAATCGGGGTTCAGGCCGCACAGGTTATCTGGGAAAGGGGTTATGAGGCGGTAGGCTCACGAACTGATGTTCTTTTGAGTGGTGAAGAGGGAACTGGGTCGGCTACATATCACAGTATTTACCGCATTGATCAAAAGCAGCATCAAATTCCAATCTACGTTGATTACTCAGGTGATGAAGAGGTCACGCTCTTCATCCGCCACAGTCCTTATGAATATGTTGGCGACAACCATGAAGGAAATAGTGAGTATCAAGTCACATATCGCCAGGCGTCAGTTGATTTTGTACTTGGCAATGGCAAGGTGCTGGCGTCGATCGGGCCTTACAAAAATAAAACGGTATTTCTGGGGAATTACTATTCAGATGACCAAAACCCAATTGTGACAATGCTGTACACGGATGATGAAAGCTCTCGAGTTGTGACTGGCGACAATGTGTTTTTTGATATCCGCTCCAAAACAGTGATGCTCGAAATAGCCTTCACAGATAGCTCCATCTATTATAATGGCCAGCCGGACTCGGATAATAACGTCTCAGGTACTGTCTCCGGGAATACCAAAACCACTTTTGAAATGTATGTGGACGGCACTCAGATCATAAAAAGAGACGTGCAGGAGGTGTCATATAGTTATGCCAGTGAGCTCAGGTTCAGAGAAAACCCCGACGCAATTGGGGGCTTTCTTGGCGATATACTCGGACCAAAAGGCCCCTCACTTTTTAATGATCAGAGCCTGGTGAACGTTGGGTTTCACAAGTCTGGCAGCAAGCAAATCGCTTCTCTGTTTGTCCATTACCCGGGCCTTTCCTCTGCGACTGGTGAAACTGAAACTGCCGTTGAGAACCAGATAACCGGTTACTCTGAGGTTGAGCTTCAGCTTTTCGGAGGGCGTGAGAACATGATGCTTTACGGTATCGGGCTTCGCTAACTCACCGTCTTAAGGTTTGAAAGTGTGACGAGTGTCACAAAAAAGATAAAAAGAAAAACTGATATCGCTTGTTAGATTGTGTGGGTGCTAACGAAATTACGGGCTCAATAACAAGTCAATCAAGCGGACAGATATGTAGGATATATCTACTCTCAGTAGGGTTTTTTCAATTTTTCGGGCATTAATTTGTCAATAATTATATATATAAAACAATATACTAAGCGATAAGTAAGAGGAAATTAGGAGGGGTTGCGGACTTGCCGGGGAAGAAGTAAAAAGAAACAGCAGGCCACGGAGGACCTGCTGAGAGTGCGGTATAAACTTTGGCGAGTCTGTTCCCGCATCTCCGAATATAAAATAAATTCGGGGAGATTTCAGCACCCCTCCGGTGCCTGCTCCTAACAATGAAACAAGGAGTAGACAAATGGATCTTAGGTTCTTCAAAGCACTTCTGGACTTGCTGACTTTCTATTTTGACAGTGCAGCGGAGGTGGATCGCAGTATGGTCCGAGCGATCCTTAAGGTAATGCTGGAGGTGTTACGCAAGTAGCAGAAAAAGGGGAGGGGCTTCCGGCCCCTCCCTCAATAGCCTCAGACAGCACTCTCGCTGCAGTCACACCATTGGGCAGGTGTCGCGTTCGCCAGGCATCCCTGCCGGCTTTGGTCCGAGACGGCCTGTTCCTTCAGACCGGTAACCAGTCTACCTGGCCTGCTTTCGAGTTCTGCACGTGATCTCCATCAGCGGCTGTGCGAGATCTCTTACCTAGCTGTGCTCCTCAGTAGCCTGGCTTCATATCCCGCAATCCCTGGAACTTGATTATCAACTTGTCCCATGCCCGCCGCATTTTCTCTTCCCGGAACTCTTCTATCTGGGCCAGCTGCTCAGCACCTAGATTCTGATTGGCCTCTCTCAGCCCGTTGTTCCAGCGAACGCGGATATCACAGCCGCCGGCATAGATCCGGATCTCAGCTTGGGCATCTGGTGCTATCGATCGCTCCAGTTCCTGGAGCATTTCCGTGGTGATTCTCATAGGAAGCCGAAGGCTAAAAAGAGGGGCCCTGATTAAGGCCCCTTTAAGAGGTCGGGTTCGCGCACACCTGGTTTGGAACAGATGCGGCTCAGTACATAAAGTACTCGGCTAGCTTACTATCTGGCTCGGCTACTAAAAATGAACTTCTGCACTTAATAGGAATGATTTGCAGTGTTTTACGATTGGGGAAAGATGCCCGTAGAACTACTGTATAAGCGATTTGTTTCGGGAAAATATCGGGAAAATATCGGGAAAGAAAAAAAGCCAGTTCTCACAGTGCGCGTAAGTAACTGACTTTCTTAGCAGGTTTGGTAGGACCACCCAGATTCGAACTGGGGACCTCTACCATGTCAAGGTAGCGCTCTAACCAACTGAGCTATGGTCCTGTGTCCTGCAACGGGGACGAAATATACTGATTCCTCCGCTGCTGGTCAACCACTTTTATGCGGTTTTCC
>Ga0208300_100301_pt1 | contig 42005 bp, 37 predicted proteins | sample 23_taG_FD_184096 | JGI IMG/M metagenome (GOLD analysis project Ga0208300, IMG submission 184096) | Marine viral communities from Cariaco Basin, Caribbean Sea - 23_WHOI_OMZ (SPAdes) (version 2) | ecosystem: Environmental > Aquatic > Marine > Oceanic | place: Caribbean Sea: Cariaco Basin...
CGCAGCTGGGCGCGCTGGCTTTCCAGGTCGCCGAGCGGCCAGTCGGAGTGGTCCGGTTGCCGCTGGAGACGTTCACAGAGCCATTGGTAGAGTCGCTGGGAATTCATGGCGTGATCCTACAGTAGCGCCACCGCGCGATCCATGACCGAATAGTCAGTATAGAAGTGCGGCGAGAAGCGCACGCCGCCGCCCCGTTCCGCGCACACCACGCCGCCGGCCTGCAGCCGCGCCCGGGTGTCCGCGGGGGCCTCGTCGGCCAGCCGGAAGGTGACGATGCCGGCGCGCCGCTCCGTTTGCGCCGGGCTGAGCACCTCGGCGCCGCGGTCGCGCAGGGCGCTGTCCAGATAGCCGATTCGCTCCGCCAGGGCCCGGGCCACGGTGTCCATGCCCAGTTCCTGAAACAGAGAGAGGGAGGCGTCCAGGGCGTGGGCGCCGAGCATGTTCGGGCTGCCGCATTCAAAGCGGCGCGCGTCCTCGGCCACCCGCCAGCCGGTCTGGCTGTAGTCGCCGGCGTTGGCGATCATATGCCAGCCGAATTGCCGCAACCGCAGGCGCTCGCGCACCGCCGGCCGGCAGTAGAACAGCGCCAGGCCCTCCGGGCCGAGCATCCATTTATGGCCGTCGGCGACCACGAAATCCGCGTACACCTCACCGCTGTCGAAGCGCACCGCGCCCAGGCTCTGGATCGCGTCCACGCAGAACAGCACGCCGCTGTCCCGGCAGGCGCGGCCGATCGGCGCCAGGTTCAGGCGGATACCGCTGCCGTACTGCACCGAGGACAGCGATACCAGACGGGTGCGTTCGCCGATCGCGTCGATCACCCGCTGCTCGGCGTCCGGGCCGCTCACGTCCACTTCCACCACCTCGACGCCCTGGTCGGCCAGGGCCTGCCAGGGAATCCGGTTGGACGGGAACTCCTGATCGCTGATCACCACCTGGTCGCCGGCCCGCCAATCGAGCCCCTGGGCGATCACCGACAGCCCTTCGGAGGTGTTCTTGAGCAGCGCCACGTCCGCCGGCTCGACGTTGATCAACCAACCGAGACGGTCGCGCAGACGTTGCTCCACGCGCGCCCATTGCGGGTAGTCCCGGGCGCCCACCTGGATATTCTGGTCGGCGAAGGCGACCACCGCGTCGCGGGTACGGCGGGGCCAGGGGGCCACGGCGGCGTGGTTGAGATACAGCACGTCGTGGTGCAACGGGAATTCCGCTTTCAGGTCGACCATTGCCAGTGCTCCTCCACAAAACTCACTTGATTGTAACCGCCCTGGAGGTAACGTGCAGAGGGCGTGGTTATGGTAATCTAGCCCATAAACGAGGAGGTATAGATGGGTGACTTGGAAAAAGCCACGCGTAAGGCGCAGGAATTCCGGCAGCGCGAGCAGGAAATTCTGGACGCCGCACTGATTCTGTTTCTGGAGCAGGGCGAGGACCGCGTCACGGTGGAGAACATCGCCGACCGGGTGGGCATTGGCAAGGGCACCATCTACAAGCACTTCGAGACCAAGAACCAGATCTACCTGCTGTTGATGCTTCGTTACGAGGAGGATCTGGCGTCGCTGTTCCAGGACATCTCCGAGTCCGACGACAAGGAAACCCTGGCGCGCGAATACTTCCGCTTCCGGATCAGCGATCCGGCCCGCTACCAGTTGTTCGACCGGCTGGAAAACAAAGTGATCAAGGATCACGCCGTGCCCGAGCTGGTGGACAAACTGCACCGCATCCGCGAAGCCAATTTCGAGAAGCTCAACCACATCGTCGAGGCCCGCATCCAGGAAGGTTCCCTGGAGCCGGTGCCCGCCATCTATCATATCTGCTCCGCCTGGGCTCTGGCGCACGGCGCCGTTGCGTTGATGCAGTCGCCGTTCTATCAGCGCCTGATCGAGGACAAGGACGACTTTCTCGATTTCCTGATCGAGATCGGCATCCGCATGGGCAACAAAGGCCAGCGCGGCAAATAAGGAATTTCGATGAGCAAAGCCGAGGAATTACTGGCGCTGCTGGAAAAAGCCGACCAGGACGAACAGGGGCTGCCCCCGGTACACAAATGGCAGCCGGAACGCCAGGACGATATCGATATGCGCATCGCCCGCGACGGCACCTGGTATTACCAGGAATCGCCGATTCAGCGCGAGCGCATGGTCAAGCTGTTCTCCACCATTCTGCTGCGCGAAGGCGACGATTATTTTCTGGTCACGCCGGTGGAAAAGCTGCGCATCAAGGTGGATGACGCCCCCTTTGTCGCCACCGACGTGGAGCGCGTCACCGACGGCGACCGCGAGAAGCTGGTGTTCACCACCAATGTGGGGACCCATGTGGTGGCGGGCGCGCGCCATCCATTACGGGTGGAGACCGACGCCGACAGCGGCGAGCCGGCGCCCTACGTGCATGTGCGCGACAACCTGGAAGCGCTTATCTCACGCAATATTTTCTACCAGCTGGTGGACTGGGCGCGCCGCGAAGAGCAGGGCGGCGGCGCCCGTCTGGTGGTGGATTCCGACGGCGAAACCTTCGAGCTCGGCGCGCTCTAGCCCGCGTCTTCCTGCCCGGGCTTGGGCAGGCCGGTGCCGCACTGCTTGCAGAAGCGGGCGTCCGGATCATGGTCATGGCGGTGGCAGTTGGGGCACTCGCGCTCGTAGCGCCGGGCCATGCTCGCCTTGGACATTTCCGCGGTGACGATGCCGGTGGGCACGGCGATGATGGCGTAACCGGTGATCATCGCCATGGACGCCACCGCCTGGCCCAGCGAGGTTTGCGGTGAAATATCGCCGTAGCCCACCGTGGTGATGGTGACGATGGCCCAGTAGATGCTGCGTGGAATGCTGGTGAAACCGTTGGCCGGCCCCTCCACCAGATACATCAGGCTGCCGAAGATGATGATCACGATCACCACCGAGAACATGAAGATGCCGATCTTGCGGCGGGTGCGCACCAGGGTGGCGCCGAGCTCGTTGGCCTCGGTCATCAGGTGGGCCAGCTTGAGCACCCGGAACACCCGCAATACGCGCAGCGCGCGGATGGTGAGCAGGTAGTTGGCGCCCGGCAGAAACAGGCTCAGGTAGGTGGGAATGATCGACAGCAGGTCCACCACCCCGAAAAAGCTGCGTGCGTAACGCAGCGGCCGGTCGCTGACCCACAGGCGGATCATGTACTCAAAGGTGAACAGCAGCGTAAAGAACCATTCCGCGCCGTACAGCCAGGTGCCGTATTGCTGATGGATGGATTGCACGCTGTCGAGCATCACCGCCGCGACGCTGGCGAGAATGGCGACGATCAGCAGCTGATCAAAATATTGCCCTGCCGGCGTATCGGTGCCGAAAATGATGTGGCGCCAGCGATCGCGCAGGGAAACGGAATCCGAACTCATGGAACCTCGGGCCGGGACATTGCGAGAACGCTATTCTGTCTTGTCCATCGTCCGTTGACCACTTAGTCTCTGTTTTATATACGAATAAAAAGCCGTCTGCTGTACCGCACCGCTTGAGGGGGGATCATGGCGCGCGTCAAAGCGTTGTTCATTTCGTTGTACCCATTCGCCTCGTTGTTTATCTGTGCCCATGCCCTGTGGCTGGGCTGGCAGGACCGGCATTGGCTGTGGGCCGGCCCGTTGCTGGTCAACGTGCCGATTCTGGTGTTGCTGGGCTGGCTGGTCAGCCTGGGGCCGGCGCGCACCAGCCCGCATTTGCCGCTGGCCACCCTGTGCGCCTGGCTGGGCGCGGCGGTGACCCTGCTGGGCACCTTGTCGCTCGGCGATCCCCGCTGGCTGGCCTGGTTGTACACCGGCCTGGGCCTGCTCGGCCTTTGCGCCTACCTGTTCTGGTACAGCCCCCTGCAGCGCGACGCCGCCGACGGCCCGCGGCCCGGCCAGTTGCTGCCACCGCTGGCGTTCCGGGATCTGGAGGGGCGGCCGGTGTCCACCACCTCGCTGCACGGGGCGCCGGCGGTAATGCTGTTTTTCCGTGGCAACTGGTGCCCGGTGTGCATGGCCCAGGTGCGCGAGCTGGCCCGGCGTCGCCCGCAACTGGAACGGCGCGGTGCCCGCATTATCCTGGTCAGCGCTCAGCCCGGCGCCCGGACCGGGCGGCTTGCCGCCCGCCTGGGCGTGCCGATGGAGTGGTGGGTGGACCCGCAGCTGGACGCCGCCCGGCAACTGCGCATCCTCGACCCGGGTGGCACGCCCCTGGGTCTGGAGCTGTTCGGCTACCCCTCGGACACGGTGCTGCCCACGGTTTTGATCACCGACGCCCGGGGCGAGATCTGCTACGTGGACCTGGCCGACAATTACCGGGTGCGCCCGGAACCCGCCACCTTCCTTCGCGTGCTGGACACCATGGTGCCGGCCCCGCGCTAGACGCGGTGCTGGCACGGCCGTACCCTCGGGCGCCTCTCCGGTAAACAAAGGTTTCCGGGAATCGCGCCGGATAACCGTTCGATTACCACCGCTACGCTTTATTACATACCCGCAACGGCGTGAATATGCATCGCTTTGCACACCCCTTCCATAGTCGCAAAGTCAGTCTCCATTTCGGGGGCCTAGCGACTAAGAAGTAAAAAGGGAGGGGTAAACCTTGGATACCAACATCAAACATCTCATCGGTGGTGGCGTGCTCGCGCTGCTGCTGACCGCCTGCGGCGGCGGAAGCAGCGGGGGCGGTGACGTCTCCGGCAATTCGCCGACGCCCTCAACCCGTGACCTGCCGGAAGAAATGGCGGCGGTCGTGGACGAGTCCAACGCCTTTACCGAAGAATTCTGCCCGGAGACCTCGGAAGGGGCCGCCGGCACGCCGCTTGATCCGGTTCTTTGCGTCGAAGAAAGCGAAGAATCCGAAGGCGGCGCGCCGGATCCCACCGACGTGGTCGCTCAGTTCTGTCCCACCGCGGCGTCCTCGTTCGATCTGGAAGGCGCCTTCGACCCGGCGGCCTTCACCGAAGGGTTCGACGATCCGGCCGGCTTCCTGACCGACGGCCCGCTGTCGTTCCCGATCGCCTGTCTGCAGGAATCGGCCACCAACCTGGACGGCCTGCAGGAGCTGATCGGCGGCAGCAACCCGATCACCGAGCAGCTGTGCCCGGTGGCGGCCACCGAGCCGTCCTTTGACCCGGCCACCTGTTTCGCGGAAGTGACCGGCGGCGCCAATGGCGGCCTGCCCGGCCTGCCCGGCGGCGGTGAAGGCGGCGGCAGCGTACCCGGTGCCGACCAGTTCTTGAACCAGTTCTGCCCGGAAAGCGCCGGTGCCGGCGTCGGCCCGGAGACCCCGCTGAACTGTCTCAACGAAGCCAGCCGTGTCTACATCACCATTGTCGACATGATCACCAACCCGAACCCGCTCACCGACGCCGTTTGTCCGCTGGAAGCCGGCACCGGGCGCGTGGACCCGGTGGTGTGTTTCGAGGAAGCCGTGAGCGGTGGCGGCATGCCCGGCCTGCCCGGTCTGGGTGATCTGCCCGGTCTGCCCGGCGGCGGTGACGGTGGCGACGGCGGCACGCCGGACGTTCCCGGTCTGGATCAGCTGACCGACGCGCTGTCCGGCATCTGCCCGGAGACCCTGGAAGCCGAAGTCGGCCCGACCACCCCGATCGACTGTCTGGCGGAAGCCGGCGGCAGCTTCGGCGGTTTCGAAGACCTGCTCGGCGGCCTCGGTGGCAGCAACCCGCTCACCGAAGCCCTGTGCCCGACCGCCGCCACGGCGGAAAGCTTTGACCCGGCGGCCTGCTTCACCGAAGCGGCCGGTCAGCTGCCCTCCGCACCGGGTGGTGGCTCCCCGCAGATTCCCGGCGCCGGCATGGCTCTGGAGCAAATCTGTCCGGTGGCCGCGGGCGAGGAAATCGGCCCCACCACGCCGTTCGACTGCCTGCTGGAACTGGGCGGCGGCTTCGGCGACCTGGAAGGTCTGCTCGGCGGTCTCGCCGACGGTGGTCTGGAAGGCGGCAACCCGCTGACCGACGCCCTGTGCCCGGTGACGTCCGAGGAAGGTCTGGATCCGGCGGCCTGCTTCATGGAAGCCCTGGAAGGTCTGCCCGGCGGCGTGCCGCTGCCCGGCGGTGACGGCGGCACCCCGGAACTTCCCGGCGGTGAGCAGCTGCTGGGCCAGCTGTGCCCGGAAGCCGGTGCCGGTGAAATCGGCCCGACCACCCCGATCGAGTGTCTGACCGAAGCCGGCCAGAACCTGGGCAACATCCAGGACATGCTCGGCGGCCTGGGCGGCAGCAACCCGCTCACCGAAGCCGTATGCCCGACCGCGTCCGCGGCCGAGCAGCTGGACCCGGCGGCGTGCCTGAGCGAAGCCCTGGGCGGCGGTCTGCCCGGCCTGCCCGGTGGCGGCGACGGCGGCGGCGTACCGGAAATTCCCGGTGTGAGCGATGGCCTGGCGCAGCTGTGCCCGGAAGCCGGTGCCGGCGAAATCGGCCCGACTACCCCGCTGGAGTGCCTCACCGAAGCCGGCCAGAACCTGGGCGGTCTCACCGACCTGCTGGGTGGCCTGGGCGGCAGCAACCCGCTCACCGACGCGCTGTGCCCGGCGGCCTCCGGCGCCGAGCAGCTTGATCCGGCGGCCTGCTTCACCGAAGCCCTGGGCAACCTGCCCGGCGCCCCCGGTGGCGACGGCGGCACCGGCGGCATCCCGGAAATCCCGGGTTTGAGCGACGGCCTGGCGCAGATCTGCCCGCTGGCACTGGAAGACGAAGTGGGTCCGACCACGCCGCTGGACTGCCTGATGGAAGCCGGCGGTAGCCTGAGCCAGCTCCAGGACCTGCTCGGCGGTCTGGCGCCGTAACGGCAACCACGGTTTGATCGGTGTCCCGCCGTTCGCGGCGGGGGCCGGTCCCCGAAAACAAAAAAGCCCCGGCCATTCGGCCGGGGCTTTTTTTGTGGCAGCTTGCCTTGCAAGCGAAAGGCTGGCTACTGATTCCGGCGGGGCAGGGTGTCGCGCACCTTGTCGGCGAGATCGCGGATGCTCTGCTCGGTGGTGTCCCAGGCGATGCAGCCGTCGGTCACCGACACGCCGTATTCCAGATCGTCCAGATTGGCCGGCAGCTTCTGGTTGCCGCCCTTGAGGTGGGATTCCACCATCAGGCCGACAATCGACTTGTTGCCTTCCAGAATCTGGTTGCCGATATTTTCCATCACCAGCGGCTGCAGGTTCGGGTCCTTGTTGGAGTTGGCGTGGGAGCAATCCACCATGATGTTGGTGGACACGCCGGCTTTCTCCAGAGCTCTCTCCGCCAGGGCCACGGACACCGAATCGTAGTTGGGTTTGCCGCCGCCGCCGCGCAGCACCACATGGGCGTAGGGGTTGCCCTTGGTGGTGGTCAGCGCCACCCGGCCGTCCGGGTCGATGCCCAGGAAACGGTGCGGGTGCTTGACGCTGAGCATGGCGTTGACCGCCACGTCCAGGCTGCCGTCGGTGCCGTTCTTGAAGCCCACCGGGCCGGACAGGCCGGAGGACATCTCCCGGTGAGTCTGGGATTCGGTGGTGCGTGCGCCGATCGCCGACCAGGAGATCAGATCCTGCATGTACTGCGGGGTGGTCGGGTCGAGCGCCTCGGTGGCCGCCGGCAGGCCCAGCTCGGCCACGTCCAGCAGCAGCTTGCGGGCAATGTGCAGGCCGTCCTGCACTTTGAAGGAGTCGTTCATGTAAGGGTCGTTGATCAGACCCTTCCAGCCCACCGTGGTGCGCGGCTTTTCGAAGTACACGCGCAGTACCAGAAACAGGGCGTCGTCCACCTCGGCGGCCAGCTTCTTGAGCCGCTCGGCGTATTCCATGGCCGCTTTCGGGTCATGGATGGAGCAGGGGCCGATCACCACGAACAGGCGCGGATCCTTGCGGTCGAGGATGTCGCGGATCTGCTGGCGACCCTGGAATACGGTTTCCGCCGCCGCTTCGCTGAGCGGCAGCTTTTCCTTCAGGGCCCGGGGGGTGATCAGCACCTCCTGGGATTCGATGTTGAGATCGTCTAATTGCTTCTGGCTCATGAGTCTGGCTATGCCTGTTATTTCGGTGTCGACGGATTTTGGCAGTCTAGCCGAATCCGTTGCAGGAATCAGCCTATTGCCGGGATAGAGTGGCGCTGGTATCGCTGAGCAGTTCGCGGACATAGGCGGGCACCAGCTCGGTGGCGCGCCCGTGACGGTGTTCGTGGAACGCGGTGAGCTGCTCCGAGGGCTCCAGGTTGAGTTCGGTGGTGTGCGCGCCGCTGGCCCGCGCTTCCGCCACGAAGCCGGCGGCCGGGTAGACGTTGCCGCTGGTGCCGATGCTGATAAAGCGCTCGCAGCCGGCCAGGGTGGCGTAGATGCGCTCCATCTCCAGGGGCATTTCACCGAACCACACCACATGGGGGCGCAGGCAGCCGGCGGCGCCGCACACGGTGCAGCTCAGGGCCGGGTCCAGATCGCGGTCGGCGGGCACCAGTGTCTCGGTGCTCTGGCAGCGCGCCTTGAGCAGCTCGCCGTGCATGTGGATGACGTTCCGGCTGCCGGCGCGCTCGTGCAGGTCGTCCACGTTCTGGGTCACCACCAGCACCTGGCCGGGCAGCGCCTGCTCCAGCTCGGCCAGGGCCCGGTGGGCGGCATTGGGCTGGATCGCCGGGTCGCGCAACTGTTCACGGCGCCGGTTGTAAAAACTCTGCACGCCATGCGGATCGCGCTGGAAGGCTTCCGGGGTGGCCACGTCCTCGATGCGGTGGTTTTCCCACAGGCCGCCGGCGTCGCGAAACGTATTGATACCGGATTCCGCCGAGATTCCGGCGCCGGTAAGTATTACAATCCTTTCCTGCATGGCTGCTGCCTCCGCCTGTCTTCTTCGTTACCGTGGAGTGTTATGGATACCATCATCTCAAGGCAGGAAACACTTTCCCTGCCGGCCCGGGGACCTGTCAATTTGCTGCATTTCCACCAGGGCATGGTGCTGCTGATCGGCGCCGACGCGGTGGGTCTGTACCGTGACCGGCGCGCCGTGGAAGACCCGCTCGCCAATGGTCTGGTCGGCTACGAGCCGATTCCCGAGGCGCTGCGCTGCGAGTTCGAAGAGCCGGACGGCTATGTGGTCGAGCAGGTGTCCGGTTTTATCGGCCTGCGTTCCGGCGCCGCCATGTTCATACGCCCGGATGGTGTGGCGCTGTACGCTAGCAGCCTGGATGCGCTGCACAACCGTGATTGCCAGTGGGTAATCCCGTTTCCACCCCTTAATTCCTAGGAACCGCCGGTTCCTTCACTGGAGAGATCCATGGCTGAAGAAAGCACTCGCCTGCGTCTGCGGCAACTGACCCTGGAAGACTACCCGGCGCTGGCCCGGTTGATGGATCAGGTGTACCACGACATCGGCGGTGCCTGGCCCGAGGAAACCATTGCCACCCTGATCCGGTTGTTCCCGGAAGGGCAGTTGGTGATCGAGGACAACGGCACGCTGATCGCCACGGCGTTGACGGTAAAGGTGAGCTACGACCGGTTCTCCAACCCGCACCGCTACGAAGACCTGATCACCGACGACAAGGTGCGCTCGCACAGCCGCAAGGGCGATGCGCTGTACGGCCTGGACGTGTTCGTCGACCCGGAGTACCGGGGTTACCGCCTGGGCCGGCGGCTCTATGAGGCGCGCAAGGATCTGTGCCGGGAAGAAAACCTGCGGGCGATTCTGGCCGGCGGCCGTCTGCCCGGCTACACCAACTACGCGGACAAGATGACGGTGACCGAGTACATCGCCGAAGTGGAAGCCCGCACCATTTACGATCCGATTCTGACCTTCCAGCTCTCCAACGGTTTCGACGTCAAGCGCCTGCTGGTGAAGTACCTGCCCGAGGACGAAAGCTCGCGCGGCTACGCCACCCTGCTGGAGTGGGACAATATCCTCTATCAGCCGGAGGACGACGGCGACTGGCCGCGCCGCTCGGTGGTGCGCCTGGGCGTGGTGCAGCGCCGCATGCGCAGCGCGCGCTCGGTGGAAGACCTGCTCAGCCAGGTGGAGTTCTTCATCGATTCGCTGTCCGATTACCGGGCCGATTTCGCCGTGTTGCCGGAATTCTTCAGCGCGCCGCTGATGGGCCTCAAAACCGACCTCAATTCCGTGGAAGCGGTGCGATACCTGGCCAGCTTCACCGAGGAAATCCGCGACGCCATGGCGGACATGGCGGTGAGCTACAACATCAACATCATCGGCGGCTCCATGCCGCTGGAAGAGGACGGGCGCATTTATAACGTCGCCTATCTGATGCGCCGCGACGGCTCGGTGGAGCAGCAGAAGAAGATTCACATCACCCCCCACGAGCGCAAGGACTGGGCGATCCAGGGCGGTGACGGCCTGCGTATTTTCGACACCGACGCCGGCCGCATCGGCATTCTGATCTGCTACGACGTGGAATTCCCGGAGCTGGGCCGGCTGCTCGCCGAGCAGGGCATGGAGATTCTGTTCGTGCCGTTCTGGACCGACACCAAGAACGGCTATCTGCGGGTGCGTCATTGCGCCCAGGCGCGGGCGATCGAAAACGAATGCTACGTGGCGATTTCCGGCAGCGTCGGCAACCTGCCGCGCGTCGACAACGTGGACATTCAGTACGCCCAGTCCGCGGTGTTCTCGCCCAGTGATTTTTACTTCCCCCACGACGGCACCATCAGCGAGTCGGTGCCCAACACCGAGATGCTGCTGTTCGCCGACATCGACCTGGAAAAGCTCAAGCTGCTGCACAGCGAAGGCTCGGTCACCAATATCCGTGACCGCCGCAAGGACCTGTACAGCCTGGTCTGGAAGGGCAAGGAAGAGCTCGACCCCTGAGTTCCGGGGCGGCGCGTGTCAGCGCCGCTCGCGGAAGGTTTGCACCACCTGTTCCGCCAGCGCCTCGGCGGCGGGGCCGGAGCCGTCGCGGCGTACCAGCGCGATCTGGTAATCACCCAGGGCGGGCAGGCCGTTTTCCGGGCCCAGCACGCGCAGCGGTGGCTGCACCAGGCTGGCGGGGAAGGGCGCCACCGCCAGGTCGGCCAGCATGGCCGCCTCCTGGCCGGCGCAGTGTTCGCTGTTGTAGGCCACCCGGTAGCTGATTTCCGCCTTATCCAGCGCGCCCAGCGCCATTTCCCGCCAGGCACAGCCGTGGTTGGCCAATGACAGCGGCAGCGGCGAGCGCTGCACCGCCACGCCGCCGTCGCGGCCGGCCCAGACCAGCGGCTCGGTGTGCACCACCTCGCCGCGTTTGGCGCTCAGGTCGCTGTGGCCCAGCGTCACCAGCGCCAGATCCAGCTCGCCGTCGTCCAGCCGTTTCAGCAGGTCGACGCTGCGCCCGGCGTTGACGTTCACCTGCACCGCCGGGTGCGAGCGCGCGAAGCGGGTCAGCACCTGGGGCAGCACCCGGGTGCCCACATCGTCCGGCGTGCCCAGGCGCACGCTGCCTTCCAGGGACGGCGCCAGAAACCGGCCCACCGCTTCCTCGTTGAGCTTGAGCAGCCGGCGCCCGTAGCCGAGCAGCACTTCGCCCTCCGGCGTCAGGGACACCCGGCGCGCCTCGCGTATGAACAGGCTCTGGCCCAGGGTCTCCTCCAGGCGTTTGATCTGCATGCTCAACGCCGAAGGGGTGCGGAACACCTGGTGGGCGGCGCGGGTGAAGCTGCCGTTCTCGGCGATGGCCACGAAGGTACGCAGGGTGTCGGTGTCGAGAAGGGGCAGCGAGGCGTTCTCCGGCCGGGCCTTGGCGACGGTCATGGCGGGCTCTCCGATCGTTCAATATTTCTGAACGGGTAATGTAATTCTTTTCGTTGGAGTTAACAATGTGAAGCCTGCATGCTTTCTCCCATAGGCCGGGGCGGTGCCCGGTCGGCGACCTTTCAAGGAGAGCGTTATGAAGGAGAGAGCGATGAAACAGAAGCAAGGAATCCAACGCGGCTACCCGGATCCGCAGCTGTACATGCCGGCGATGCCGCCGCTGGGCCTGCTCAACGCCTTTGAGCGCCGCGTCCAGAAATGGTGGCGGCAGCGCGCCGAGCGTCGTCAGGCGGCCGCACTGCGCCGGTCGCGCCCGACCGGCCAGCATTAGGCGACTTGTGGGAGCTTGCTTGCAAGCGAAAGGCCGGCAAAGCCGGCCGGCGGGATTCCAGAGAGCTTAGACGGTGGGTCCATAAAGGCCTCTGGTATCCCGCCGGGAGCTTCGCTCCCTTTCGCGGGCGGGGCCCGCTCCCACAAGATGCTCCCACCAGGCCTGCTTGCACAGCCCCGTTCCCACAAAAAAGGCGCCGTTAAGGCGCCTTTCTTGTTGCGATTGAGCCCGCCGAATTACATGTTCGGGTAATTCGGGCCGCCGGTGCCTTCCGGCGCCACCCAGTGGATGTTCTGGGTGGGGTCCTTGATGTCGCAGGTCTTGCAGTGCACACAGTTCTGCGCGTTGATCTGGAAGCGCTTGTCACCGGTGCTTTCGTCCTCGACCACTTCGTACACGCCCGCCGGGCAGTAGCGCTGCGCCGGTTCGTCGTACTTGGGCAGGTTGTACTCGATCGGCACGCTGGGGTCCTTCAGCGTCAGGTGGCAGGGCTGATCTTCTTCATGGTTGGTGTTGGACAGGAACACCGAATCCAGTTTGTTGAAGGTCAGTTTGCCGTCCGGCTTGGGATAGCTGATTTTCTTGCACTGATCCGCCGGCTTCAGGGTGTCGTGGTCCGGGGTGGTGTCCCGCATCGTGAACGGCATCTTGCCGTTGAGGATGTTGAGGTCCACGAACGCGAAGGCGGAACCCAGCAGGTTGCCGAACTTGTGCTGGGCCGGGCCGAAGTTGCGCTGCGTGTGCAGCTCTTCGAACACCCAGCTGCTCTCGAACTGGCTCTTGTACTCGGTCAGCTCGTCGCTGCCACGGCCGTCCTTGATGGCCTTGGAAATCACTTCCGCGGCGATCATGCCGGACTTCATGGCGGTGTGGTTACCCTTGATCTTGGCGAAGTTCAGGGTGCCGGCGTCACAGCCCACCAGCAGACCGCCCGGGAAGGTCATCTTCGGCAGGGACTGCAGGCCGCCCTTGGCGATGGCCCGGGCGCCGTAGCTGACGCGCTTGCCGCCTTCCAGGAATTTTTTGATTTCCGGGTGGGTTTTCCAGCGCTGCATTTCATCGAAGGGTGAAACGTGCGGGTTGGAATAACCCAGGTCGGTGATCAGACCCAGGGTCACCTGGTTGTCTTCCATGTGGTACAGGAAGCCACCGCCGTGGGAGCCGGATTCGCTCAGCGGCCAGCCGGCGGTGTGCACCACCAGGCCCTGCTGATGCTTGGCCGGATCGATTTCCCACAGTTCCTTGATGCCCAGACCGTAGTGCTGGGGATCGACGCCTTCGCGCAGGTTGAATTTTTCCATCAACCCTTTGCCCAGGTGGCCGCGGCAGCCTTCGGAGAACACGGTGTACTTGGCGTGCAGCTCCATGCCGGGGGTGTAGCTGGGTTTTTTCTCGCCGTTGTGGTCGATGCCGGAATCGCCGGTGGCGATGCCTTTCACCGAGCCGTCCTCGTTATAGAGCACTTCGGTGGCGGCGAAGCCGGGGAACACTTCGATACCGAGGCCTTCCGCCTGTTCGGCGAGCCAGCGGCACAGGTTGCCCAGGGAAATAACGTAGTTGCCCTCGTTGTGCATGGTCTTGGGCACGAACGGGTTGGGCACCTTGGAGCCTTTCTCGGCGCCAGTGAAGTAGAAGATTTCGTCGCCGCCGACTTCGGTGTTCAGCGGGGCGCCGAGTTCTTTCCAGTTGGGGAACAGCTCGTTAAGCGCGCGCGGCTCGAATACCGCGCCGGAGAGGATATGGGCGCCTACTTCAGAGCCTTTCTCCACCACCACGACGCTGAGTTCCTGACCGCTTTCCTGGGCGATTTGACCCAGGCGGCATGCGGTTGCCAGACCGGACGGACCGGCGCCGACGATGACGACGTCGACTTCCATAGATTCGCGTTCCACAGCCTGTCTCCTAGCTTTCGGTTCTCTTGGGGTGGCGCGGAGTATAAAGGCATCCTCCATATCGCACCACTTTTCGGAATCGACTTTCACGCCGATTCAAACACTTGTTTGGATTATCCCTTGCCAGGTGGTTGATTTACAAGGATATCGGCGACCGGCGGGTCATGAAACAACGACACAATTGGCAGCAAAATCATCCGCTTACCCGACTTCGGCCTATTGACCTGCCGGGGGGCAGCGTTCAAGATACCGGCTCTCGCGCGGGGCCCCGGCGTTCGGCGTCGTCTCGCCTCTTTCATCGTTTCCGTCCTTATTAAGTACTGGTGAAAGCGAGTATTCGGGCGGGTTGCCACAAGGCACGGTGGGCTTCCAAACCCTGCTTTGTGGCAGCCCCCGGACGGAAGCGACTTCAGTCACCAAGTGGAAGATTCCGAGGATCCTATGAAGGTTCTTGTACCCATCAAGCGAGTCATTGACTACAACGTTAAGGTTCGCGTGAAGGCGGACAACTCTGGCGTTGATCTCGCCAATGTGAAAATGGCCATGAACCCCTTCTGCGAAATCGCCGTGGAAGAAGCGGTACGCCTGAAAGAAAAAGGCGTCGTGACCGAAATCGTCGCTGTCAGCATCGGCCCCAAAGCCGCTCAGGAACAGCTGCGCACCGCCATGGCGCTGGGCGCCGACCGGTCCATCCTGGTGGAAACCGATGAAGAGATTCAGCCGCTGGGCATCGCCAAGGCGCTGAAAGCCATCGTTGAAGAGGAAAAGCCGGAAATGGTGATCCTCGGCAAACAGGCCATCGACGATGACAACAACCAGACCGGCCAGATGCTGGCTGCTCTGACCGGCATGCCCCAGGGCACGTTCGCCTCTGAAGTGAACGTGGAAGAAGGCAAGGTCAAGGTGACCCGTGAAATCGACGGCGGCCTGCAGACCGTGGAACTGAAACTGCCGGCGGTGGTGACCACCGACCTGCGTCTCAACGAGCCGCGCTACGCTTCCCTGCCCAACATCATGAAAGCCAAGAAGAAGCCGCTGGACGTTAAAACCCCGGCTGATCTGGGCGTTGATATGACCCCCCGCGTGACCATCGAGAAGGTGGAAACACCGGCCGAGCGCAAGGCGGGCGTTATGGTGGGCTCCGTGGACGAGCTGGTCGAGAAACTGAAGAACGAAGCGAAGGTGATCTGATGAGTGTTTTAGTTTACGCCGAACACGACAACGCCACGCTCAACAAGGTTACTTTGAGCGTTCTCGCCGCCGCCAAGGAAATCGGCGGTGACATCACCGTGCTGGTCGCCGGCAAAGGCTGCGGCGCCGTGGCCGAGGAAGCCGCCAAGGCGGAAGGCGTGAGCAAGGTACTGTGCGCCGACAACGACGCCTACGAGCATCAGCTGGCCGAGAACATCGCCGAGCTGGTCGCCGAAGTGGGCGCCGATTACAAGCACATCCTGGCCGCCGCCACCACCACCGGCAAGAACTTCGCGCCGCGTGTGGCCGCGCTGCTGGACGTCGCCCAGATCTCCGAGATCTCCGACGTGGTTGACGGCGACACCTTCCGTCGTCCGATCTACGCCGGTAACGCCATCGCCACCGTCAAGTGCGCCGACGAGAAGAAAGTGATCACCGTGCGTGGCACTTCCTTCGACGGCGTGGCGGCGGAAGGCGGCTCCGCGTCCGTGGAAAACCTGGACGTGGTGAAAGACAGCGGCCTGTCCAGCTTCGTCAGCGAAGAGCTGGCCAAGTCCGACCGTCCCGAGCTGACCAGTGCCGACATCGTGATTTCCGGTGGCCGCGGCATGGGCAACGGCGACAACTTCGAGATTCTGTACAAGGTGGCCGACAAGCTGGGCGCCGCCGTCGGTGCGTCCCGCGCCGCCGTGGACGCCGGCTTCGTACCCAACGACATGCAGGTGGGTCAGACCGGTAAGATCGTCGCACCCCAGCTGTACATGGCGGTGGGCATCTCCGGTGCGATTCAGCACCTGGCCGGCATGAAGGACTCCAAAGTGATCGTTGCCATCAACAAGGACGAGGAAGCCCCGATTTTCCAGGTGGCGGACTACGGCCTGGTGGCGGATCTCTTCGAGGCCGTTCCGGAGCTCGACAGCAAGCTCTGATCCCGATGTAACATCGGTATCAACGAAAAAGCCCGGCCTTCGCGCCGGGCTTTTTTGTGCCTGAAATTTGTGGAGGTGGGGGCGGGCTGTGGGAGCGGGCCCCGCCCGCGAAAGGGTGGCTTCCAGCCACCCGGCAAAGGTTGCCCCGCAGGATTCCAGAGACGTTGTTGGTGCTGCCGTTAGACAGACCTCTGGGATCCTGCCGGGAGCTTCGCTCCCTTTCGCGGGCTGGGCCCGCTCCTACAAGGCGCCTTCCAGAGTTATGTCACTCGTTCCGCGAGATCCAGGGCGGCGGTAAGCCCCGGCGATTCAATGCCGAGCAGGTTAATCAAGCCTTCAATACCGTGCTCGCCCTGGCCCTGGATCAGAAAGTCCCGGTAGGGCGCGCCGTTCAGCCACAGCTTGGGGCGCACGCCGGCGTAGTCCGGCTGCAGCGCGCCCGCCGGCAGGCCCGGCCAGTAGCGCCGCACCGCCTGCTCGAAGCTTTCCCGTCGGCTTTCGTCCACCCGGTAGTCCGGCCGGTCCACCCACTCCACGTCGGGCCCGAAACGGGCGCCGCCGGCCAGATCCAGAGTCAGGTGGACACCCAGGCCGTCGGCGTCGGGCAGGGGATAGATCAGCCGCTCGGCGGGCTGTTTGCCGCGCAGCTTGAAGTAGTGCCCCTTGGCGAAGCGCTGTTCCGGCCGGTGCTTTTCCGGCAACCCGTCCATCAGGCCGGTGAGAGGCACCGCGCCGAGGCCGGCGGCGTTGATCAGGCGCTCCGCGCGCAGCTGGAAAGGCTGGTCCGGGCCTTCCACGGTGAGGGTGAAACGCCCCGGCCGGCAGTCGATATGCGTCACCCGGTGACGCAGGGCGATCACCGCGCCGTGGTTTTCCGCTTCCGCGGCCAGACTGGCCATCAGGCCGTGGCTGTCGACGATGCCGCTGGTGGCGCTCTCCAGCGCCTGCTCCGCGCGCAGCCAGGGCGCCTCCCGGCGCAGCCGCTCGCGGCTCACCAGGCTGAGCCCCTCGGCGCCGGCGGCGCGGGCGTTGGCGTGCAAGTCCTCGAGAGCTCCCGTCTGGCCGGGGCTGGCCACCACCCATTTGCCGCAGCGGCGGTGGGCGATGCCCCGGGCGGCGCAGTACTCGTAGAGCAGCGCCTTGCCGCGCAGGCAGGTTTCCGCTTTCAGCGAGCCGGGCGGGTAGTAGAGCCCGCCGTGGATCACTTCGCTATTGCGCGAGGAAAGATGCTCGCCGATGTGGGCTTCCGCCTCCAGAACGACCACCGCCTGGCCGGCCCGGGCCAGGCGCCGGGCCACCGCCAGACCGATGACGCCGGCGCCGATCACCACGCAGCCGGTTTCTTCCAGCGGCAAGGACATGGCCTGGCCTTACTGTGCCCCTTCCGGTTCAACGTCTCCGGAGGCCGCTTTCTCGCCTTTGCCATCGTTCACCGCGTTGTCGTAGAACAGATAGCGGGAGGTCTCGTACGTGCCCCGGGCCAGATCGAACAGCTTCTGGAAGGTTTCCGGGTCGTCGCCGGCCCGGTCCTGCTCAGGCTCGTCGCTGTATAGCTCGTGCAGGGTGGCCGCTTCGCCGTCGTGGTTGAGGCGCGCCAGGTGCTCGCGGGTGACCATGCCGATCTGCGGCGCCGGGCCCTCGCGCAGTACCACGAAGGCGCTGCGTTCGCCCTCCGGGGCCGGCATCTGGATGTCCCGGCCCAGGGTGGTGTTGCGGTATTCCATGCCCAGCATGCCGGCCAGGGTCGGCATCACGTCCACCAGGCTGACCACGTCTTTCACATGGCGCGGCTCCAGCAGGCCGGGGGCGTACAGCATGTGCGGCACATGGTGGCTTTCCAGGCCCAGTTGTTCCTGGAAGGGCGGCATGTGCGAGAGGGTGGTGATGCGATTGTTGTGGTCGCCGAAGAACACGAAGATGGTGTTATCGAAGTAATCGCTTTCCCGGGCCATGTCCATGTAGCGGCCCACGTTGTAGTCGAGCAGCCGCACCGCGTTGTACTGGGCGGTATTGCGGAAGCCGTTGGCGTTGAGTTCCTGTTCCGGCGGCGAACGGGTTTCGAAGTCGTCGTTGTTCTCCGGAATGGTGAAGGGACGGTGGTTGCCGGCGGTCTGGATAAAGGCGAAGAACGGCTGGTCCGACGGCAGGGCCTCCAGAATCCGGTGGGATTCCTTGAACAGGTTCAGGTCGGAGATGCCCCAGACGTCCACGTTGGGCGACTGCCAGTCGCCTTCCTCGTAGAGCTCCAGGCCGTCGATGCTGCGCGTGAGCACCGCCTCCAGGTTGGCCCAGCCGGCGTTGCCGCCCACCATGTACAGCTTCCGGTAGCCCTCCAGCTGGTTGACGATGTTGCGCTGGTGGCCGATCAGCGGGTTACGGCTGGCGGTCTCCTCCGGCGCCACGTCGGGGATGCCGGTGAGAAACGCCCAGATGCTTTTCGCGGTGCCGGTGACCGGCACGTAGAAGTGCTCGAAGAACCAGCCTTCGCGGGCGATGCGGTCGAGATTGGGGGTGGGGTCGAACGGTGTGCCGTAGGCGCCCACGCGGCTGGCGCCCAGCGATTCCAGCATCACCACCACGATGTTCGGCGGCCGGTCCACGTCCAGCCGGTGCGGCTGGACCGACACGTTGCGCTCGAAATTCAGCGGCTCCCGGGCCTGCTCCGGCAGCGCCAGGAAGTCCGCCATCAGCGGGTAGTATTTCTCCACCGCCTCGCGGTCGAAGGGCTCGCTGCTGAGCAGGGTGGTGTCGTAGAGGAACAGCACCGGGTTGAGCCCCAGGGCCGCCACCGCGTTGTTGCCGGAGGCGAAGGCGTCACTCCAGCGCAGCGGCACCGGGTTTTCCAGGTTGATGTCGGAGACCCGGCCGAGCAGGCCGAACACCAGCGCGAGGAATACCACCACGCCGCCGATCCACTTGCTGCCGGTGCCCATGGGCATCGGCGCGCGCAGCAGGAAACGGCGCGCCAGCGCCCGGAAGATCAGCGCCATCACCGCGGTCACGGCCAGCCAGCCCAGGGTGATCCACACCACCGGATAGCTTTCCCAGACCATGCGGGTGGAGATCGCGGTGTCTTCCAGGAAGCGGAAGGCGGTCACGTTCAGCCGGTCGCCCAGGTAGACGTAATGGCCGAAGTCGAGGATGTAGGTGAGCACCACGACCAGCACCGCCAGGGTGATGTACACCAGCCCCAGCACCCGCACCGGGGCCGAGCGCACCAGATTAAAGCGCGGCAGCCAGGCCAGCACCGCCAGGGGCAGCACCATCAGCAACGCCAGCCGCAGATCGAAGCGCAGCCCCACGCCCAGGGCATGGTAAAGGTCGCCGGAATCCGCCTGCACGGTGTCGCCCACTTCGGAGAAGAACGCGAAGAACACCGCTCTCATAACCACGAACAGTGCGAACAGCGCCACCACGCTGGATGCCAGAAAACGAAGCCGGCGTGACTTCCACCACCCCATGTATGCCTCCGGGTCAGGTTGATAGGAAATTCAGGCGGCCTATGCTACCGATACAGGGTCCGCAGTGCATGCGGTATTGGAGACCCCTTCTTATGGTGGCAACTGAATCCCGGAACGGCGTCACGGTGGTGACGCTGAAGCCTCACCTCTCCGCCGACTGGCCCCAGGTGAAACGCTTTATCGCGCTGATCGCGGTGGTGGTGTTCACGGTGGCGGCGGCCTGGACCCTGGCCGGCATCTGGCTGGCGCTGCCGTTCGCGTTCATCGAGGTGGGGCTGATCGGCTATCTGCTCTACCGGGTCTGTTTCCGCCTGTCCTACCTGCACCAGCGCATCGCCGTGGAGCGGGGCAGGGTGGTGCTGCACGAGGGCGTGCGCGGCCCGGACCGGGAGTGGATTCTGGCGCGCCCGGCGGCGCACCTGCACGTGGTGCTGCCGGTTAAGGAGGTGGACATGATCGGCCTGCATCTGTGCGACGACGACACCCGCCTGGAGCTGGGCGCCTTTCTCAACGGCGACGGCCGCGAACAGGCCCGCCAGGCGCTGCGCGACGCCGGCCTGGTGGAAACCTCGGACCGCTGGTGGGTGCAGGGCTGAGCCCCGACGCCAACCCCAACAGGAGACTGTAATGAAGTACATCTTCGAAGTACGCATGAAGGACGGCTACACCGTGGAGGAATACGCCCAGGGCTGGATCGAGGCCAGCGAGATCATCCAGCAGACGCCGGGCGCCCGCGGCACCTACCTGCACCGCAAGATCGGCGAGCCGGACACCCTGCTGGCCATCGCCCATTGGGACTCCAAGGCGCACCGGGACGCCAAGGACGACAGCCGCAGCGCCAAGGTCAAAGCGATTCTGGAAAAACACGCCCGCACCTGCGAGATCACCCCGCTGGGCGAATTCGAAGAGCCGGAATGGGAAGTGCACCCCGATGGAGGTGACGGTGAGCGCTAGACGGTCGGTGTGGGGCAGGGCGGCGCTGCTGGCCGCGCTGATCGGTCTGGCCGGTTGCGACTATTCCGACGCGCCTCAGGCGGCGCCGCTGCGAATGCTCGCCGAACAGCCGGCCGACTATGACGGCGAACTGGTGACCACCGCCGGCACCGTGCGCCATTTCCAGGACCCGCTGCACTACTGGATCGAGGACGACGACCTGAACCGGGTGGCCCTGAAGCCGGTGGAAAACGTGGAAGCCCATCTCGGCAAGCGGGTACGCGTCACCGGCGTTTTCCACTACCAGGAAAACGCCGGCCGCGAAATCGAGCTGGAGTCGATCCGGGAAGAACCCTGATCAGCCCTCGATCTGGAACTTCAGGCCGGCGTTGTCCACCAGCCGCTTGATCAGCTTGTCACCGAACGCCGGCGCCGTGGTCCAGATGCCGCCGGCGGTATCGTCGGCGTCTTGCACCAGGCACAGGGCGCTCTCGGCGATCATCCGCGAGGTGGAGCCGTAGCCCGGGTCACGGTTGCCGGACACGCTGGCCTTCAACTGCCGGCCGTCGGCGGTCTCGCCGATGAACAGCACGTCGTAGAAGCCGTTTTCGCGCTCTTCCTTGCTCGGGCCTTCGCCGGGCTTGGGCGCGTCCTTACCGGACAGGGAGCGGTCGTTGGTCACCGCCTCGGCGGTGGCCTTGCCCTTCTCGCCGGGGCCGGTGAGGATCATCTCGTCGTACACGAACTGATCGCCGTAGGCGTGGCCCAGCAACTGGTTGGAGCGGTGCACGTTACGGGTGTTGATGGTCGCCATCACGAACGGCGCCAGCCAAGTGTGCAGCTCGTCGTCGTAGACCGGCTCCCTCGGCTCCGGCTGTTCCGGACCCTTGAAGCCCGGCGTCAGGGAAAACGGGTCGGTGAGCAGCTGGTAGATCTTCGGGTCCTTCTTGGCGGCCACCAGGGTCGCCTGCAGGCTGGCGGCGGTACCGCCGGAGAAGGTGCCCTTCATCTTGCGCACCCGGCCCTTCACGCGGGGCAGGTAGGCGCCCAGGTTCTCTTTGGCGTACTGCTGCAGGAAGTACACGCCCATATCGAACGGGATCGAATCAAACCCGCAGGAAAACACGATCCGCGCGCCGCTCGCCTTGGCGGCCTCGCCGTGAGCGTCGATCATCTGGCGCATCCACGCCGGCTCGCCGCACAGATCCACATAGTCCGTGCCGGTCTTGGCGCAGGCCGCCACCAGCGGCTCGCCGTACAGCTGGTACGGCCCCACCGTGGTCAGCACCACGCGGGTGCGCTTCGCCAGCGCCTCCAGGGTCTCCGGCTTGTCGGCGTCGGCGGTGATCAGCGGCACCGAATCCGGCACGCCGATTTCCTCGCGCACCGCCTTCAGTTTCTCCTCGCTGCGGCCGGCCATGGCCCACTTCACGTCGCCATCGGCGCCGTACTGCTGATGCAGATACTCCGCCACCAGCCGGCCCGTGAAGCCGCTGGCGCCGTACACCACGATGTCGAACTCTCTCCCGTTGCTCATAATCGGCAATCCGTTCTGTTGCGAATGATGCGCCTACTATAGACCCCGTGCCGCGCCCCTGGGCAGGGTGGGGAACGGCCTTTTTATGGGCAAGAGAGTCATGGCGCGGCGTGTACTCTTATCCCCAGGTTGGGGGGTGCGCCGCGGACCGCCGATGTTTAGGATAATTCCGGATCACTGATAAGGGGAATAAGGTGGCCGGCGAACCGGACCTGACAAAGGTGCTCGATAGCATATATTTCGCGCCGCATGGAGGAAGCGGATGGTGCGACTGCCTGAACCTGATTTGTGAGCTTGTGCGCGGTGATGCTGCACGGCTTCTGAGAATAGACAAGCAAACCGAACAAGTGGTCGCCGAGCTTCCGGGCCAGAATCTGGCCGGGCAAGCAGGTGATTCGGATTTTCAGGGTGCAAATAGTGGCGCACTCCATGGCCGTTTCGTCGCGGATGGCCTGGTGGTCGAGCTGAAGGTTCAACGTGTCGGCGAAGGCGATCCCTTCACTCCACGGGACCGGAGCGTTCTTGATGAACTGATGCCACATATCGCCCGTGCGTTACGACAGGACGGCGCTTCCAGATTACTGATGGACCGGCACGCCGCCGTGAGCAGGCCCAACCAGGGCGCTCTGTTACTGCTCAATGTCCAACAGGAAGTCGTGTTTGTTTCTACCCGGGCCAAGGACTGGCTCTCGCAAACGAGCCGCATGACATTAAGAGACAACCATTTGTATCTATCCGGTTATAAGAAGCAAACGGAATTCTCGGATCTGGTTCGTTACTGTATGGGTCAAAGAGGCTCCGGAATGATGGCACTGCCGGAAAAGACCGGTGTCGTGCGTTTGCTGGTCAGTTTCGAGGAAGCCGGAATTGATGGGATTTTCGAGTCGAATGGTCTGATTGCTGTTTTTATTCTGGCTATCGATAGTGAAGACATAGACGACGAGGGCGCCATTGCTCGTTGGTTGGGACTAACGGAACAAGAAGCACGCATTGCGACACGGATTGCTCAAGGGGGCCGTCCGGCGGACATTGCCGCTGCATTGGGTGTGTCTTTGCATACCGTTCGTCACCATCTTAAAAACATCTACCGCAAGACCGGTACTCACTCTCAATCGCAACTTACCGCCATGGTGCTGAATCTGCCGCTTTGAAGGTGACAATATAAACGGCTTCTGGTTATTTGTTCTCTGGGGAGATGATAACCAATGAGGGTTCAGGGAGGGATAATGAACAATACGCGCGGGCTTTTGGCGTCGGAGCGCTTGCTGGATCAACTTTACTTCGCGCCTTACGAGGCGTCCGGCTGGCACGGGTTCCTTAAAGAAATGGTTCGCCAGTCGGGTAGCCGGTCGGCCCGACTATTGGTAATGAATCAACAAGCGGATCAGGTGTATTCAGGTGTTCAGGTCAACACTGACGATAAGGCCCATAAAGCCTTTGTGGATCACTTCGTCAATTTGTGTCCCTGGCGCCCGGGGCTGGCCCATCTGCCGCCGGGTAAGTTCTATTCTTCTTACCTGGACGGCATCTGCGACCAGAAAACCTTCTACTGTTCCGAATTTTTTAACGACTGGGCCAAAGAGCTTGATATTCACCATGGCGCCAGCGGCACGGTCTGGCAGTTCGAGGGCCAGACTATTCAGATGTTTTTTCAGCGGACAGGCGGTCAGGGCCATTTCAGACGTTATGAAACCGATGCCTTCAATGCTTTGGCACCGCATATTCGCCGTGCTCTTCGACTGGAAGCCATAATCCATCAGCAAAAGCAGAAACAGGGGTATTTGGAGCATGCGGGCCGCTTCAGCGCTTTCATACTGCTTGATGCCAATCAGCGTGCGGTACACGTTTCCGAGGCCGCGTGGCGTCATATCCAAGATAATCCACACGCTCTTCGTCTTGGCAAAAGGGTGTTATTGCAGAACGGCGAGGCACAGCAGAGGCTGGATTTCCTTTTGAAGGCCTCTTTCGCCGGTGGCACGGCGGGCGCGCCGGTGACGGGAGGCGTCATTGCCTTGCCGCGCCCGGAACGGTCGCCATTGTTGCTGCAGGTCGTCCCCTTGCATCCCGATGCCGACAGGCCACTGATGCCGGTACCGGCCCATGCCGCCCTCTATCTGGTGGATGGTGACGCGGAGCCTGAACTCGACACTAAAAAACTGGCGAACCTGCTCGGCCTCACGCAGGCGGAGGCGGAGGTCGCCGCCTTGGTGGCCGGTGGGCAGGCCGCAGCGAAGATCGCGTCTTTCCGTCGGGTGTCGCTGCATACCGTGCGAAGTCAGATCAAGAGCATCTACTTTAAAACGGATGTGTCCAGCCAGGCGCAACTCACCCGATTGGTGAAAGCGTTACCGGCCACCCGCGACCGGCAGGGGCGCTCGAGAACGCCGTTTCTGTCTTGATCGGTGGCAGCCGGTTGTATCCCCCATCTTGGGGATGTGCGCTTCAGTCGCAGATGATTAGCTAGTGCTCTCGAACTTGTTTGATAGTACTGGAGGAATCATGAATACCTTGAAGCTCACTGCATTGGCTTGTGCCGTGGCGTTGACTGGTTGTGGTGGTGGATCTTCGTCGGACGGTGGCTCAGACGCGCCCGCCGAAAATGCAAGAACGGGCGTCTTCACCGATAGCGCGGTGGCGGGAATCAATTACCGGACCTCGCCGGGCAACAGGAGCGGTAGCACCAACGCTCTAGGCGAATACGATTATGTCGACGGCGACACCGTCACCTTTATGATCGGCGGCATTCCCTTGCCTTCGGTACCGGCGACCGGCCGGGTCACTCCCGCCGACATGGCCAGCGACGAACAGCCGGATCAGGTCACCAATATCCTGCGCCTTTTACAGTCGCTGGATCAGGACGGTGATCCGGATAACGGGATTACCATCCCGGGTCAGACCCACACGGACCTGGCAAACGCTCAATTGGATTTGGCTCAGCCAGCCGCCTCGTTCGAGACCGCTTATGATTCCGAAGTAAGGTCGCAAACCAATTCGGATCTGGTCAGTGCCGAGGATGCGGAGACCCATTTCAATGAGTCTCAACAGGCTGACCTGCGTGGCAGCTGGGTATTCGTTGAACCCGCCGGAGAAAGCAGCAACGGAAAAGGGCCCGACGGTGAAGAGATCAACGTTCTCACCTTCATGCACGGCGGCCGTTATATCGTCGCGCACAAATACGGCAATGACGACCAGGGCGCGGCGACCGCCGAATGGGGCTTTTATGACTGGAATCCGCAAAGCGGCGACGTGTCCTTCGAGGTGGTCGGTGATTCCGATGCGTCGGGAGGTATTTGCGGCGACGACACCTTCTGTTCGGATACCCTTGATCTGGTGGGTGATGAGCTGGTTCTCGGTAGCGAGGAGGAGGCCTCCACCACGTTCCAGGCGATCAGAAATGAGGGTAACACCTATGTTGGCGCTTGGTATCTGCCGGAAGACGTGGGTTTTAATGTTCTAACGATCCTGGATGACAGTCATTACGTGGTCGCGCATTCCGATAACCAGGACGTATATACCGGCGACGATCTGACCCCGACATCGTCCGAGTGGGGCACGTATTCCATCACCAATGATCAGTTCCAGGTAAACGGTGTCGAAACCGAAACCGATGGCCCGGGCGGCTTGTACGACGCCAGCAATTCCGGTGCTCCCGGCGCCAACGCCACGGTGGAAGCAACCCCGTATGGCGATCTGGGCATGGCTTTCGACGCGGAGGACGTCATTACCTTCGGGCGGATAGGCCGTTTCAGCGTGGAACTGCGGGATCTTGTCGGCAACCGTAGCGTCGCCGTGGTGGAGCGTTCCGAGCAGGGTTTCGAAGAGGGAATGAGCGCTGATTTCACCATTGAACTGGTCGGTGAGGGAGACAGCGCCGATGTGTCCCTGAACGGTGATGGCAGTGGCACGATGACGTTCTCCCCCGGTACCCAGGATCAAGAGACAAGCACCATCGACGCGCCCTGGACTACCACGGACAGCGGGACCCTGCGCTTCACGGAAAGCCTGGACGATGAGTCCACGGGCTCATGGACGATGGTAAAGGTCAATAACGGTAAGGATGTACTTGTTGATTTTCGTCATGTGGATGGGACCACGGAGAGCCTGCTGGGCTTCTTCATCAGCGATTTTGTTCTTCCCGCTGAACCGGTCAGTTCCGCTCAGTAAGAAAAGACAGGGGAGCGGAAACGCTCCCCTGTCTTTCTGAAATCCCACGACCAACTCGTTAAGAGCCCCACCGCTGTCAGCACCATCCGCCACCAGCTGACCCGTTAAGCTGCTGTCGCGGTACACCACGATGTCGAATTCTCTCCCGTTGCTCATAATCGAAAGTAATCTTAACTGGCCGGATCATTGTCCCCGACGGGGATTTTGATGGTGTTGTTGATGCCCTCTCAACTCATATTGATCTCTCACGCCAAGAAAAAGGCTGCTTGAAGTTTGAAGTCACTCAAAGCGCTGAGCACAACAACACCTTTATTGTGTACGAGATATTTGCCGATAAGGCCGCGTTTCAGCGCCACCAGGAATGTGTCCGTGATTCAGCCAGGGGGGCGGATATCAGCGAACTCAGAGCGGCATTACGAGATAGGAGAAAGAATCATGAAAGTTCACTATTTGGAGATCGTATCCGAGGATGTGGATGCGGTGTGCAAAGCGTATGAGGCTGCTCACGGCGTCAGATTTGGTGATCCGGACGAGCTGCTCGGTGGCGCCAGAACCTGCACCTTGGCCGATGGATCGATTGTCGGCGTGAGAGGGCCGCTGCGAAGCACGGAGGCGCCGGTGGTTCGCCCCTATTGGCTGGTGGAGGATATTGATCAGGCGGTGGCCGACGTTGAGGCCGCGGGGGCCAAGATCGCCATGGCGCCGACGGAAATCCCCCGCAAGGGCAAGTTTGCGATTTATATTCTTGGTGGCAACGACCACGGGCTTTGGCAAGTTTAGGGGCCTCTGGTATCCCGCCGGGTGGCTGGCGCCACCCTTTCGCGAGCGAGCCATTCTCTTTTCGTTATTTGAAGTCTCTTGAGCGGACGATGAGTTCATTGAGGGCGTCGCTGGTGTCGTCGAGGCGGCCGGCCATCAGGTGGACGATACCTTCGGGGCTGATTTCCACGGTGCCGGTGACGGTGACCATCGGGCTTTTCAGCAGCACGGTGCGGAAGCGTTCCTGGATGGCGCTCCAGACCACCACGTTGGTGTTGCCGGTTTCGTCTTCCAGGGTCATGAACAGGGTGCCTTTGGCGGAGCCGGGGCGTTGCCGGTTGGTGACCAGGCCGGCGACGCGCACCACCTGGCCGGGCCGGGCGCGTTTCAGGTCCTTGGCGCGGTAGCCGCGTTTGAAGCGGGGCAGGTGGCGGACCAGGGCCATGGGGTGCTTGCCCAGGCTGACGCCCAGGTGGCGGTAGTCTTCGATCAGGGTGGTGTATTCCGAGGGGGCGTCCAGGTAGACGCCGTCGTGGTCGCCCTGGGGGCCGTCTTCAAGCAGCGGGCGCTGGCCTTCCAGGCCCTGGACGTCCCAGTGGGCCTGGTGGCGGTGGCCGCTGAGGCCGCGCAGGGCGTTGCCGGCCACCAGGGCTTCGCGTTCGCGCTGGCCGAGCCGGGCGCGGCGGCAGAGGTCGCCGACGCCGGTGAAGGGCGCTTCGGCGCGGGCCTGGACCAGGCGCTGCGCGGCCTCCGGGTTGAAGCCTTTGATCTGGCACAAGCCCAGGCGCAGGGCCGGCTGCACGCCGAGCTTCTCGCGCTGCAACTCTTCCAGGCTGTGGTCCCAGTGGCTGTGGCGGGCGTCCACCGGGCGTATTTCGATGCCATGGCGGCGCGCGTCCTGGAGGATCTGCGAGGGCGAGTAGAAGCCCATCGGCAGGCTGTTGAGCAGGCCGCAGTAGAAGGCGCTGGTGTGGTGGCGCTTGAGCCAGGCGGACACGTACACCAGCAGCGCGAAACTGGCGGAGTGGGATTCCGGGAAGCCGTAGCCGCCGAAGCCTTTCATTTGCTCGAACAGGCGGCGTGCGTAGTCGCCGCTGTAGCCGTTGGCGCGCATGCCGTCGATTACCCGGGCTTCGAATTCCATCAGTTCGCCGCTTTTGCCCCAGCGCGCCATGGCGCGGCGCAGGCGGTCGGCTTCGCCGCCGGAAAAGCCCGCCGCCACCATCACCAGCTTGATCACCTGTTCCTGGAAAATGGGCACGCCCAGGGTGCGCTCGAGCACCGCTTTGACCTTGGCGTCCGGGTAGTCGGTTTCTTCCAGGCCGTCCCGGCGGCGCAGGTAGGGGTGCACCATGTCGCCCTGGATCGGGCCGGGGCGCACGATCGCCACTTCCACCACCAGGTCGTAGAACTTGCGCGGCCGCAGGCGCGGCAGCATGTTCATCTGGGCGCGGGATTCCACCTGGAACACGCCCAGGCTGTCGCCCTTGCAGAGCATGTCGTAGGTGGCCTCGTCGCCGGCGGGGATGTCCTGCATGGCCAGGGGTCGGCCCCGGTAGCCCTGCACCATGTCCAGGGTTTTGCGGATCGCGGTGAGCATACCCAGGGCCAGCACGTCCACCTTCATCAGGCCCAGGGATTCCAGGTCGTCCTTGTCCCACTGGATCAGGGTGCGGTCGGGCATCGCCGCGTTTTCCACCGGCACCAGGGTGTGCACCGGGTCGCGGGTGATCACGAAGCCGCCCACGTGCTGGGACAAGTGACGCGGGAAGCCCACCAGCTCCTGCACCAGTTCCCGGTAGTGGCGGCCCAGGGTGGAGCCGCCCAGGCCCACTTCCCGGAACCGTTCCACCAGGGCGTCGGGTTTGTCCCACCAGGCCAGGTTGCTGCTCAGCCGTTCAATGATGTCCATGTCCACGCCCAGGGCGCGGCCCACGTCGCGCACCGCCGAGCGGGTGCGGTAGTGAATCACGGTGGCGGCCAGAGCGGCGCGGTCACGGCCGTATTTGCGGTAGAGGTACTGCATCACCTCTTCGCGCCGTTCGTGCTCGAAATCCACGTCGATGTCCGGCGGTTCGTCCCGCTCCTGGGAGATAAAGCGCTCGAACAGAAGCTGGCTGCGGCCCGGGTCCACCTCGGTGACGCCCAGGCAGTAGCACACCGCGGAGTTGGCCGCCGAGCCGCGCCCCTGGCAGAGGATGCCCTGGCCACGGGCGAAGGCGACGATGTCGTGCACGGTGAGGAAGTAGTGCGCGTAGCCGAGCTGGCGGATCAGCCCCAGCTCCTTGTCCACCAGGGCGCGCACCCGGTCCGGTACGCCGTCCGGGTAGCGGGCTTCGGCGCCCTGGTGGGCGAGGGCGGCGAGATAGTCGTCGGCGTTCTGGCCCGGCGGCACCACTTCTTCCGGGTACTGGTAGCGGATTTCGTCCATTTCGAAGTGGCACTGGTCGGCGATCCAGGCGGCTTCTTCCAGCAGCGCCGGCGGGTAGATCCCGGCCAGCCGGTCCAGGCCGCGCAGGTGGCGCTGGTCGTTCTGGAACCGGCGCCGGCCCAGGTCGCGCACCGTGATGTTCAGGCGCAGGGCGGTGAGCAGCTCCTGCAGGCGCTGGCGCTCCGGCCGGTGGTAGTGGACGTCGTTGGCGGCGGTCATGGCCAGCTCGAAGCGGTCCGCCAGCTGATAGCAGTAGCGGTAGTGCAGGGCGTCGTTGCGGTCCTGGAGCAGCTCGCAGGCCAGCCACAGGCGCTCGCCGAAGTGCGCCTTGAGCAGGGCGGCGTGGTGTTCGTCGCGGTCGTCGCCGGCGGGCAGCCACAGGCACAGGGCGTTGCGGTCGATGCGCGTCAGATCCTGCCAGTGCAGCCGGTAGTGGCCCTTCTCCGCGCGCCGCCGGCCGCGGGTGATCAGCGTGGAAATTTCACCGTAGGCCTGGCGGTCGCGGGCCAGCAGCACCAGGCGCAACTCGCCCCGGTCCTGGTGCAGGCGGAAATGGCTGCCCACGATCAGCCGGAAATCCAGCGTGCGGCCTTCGTCCTCCAGAGCTTTTTTGAGGTTCTCGCGGGCCTGGTAGGCACGCACCACCCCGGCCAGGGAGCCGTCGTCGGTGATCGCCAGGGCCCGGTAGCCCTGGCGCCAGGCCTGCAACACCAGCTCCTCCGGCTGGCTGGCGCCGGTGAGAAAGGTGAAGGCGGAGGTGCAATGCAGTTCCGCGAAGTCCATGTCAGAAAAAGCCCTGCAGCCACCAGCGCGCCTGGTCGTCCTCGAACACCCAGCAGCAGAGCCCGTCCGGGTGGTGGGCGACGCGGTAGCGGCGCGCGGCCAGGTCGTGCCAGGGCTGGCTGAAGCGTTCCTCCTGGGGGAACAGGGTCAGGGGCCGGCCGCGCCAGTGGGGCACCCGGTCGCGCAGGGTCAGCGGCCGGGGCGGGTCGAGCAGCCACAGGGGGCGGTCCTGATCGCGGCTGTCGTCGGCGGCCGGTTTGGGCGCCGACGCCAGCGGCGCGCGGCCCCGTTCGGTTTCCTCCGGCAGATGGCCGTCGCCCCGGTCCGGGCGGTACACGCCCAGCGCCGGTTCGCCGGCGAGCTTTTCCAGCAGGCCGGCCAGCGGCGGGCGGGCGCCGGGGTCCGGGAACAGCTCGGCGAGGCCGGGGTTGCGCGGCCGGGGACGGCCGCCGTCCAGGCCCAGGCCCAGCAGCGGGGCGCTCAGCTCATGGTGGCTCAGGCGCCGCTGGCTGAGGTCCAGCCAGGTGGCGGCGTCGTGGCCCTGCCGGGCGCGCCGTACGATCAGTGTGTCCCGGTGGCCGTTGTTCAGGTACAGATGCCAGCGCAGGGTCACCAGGCTTTCCTGGTGGCGGTTCAGGGTGTCTTCCAGCTTGGCCAGCAGGGTGCCCATCGGGCCGCTGAGCCGGTCCAGATCGTCCAGCGGGTCGTCGAAGTCGAGCCGTTCGCGGAACGGGCGCGGCGGGGAAATCGGTTTGCGCGGGTCCGCCTGCTCGCCGAGCAGACGCTGCAGCCAGTCCAGGAAGTCCACCCCGAAGCGCTTGCCCAGCGCCGCCCGGGGCAGCGGGAACAGCTCGCCCAGGGTGCGGAAACCGGGGGCCTGCAGGCGCCGGCGCAGGCGCTCGTCCAGGTCCAGCTCGGCGAGCGGCAGATCCGCCAGCCAGGCCTGGAAACGCGCCGCTTCCGGGGGCGCGTCCAGGGGCGGCGGGTCGGTGAGGTGCCAGGCGGCCAGCGGCGTGGGGCCGATGCCCAGACGGCTGGTCAGCGGGCAGTGCAGCCGGTAGCGGTCGACGCGGGCGAGCAGCGGTTTAAAACCACCGAACAGCTTCAGGCAGCCGCCCACTTCCAGCAGCACGGTGGCCGGCGGCGCCGGGCACACCTGGGGCGTGAGCGCCAGCAGTTGGCGGGCTTCGCGCAGCAACGCCTGGTGCTGCTGGTCGGCCCGCGCTTCGTGCACTTCCAGTGTCTCGCACAGGGCACGGGCGGTGCCCAGGCGCAGGCCCGCTTCCACGCCGGCGGCGCGGGCCGCCGGGTTGGCCAGCAGCACCCGGTTGGCGCGCACCAGCACGCGCGGCTCCGGGCGCGGGCCGTGCTCCGCCTCCAACGCCAGCAGCGGAAAATGCAGGGCCAGCCACAGCGCGCTCATGGGCGCACCTCCGGGACGACGGGGGCGGGCAGCCGCAACAACGGCGTGCGCAGCGCCGGCTCCGGCGCCGGGCGCCGGGTCAGGGCCGGCAGCTCGCGGCAGGCCGGTGGCCGCCGACGCAGGTGCTCGGGCAGCAGCGGCAAACGGCAGTGCAGCCCGGCCCGGCCGCCGGGCTGCTTGTGCACGGTGACGGTCAGTTCGCCGGGGGCCGGGCAGCTCAGGTCCAGGCGCAGCGGGGCCGGGCTGGGTTGCCGGCCGGCCTGGCGCGGGCGCACCAGTATCAGCAGGCAGCGCCCCTGTTGCGCGCCGAGATGCAGGCGCCGCAGGGTGCCCGCCGGCAACGGCCCGCCCGGGGCCCACAGCAATGCCAGCCGCACGGTGTCGCCGGCGATCGCTTCGAAGCTGGCGCGCAGCAGGGTGGCGCGGTCGTCGCTGCGCAGGATCAGCAGGTCGTCCAGGGGCACCCCGGCCCGGGCCAGCATGGTGGCGGAAGGCCGCATCGGCGGGTTGGCGATCAGGCGGGCGCCGGGGCCGTCGCTGGCCAGCACCGGCAGCAGCAGATGCAGCACCGCCGGGCAGGGCAGGGGGCAGAGCAGCTCCACCAGGCCCTGTTCCGGCCAGCCGCCGCCGGCCAGGATCTGGTCCAGGTCGTTGAAACCGGTGCTTTGCCCCTGGCCGGTACCGGTGCTTTCGCGGCCCCACCAGGTGTCCCTGCGGGCCAGCAATTGTTGCAAGAAATCAGGCGGCATGGGCGGCATGAAGGGAAATCCGGAGTGTTTGAGATACTGTACATAAGAACAGTATCCGTAAGCCGGCGAAGGGTCAATGGGAAAGGCTGTGCTGAGCGGTCAAGCGGCGCTGTCAGGGTAAACATATTGTATTGCCCGGGGCTCTTGAGTAGCTTCAAGGCATCCCCGAGCTCGACGAGATTTCCCGATGTCATCACAACAACAAACAGCGCGCCGATTGTCCTCGGCCTTTCAGCAGGGCGTGACCCGGCGGCGGTTCCTGAAGTGGGGCCTGGTCGGCAGTGCCGGCGTGGCCGCCGCCGCCGCGGGCGGCTTCGCGCTGCTGCGCCTGTCGCCCCTGGACGACCGGCCGAAACCGGACTGGGCCGACGGCCTGAGCCGCCAGGAATACCATCTGTTCGACCGGGCACGGGTGGCGTTGCTGCCCACCGTGGGCACCGATCTCACGCCCAGCGACCAGGTGCCGGTGGTGCGCAATGTGCAGGGCATTCTCGGCTTCATGGACGCGGCCACCCGCAAGGACGTGGCCACCGGCCTGACGCTGTTCGATAACGCCGCGGTGTTTTTCCATGGCAAGCGCTTCGTGGATCTGGACGAGGCCACCGCCCGCGATTATTTCGACGCCTGGAGCCGGGGCAATGTGGTGCAGCGCACCCTGGGCACGGTGATCAAGCAGCTCACCTACACCTCCTACTGGCGCGACGAAAGCACCTGGGGGCCGGTGGAATTCGACGGCCCGGTGTCCGACCGCTGGGGCATCGCCTATCTGGGCAACGCGCCCCTGCCGGATCAACAATCGGAGCAAGCCACTGAGGAGGGCAACGCATGAGCGAAGTGCAATGGCGGTCTTCCGGCTTGCCGGTGACCGAAGCGAAGGACATTAAACAGAGTGCGCTGACCCTGGACGCGGACGTGGTGATCGTCGGCTCCGGCGCCGGCGGCGCGGTGGCCGGCTATGAGCTGGCCCGGCGCGGCAAGAAGGTGGTGATTCTGGAAGCGGGGCCCTATGTCCCCTCGAAGGACTTTACCGAGCGCTTCCCGGAAAGCCTGGAAACCCTGTACCAGGACTACGGCGGCCAGACCAACAAAAGCGGCGACCTGCTGGTGTTGCAGGGTGCCTGCGTGGGCGGCTCCACGGTGGTGAACGGCTGCGTGTGCTTCCGCACCCCGGACTTTATTCTGCAGGACTGGCAGCGGGATTTCGGGCTCAGCGATCTGACCGCCGAAGAGCTGGCGCCGTATTTCGACCGGGTGGAAAAGAACCTCTCCATCGAGGAAAACAAGGAACACGAGATCGCCCGCCACGGCCAGCTGATCCGCGCCGGCGCCAACAAGCTGGGCTGGTCGGTGAAACCGTTCAAACGCAATATTCGTGAATGCGCGCTCACCGGGCACTGCCTGTCCGGCTGCAAGACCGAACGCAAGCAGTCCATGCTGGTCAGCTATCTGCCCTGGGCCACCGCCCACGGCGCCCGCATTTACGCCGACACCCGCGTCACCGAGGTGCTGGCCGACGGCGGCCGGGCGCGCGGTGTCCGTGCCGAGGTCACCGGCCACGACGGCGCCAAGGTGGCGGACATGACGGTTAACGCGGAGCGAGTGATCCTCGCCGCCGGTGCCGTGCAGACGCCCTTGCTGCTGTTGAAGGGCGGCCTGGCCAACCGGTCCGGGCAGGTGGGAAAGAACTTCGCCTGCCACCCGTCGCTGTATGTGTCGGCGCGCTATCCGAAGCCGGTGCACGCCTGGCGCGGCGCCATGCTGGGCGTGTATGTGGACGAGTTTCTGCACCCGGACAAGGGCGGCTTCGTGCTGGAGGACGGCGGCGCCGGCCTGGCGGAGCTGAGCATGACCGCGGAGCCGGGCACCGGCGAGCCGTTCATGCAGTTCATGAAGGACGCCAAGTACCTGGGCGGTCTGGTGACGCTGATCCACGACCACAACGTGGGCACCATCCGCTGGGAGGACGGCCGCAAGGTGATCGACTACCAGCTCGCCAACTCGGATTTCCCGTCCATGAAGCGGGCCCTGAAAGCGGCCGCCAGACTGCACCTGGCCTCCGGCGCCGAGGAAGTCTATGTGCCGTCCAGCGACAAGCGGGTGATTCGTTCCGAAGCGGATATCGACGGCGCCATCGAGGGGCTCGACAACCAGCCCCAGCACCTGCGCATGGTGAGCTATCACCCGCAGGGCAGTTGCCGCATGGGCGCCGACCCGGACACCAGCGTGGTCAACTCGGACGGTGAAACGCATGATGTGAAAGGGCTCTATGTGGCGGACGCCAGCCTGCTGCCCACCTCGATCATCGTGAACCCCCAGGTGACCGTGTACGCCCTGGCCACGCGCATCGCCGAACGCATGGCCTGATTAACGGCCCTGTCTCACCACCACCCGGTGCACGCCACCGGGTATTTTATAGCGGCGGATGTCGCTTTCGCGGGCCATGCAGGCGCCGTGCTCCGGGTTGAGCCGGCACCAGCGCACCTGCCGGCCCAGCGCCAGTGGCACGCTGAAGCGGGTGTTGTAGTTGCCGCCGGCTTGCAGCGCGATCCACAGCTGATTGGGCAGCCACTCGCAGCCGTCCTGGTTGCGGAACATGTCCAGCGGCACCTGGAAACTCAGGCTCTGGCCCTGGCGTTCAGGGCGGAACTGGGTGCCCGCCTGGGTCACCGGGCAGGTGTCTCCCTCGGACCGGTACACCACCTCGATACGCACCTGATCCGCCGGTAACGGCGGGTCGATGCTCAACTGATAGTGGCGGATATCCCGCGGAATCGGGTTGGGCGCCGGCTGGTAATCCCGCTGCGCCACCGACACGCAGCCGCTGAGCAGGAGCAGGGCGCCGAGTACCGCTGACAGCGCTGGCAGGGACCGCGACGGGCCTGGGGCCATGGTGTTCTCCTTGTGGGTCACTGGGGAGTCATTCATTGCGCCCTAGGTTATCATTGCCGGCCTTGTCCGTATTGATCGAAGGAGCAGCCATGAGTGATGCCAACAGCCAATCCGCGCAGGCGAAACAACGGCCCGGGCGCGAGGCGTTCGGCTATCTGTGCCCGGTGGACAGCCGCTGGGCGGACAATGACGTTTACGGCCATATCAACAACGTCATGTACTACAGCTACTTCGATTCCACCATCAACCGCTATCTGATCGACAAGGGTGGGCTGGATATCCATAACGGCGACGTGATCGCCTATGTGGTGAGCTCCGGCTGCGACTATTTCGAGGCCGCCGCCTACCCGGACGCGCTCACCATCGGCATGCGCGTGGACAAGCTGGGCAACAGCTCGGTGCGTTATGGTCTGGCGCTGTTCGGAGAGAGCGGTGACGCCAAGGCGCTGGGTTTCGTGGTGCATGTGTTCGTGGACCGGGAAAGTGGGCGTCCGGTGTCGATCCCGGCGCCGCTGCGCGAGGTGTTGGCGGCGATTCAGTCTTCGGGAAAATAGTTTTTTTCGGAAAAATGTAGCTCCGCCAGGAAGTAAAAGTTTTCGCCGAACGGGATCCGGTCCATCTCGAAGCCCACGTTGGGCTGCTGGCCGGGGAACCGCTCCGGTGTTTCCTCCAGGTCCGGGTCGTCCTGGTAGATCAGCCGGGCGCCGGTATCGAAGCCTTCCGCGAAGTGCAGCCGGGCGAGCAGGGCGAAGCCCCGCCCGGTATCGAAACGCAGCCAGTTTTCCGCCGGCACCGGGCGCCGCAGCATGGCCCGTTCGGCGTCCGAAAGCCGGCCGTCCACCACCGCTTCCCGCTCGCCGGTCCAGCTGGTGCGCAGCCGCGCGCCCTGGAGATCGTGGCCGTCGACGCTGACCCGGGCGCGCGGGTCGCGCAGCACGGTGGCGGCGATGCCGGGCAACGCGAAGCGGCTGTGGATGGCGAGCCGGTTTTCCATCAGCACGAAGTGGTTGTGCACGGTGAGCACGCGCAGGCCGGCCACGCGCACCCGGGTGGTGGCGTACACCAGCGTCGCCAGCGGCCCTTCGATGACCTGCTGGATTTGCGGGTCCAGGTTTTCGTTGGTGAGTGTGAGGCGGGCGCCCTCGCTGAACACCCCGGCGCTGAGCCGCAGTTTTAAACTGTCCAGCAGGGTCCGTTGCGGTTTGTCGTCCGGGGCGCGGTAATGCCGGTAGGTGAAATCGCCCCACAGGAACAGGTTGCCGTCCAGAAATTCCAGCCGGTAGTCCGCGGTGCGCAGGCTGAGCGGATCGCCGTCGTCGTCGCGCTCCAGGGTCACCGGCGGGGTGAAACCCTGGAACGGCGGCCGGGCCAGCACGTAGAAATAAACGGGCCGTTCGCCGTCGCTGTCGAGTGCCAGTTCACCGATTACTTCCTGGCCGGGGGAGGGCAGTCGTTCGCCGCCGTCGGCGTCGTCCACCAGCAGCCGGTCGCGGGGGCCCACCCGGCCGGTCTCTCCGGCCCGGCGGCTGTCGTCATCCTCGCTGAAGTAGGGCCAGCCGCGCTGCGACCAGGCCAGCCACTGGTGGCGGACGCTGCGCAGCTCGCCGTCCCGGTAGGCGGCCACTTCCAGGCGGTCGGTACGCAGCCCGGTAAGGTCTTCCAGGGCCTCGCCCTGGAAGGTCGCCACCGCGCTTTGCGCGGTTCCGGCCAGCAGCCAGAACAGCGCGAGCAGCAACGCCCGGCCCATCATGATTAGGCCAGCTCGGGCCGGTCGGCGAAGTGGGCGAGGGCGTCCGGGTTGGCCAGGGCGTTGCGGTTGCGCACCTCGCGGCCGTGCACCACATCGCGCACCGCCAGCTCGACGATCTTGCCGCTCACCGTGCGCGGAATTTCCGGCACGGCGAGAACCACCGCCGGCACATGGCGCGGGCTGGCGCCGGCACGGATGGTGGTGCGGATTTTTTTCCGCAGCTCGTCGGTCAGTTCGATGCCCTCGGCGGGCACCACGAACAGCACCACGCGCACGTCGCCGTCGTACTGCTGGCCGACCACGATGGCCTCGCGGATTTCCTCCAGGGTTTCCACCTGGCGGTAGATTTCGGCGGTGCCGATGCGCACGCCGCCGGGGTTGAGCACGGCGTCGGAGCGGCCGTGGATCACCAGACCGTCGTGGCCGTCATGGGGGACGATTTCGGCGTAGTCGCCGTGGGCCCATACATTCTCGAAACGATCGAAATAGGCGCCGTGGAAGCGCTCCTCGTCCGGGTCGTTCCAGAACGCCACCGGGCAGGCGGGGAAGGGGGCGCGGCACACCAGTTCGCCTTTTTCGCCGACCACCGGCTCGCCGTCGTCGTTAAACACCGCCACGTCCAGGCCCAGGCCCAGGCACTGCAGTTCGCCCCGGTACACCGGCACCAGCGGGCTGCCCAGCGCGAAGCAGGAAATAATATCGGTGCCGCCGGAAATCGAGCTCACCAGCAGGTCCGGTTTGACCTTCTCGTAGAGGAAGTCGTAGCTCTCGTGCAGCAGCGGCGAGCCGGTGGAGTAGAGCGTGCGCAGGGTGGACAGGTCGTGGCTGTCGCGGGGCACGGCGCCGGCTTTTTCCACCGCCTGCACGAACTTGGCGCTGGTGCCGAAGTGGGTGATCTTCTCCGCGTCGATCACATCGAACAGGCGGGTGGCGTCCGGGTAGGCCGGGTTGCCGTCGTAGAGCACCAGGGTGGCGCCGGTCTGCAGGCCGCTGACCAGCCAGTTCCACATCATCCAGCCGCAGGTGGTGAAGTAGAACAGCACGTCGTCGGCGCCCAGGTCGCCGTGCAGGCGGTGTTCCTTGGCGTGCTGGATCAGGGCGCCGCCGGTGCCGTGCACGATACACTTGGGCGCGCCGGTGGTGCCGGAGGAATAGAGAATATAAAGCGGATGGTCGAACGGCAGCTCGGCGAAGGCCGGCGGCGCCCCGGCGGCGGCCAGCCAGTCGCGCCAGTTGAGCGCCTGGCGCACCGCGCTGGTGTCGCCGCGTCCGGGAATCACGATCAGCAATTCCGGCTGCAGTTTTTCATGCAGCGCCTGGATGCGTTCATCCAGCTCGATCCACTTGCCGTTGTACTGGTAGCCGTCGCAGGCGAACAACACCTTGGGTTCGATCTGGCCGAAGCGGTCCAGGACACCTTCGACGCCGAAGTCCGGCGAGCAGGACGACCAGATGGCGCCGATCCAGGCGCAGCCCAGAGCGGCGATCACGGTTTCGATGCGGTTGGGCATGTAGCCAGCGACCCGGTCGCCGGGCTCAACGCCGGCGGCCTGGAGCTGCGCGGCCACCTGGCCGGCGGCCACGTGCAGGTCGTTGTAGCTGATCTGGTCACGGCGGCCGCCCTCGTCGATGCTCACCAGGGCGGTGTGGGTGTCGTGCCGGGGCAGCAGGTTCTCGGCCATGTTGATGCGCGCGTCCGGGAACCAGCGGTTGTGGCGGAACACCGGTGACGGCGCCAGCACCCGCTCGCCTTTATGGCCGCGCAGTTCGCAAAAATCCCAGACCAGATTCCAGAACGCCTCCGGCTGCGTCACCGACCAGCGGTGCAGGTCCCGGTAATCCGTGAGCGGCGTGCCGGCCAGCTGTTCGGCGCGGGCGCGGAACGCGGCGGGCTGGCCTTCGTTGAGCCGCTTTTCATCGGGCTGCCAGAGCGGGGTCGGGGTTGTTGTCATTGTGCCTCCGTTTCGGAATCCAGCGAATTGAAATCAACCAGGAGCGTGCCTTCGGCGACGCTGTCGCCATCGGCCACGTGGAAGCGTTCCACGGTGCCGGCGGCACCGGCGCGCAGGGTGTGCTCCATCTTCATGGCTTCCAGGGTGATCACCGCGTCCCCGGCGGCCACCGTGGCGCCGGCTGCCACATGGCAGGCGACGATGGTGCCGCTCATGGGCGCGATGAAGCCGTCCTGGCCGCCGGCGCGGTCGCTCTCCCGGGCCGGGTGTATCTCCACCGGGTAATCCTGACCGTGCACGAAGACCGCCGTATGTCGGGCGTCGCCATCCCGGGGTTCGATCAGGTGACCGGCCAGGCGGCGCTCGCCCCAGTGCAGCTCAAAGGCGGTGCCCCGGCGGCGCAGGTGGAAGGGCGCGGGCTCGCCGCCGTCCACCCGGGCCTGGTCATTGTCGAGCACCACGGTGTGGGCCTGCTCGCCCACCCGCAATGGGATCAGGGTGCGCTTTTGTCCCAGCGGACGCCAACCTGGCAGCGCGCCCCAGGGGTCGTTGCCGGTGGCGGGCCGTTGGGCCACGGCGCCGGCGGCGGCCACGGCGACCAGGTCGCTGTCCGCCGGCGCCGGCGTCATCAGGTCCGAGTGTTTCTCAAGCAGGCGGGTGTCCAACTCGGCGTCGGCGAACACCGGGCTGCTCAGAACCCGGTGCAGAAAGGCGGCATTGTGATGCACGCCGCTGATGGCGAGATCGTCCAGGGCCGCCACCAGCCGGCGGCGGGCCTGGTCGCGGTCGCCGCCGTGGCTGATCAGCTTGGCGATCATCGGGTCGTAATGGTCGCTGACCCGGTCGCCGGCCTCGAAGCCGCTGTCCACGCGCACCTGTTCCGGCCAGCGCAGTTGTTCCAGGCGCCCGGCGGAGGGCAGGAACTGCTGGTAGGGGTTTTCCGCGTACAGGCGCACCTCCATGGCGGCGCCGTGGCGCTGGATCTGCTCCTGGCTTTTCGGCAGCGGCCGGCCTTCGGCCACGGCCAGTTGCCAGGCGACCAGATCCTCGCCGGTGATCAGCTCGGTGACCGGGTGCTCCACCTGCAGGCGGGTGTTCATCTCCATGAAGAAGAATTCGCCTTCGGGGGAGAACAGAAACTCCACCGTGCCGGCGCCGCGATAGTCGATGGCGCGGGCGGCGCGCACCGCCGCGTCGCCGACATCCCGGCGCTGGGCCTCGGTGAGGCCGGGGGCCGGGGCTTCCTCGATGATTTTCTGGTGGCGGCGCTGCACCGAGCAGTCGCGTTCAAACAGGTGCACCGCGTTGCCGTGGTTGTCGGCGAACACCTGCACTTCCACGTGGCGGGCGGTGGGCAGGTAGCGCTCCAGCAGCACCCGGTCGTCGCCGAAGGCGTTGCGCGCCTCGCGGCGGGCGGCGGCCAGGGCTTCCTCGAAGCCGGCGGCGTTGTCCACCGCGCGCATGCCTTTGCCGCCGCCGCCGGCCACCGCCTTGATCAGCAGCGGGAAGCCGACCTTGTCGGCCTCGGCGATCAGGGTGGCGTCGTCGGCGCCTTCCCGGTCGAAGCCGGGCAGCACCGGCACGCCGCTTTGCGCCATGTGCTGGCGGGCGGCGGCCTTGTCGCCCATCAGGCGGATGGCCTCGGCGCCGGGGCCGACAAAGATCAGGCCGGCGTCCGCGCAGGCGTCGGCGAAGGTGGTGTTCTCGGACAAAAAGCCGTAGCCGGGGTGAATGGCGTCGGCGCCGCTGTCGCGGGCGGCGCGGATCACCTTGTCGATGTCCAGGTAGCTGTCCCGGGCCGGCGCCGGGCCCAGCCGCACGGCGCGGTCGGCCTCGCGCACATGGGGCGCGTCGGCGTCGGTGTCGGAGTACACCGCCACCGTGGTCAGGCCCAGCTCGCGGGCGGTGCGGATAATGCGCCGGGCGATCTCGCCCCGGTTGGCGATCAATAGCGTGTTGATGGCGGCCATGGTCAGTTCCGGTTCGGTTTCCAGTTCGGCGGGCGTTTTTCCAGGAAGGCGCCCAGGCCCTCCTGGCCTTCCGCGCCGGTGCGCAGCTCGGCGATCAGGTTGGCGGTGTACTCGATCAACCCTTGGCTGACGTCGCTGTCGTCGGCGCGGTGCACCAGCTCGCGGGCGCGCCGTTGCGCTTCGGGGGCGCCGTCGAGCAGGGCGCTCACCAGTTTGTCCACGGTGGCGTCCAGCTCCGCCGCCGGCACCACTTCGTGGACCAGGCCGAGCCGGCCGGCGCGGGGGGCGTCGATCACTTCGGCGGTCATGACGTAGCGGCGCGCCTGGCGGGCGCCCAGGGCGCGCACCACATAGGGCGCGATCACCGCCGGCAGAATGCCCAGCTTCACTTCGCTGAGGCAGAAGCGGGCGTCGTCGGCGGCCACCGCGATGTCCGCCGCGCAGATCAACCCCAGGGCCCCGCCGTAGGCGGCGCCCTGAACCCGGGCGATCACCGGTTTGCCGGCCCGGTCGATGGTGTCCATCAGGGTGGCCAGGCGCAGGGCGTCGGCGCGGTTTTCCTGCTCGTCGAGGGCGCCCATGGCGCGCATCCAGTTGAGGTCGGCGCCGGCCGAGAAATGCTTGCCAGCGGCGTCCAGCACGATCACCCGGCCGTCGTCGCCACCGGCCTGCTGGAAGGCGTCGATCAGCGCTTCGATGATGGTGTTGTCGAAGGCGTTGCGTTTGTCCGGGTTGTTCAGGGTGATGTGGGTGACCGGGCCCCGGCGGGTGGTTTGCACACTCATGGTTGTCTCCCTCACATGCGGAACACGCCGTAGCGCGTCTCTTCGATGGGTGCATTGAGGCTGGCGGAAATGGCCAGGCCGAGAACGTCGCGGGTGTCCGCCGGGTCGATGACGCCGTCGTCCCACAGGCGGGCGCTGGCGTACCAGGGTTGCGCCATGGTTTCGTACTGGGCGGTCATGTCGTCCTGAAAACGCTGGGCGTCCTGGTCGCTCCAGTGTTCGCCTTTCTTTTTCAGCGACGCGGCTTTTACCTGGGTGAGCACGCTGGCGGCCTGTTCGCCGCCCATCACCGAGATGCGCGCGTTGGGCCACATGAACATAAAGCGCGGGTCGTAGGCGCGCCCGCACATGCCGTAGTTGCCGGCGCCGAAGCTGCCGCCGGTGATCACGGTGAA
>Ga0208300_100305_pt1 | contig 41498 bp, 46 predicted proteins | sample 23_taG_FD_184096 | JGI IMG/M metagenome (GOLD analysis project Ga0208300, IMG submission 184096) | Marine viral communities from Cariaco Basin, Caribbean Sea - 23_WHOI_OMZ (SPAdes) (version 2) | ecosystem: Environmental > Aquatic > Marine > Oceanic | place: Caribbean Sea: Cariaco Basin...
GAGAGAAATCAATGGCTCGTATTGCCGGCGTAAACATTCCGGATAATAAGCATGCTGTTATTTCACTAACTTACATCTTTGGTGTAGGTCGTACCACTGCTCAGAAAATCTTAGAAGCAGTTGGCATCGCCCCTACTACTAAAGTCAGTCAGTTAGATGATACACAGTTAGATGCTATCCGTGCACAAGTTGCAAACTACATGACTGAAGGTGACCTTCGTCGTGAAGTTTCAATGAACATCAAGCGTTTAGTTGATCTTGGTTGTTACCGTGGCATCCGTCATCGTCGTAACCTACCAGTTAGAGGTCAGAACACCAAGAACAACGCTCGTACTCGTAAGGGTCCGACACGCCCTCTCAAAAGATAATTAACTTAGGAAGCTAAAAGATGGCAAAAGACACTCGTAGTCGCAAAAAGGTGGCTCGTCGTTCAGTATCGGAGGGCATTGCCCATATCCATGCGTCTTTTAATAACACCATTGTTACGATTACCGATCGTCAAGGTAATGCATTGGCTTGGGCCACTTCAGGTGGACAAGGCTTCCGTGGTTCACGTAAATCTACACCATTTGCAGCTCAGGTTGCAGCTGAAGTCGCTGGTAAAGCGGCCCAAGAATATGGTGTTAAGAATATCGATGTTTTGGTCAAAGGACCAGGACCGGGTCGTGAGTCTGCGGTAAGAGCACTAGGTGCATTGGGTTATAAAGTTAACAGCATCTCTGATGTAACCCCAATCCCACACAATGGTTGCCGTGCGCCGAAAAAGCGCCGCGTCTAATATTAAAGACGAAGCTTTTTATACTAAAAGCTTATAGGAGACATAACAATGGCCCGCTATATTGGACCAAAACTGAAATTATCACGTCGTGAAGGTACGGATTTAGGCCTTAAGTCTGGCGTTAAACCGTATGACGTAAAAACGAAGAAAGCTGGTCGTCCACCAGGTCAGCATGGCGTAAGCCGTAACAAGACCTCAGAATATGCTCTACAGTTGCGTGAAAAGCAAAAAGTTAAGCGTATTTATGGTGTACTAGAGCGTCAATTCGCGAACTACTATAAAGAAGCTGCTCGTAAGCGTGGCGCTACTGGTGAAAACCTACTAGCAATGCTTGAGAGCCGTCTAGATAACGTTGTATATCGCATGGGCTTTGGCTCAACTCGCGCAGAAGCACGTCAGCTAGTCAGTCATCGTACTGTTATGGTAAAAAAAGCTGGCCGTGATGAGTTTGTTCGTGTGAACATTCCTTCAATTCAGCTTCAAGATGGTGATGTCATCGCTATCCAAGAGAAATCTCGCGAACAACTACGTATTAAAAACGCTATCGAATTAGCGACACAACGTGGTATTCCAGAATGGCTTGATGTTGACCACAGCAAACTACAAGGCACGTTTAAACATGCGCCTGATCGTATTGATCTACCTGCTGAAATCAACGAAAGCTTGATCGTTGAGCTATACTCTAAGTAATGACGTAATGCTCAATGTTATGAAAATGGCATTGAGCAATTAACGTTAATTAAACCAGTTTAATAAATCGAGGTGACATCATGATGCTAAATGCAACTGAGTTTCTAACGCCGAATGCCATTAATGTGGACACGGTTAACGAAACGATTGCGAAAGTCACGCTCGAACCGTTAGAACGCGGCTTTGGGCATACCCTAGGTAATGCTCTGCGTCGCATCTTGTTATCTTCATTACCTGGTGCTGCAGTCATTGAAGCTGAGATTGATGGTGTTGACCATGAATACTCAACGCTTGAAGGCCTGCAAGAAGACGTACTTGATTTGCTTTTGAACCTAAAAGGCTTAGCAATTACGCTTCATGACCAAAATGAAGTATTTTTGACCTTGGATAAACAAGGTCCAGGCACTATTACTGCTGCAGACATCGCGTTGCCGCACAATGTTGACATCATCAATCCAGAATTGGTCTTGGGTACATTGAGCGATCGTGGTCATCTTAAGATGCGTTTGCGTGTAGTGATGGGTCGTGGATATGAGCCAGCAAACCAGCGCCGTGAAGATGGCGACACCAAAGCAATTGGACGTTTAAAGCTTGATGCAAGTTTTAGTCCTGTGCTTCGTGTTGCTTATCAGGTTGAGAACGCTCGTGTAGAGCAGCGTACTGATCTTGATCGTCTTATCATTGAGCTTGAAACTAATGGCACTATAGATCCAGAAGAAGCAATTCGTAAAGCAGCCACTATTTTACAACAACAGATTTCTATCTTTGTTGACCTAGAAGCTGAAGAAGCGCCTGAGCCTGTGAAAGAAAAAGAAGAGGTTGATCCGGTGCTATTACGCCCTGTGGACGATCTTGAACTAACGGTTCGCTCAGCCAACTGCTTGAAAGCTGAAAACATTTACTATATCGGTGATTTGGTACAACGTTCAGAGACTGAACTATTAAAAACCCCAAATCTTGGTAAGAAATCATTAACGGAAATCAAAGACGTATTAGCGTCTAAAGATTTAGAGCTCGGTATGCGCCTAGATAACTGGCCACCAGCTGATTTACGTGTTGATGATCGCTTTTCTTATCGTAGCCGTTAAACTTTAAGGATTTTTGACTATGCGCCATCGTAAGAGTGGAGTCAAGCTGGGTCGTACCGGCAGTCATCGTAAGGCAATGTTTCAGAACATGACTAACTCATTATTTGAGCATGAACTGATTAAAACAACTTTACCAAAAGCTAAAGAACTACGTCGCGTTGCCGAGCCATTGATCACTATGGCTAAAGAAGACAGCGTTGCTAACCGTCGTTTAGCATTCAGCCGTATGCGTAGCAAAGCTATGGTAGGCAAATTATTTGGCACGTTAGGTCCTCGTTACCAGACACGTCCAGGTGGTTATTTGCGTATCGTAAAATGCGGTTACCGTGATGGTGACAATGCGCCAATGGCTTATGTAGAATTGGTTGATCGTGACTAGTTTTACACCTAAGACATATTCCATAAAAAAGCTCCAATGTAATTGGAGCTTTTTTTTGTCTTAAATTTGACTAAATATACTAGTAGCTGTTTAAAGCAATAATTAGCTGCTTAGAGTAATAACGAATCGACATTGGCCGCACCTTGTCTGATAACTTCAGGAACGCTGCTAGTCATATCCACGATAGTAGTAAGCTTAGTTGTCTTTATACCTGCATTGATGAGACCGTCGATTTGATTGCCTAGCAAATCTTCAATCTCAAATGGGTCATCCAAAATATCGTCTCGATTAGGCAAAATCAGTGAGCTGGTTAAGATAGGTTCATCCATCGCTTCTAACAATGCTTGAGCAATAGGGTTACTAGGTACACGGATACCAATGGTTTTTTTCTTTGCATGAGCCAGTTTTTTCGGTACGTCTTTGGTGGCAGTAAGAATAAAAGTAATTGGGGCAGGGGTGTGGGCTTTCAGCTGTTTAAATTGGACGTTATCCACGGTTGCATAGTTGGCAATTTCGCTCAAGTCGCGGCATAGCAAGGTAAATTGATGCTTATCATCGAGTTCACGGATTTGCTTAAGCTTAGCTAGGGCATCCTTTGCACCCAAACGGCAACCAAAAGCATAACTGGTATCAGTTGGGTAAATAATTAGCTGATCTTTGCGCAATAGGTCAGCGGCTTGCTCAATGAGACGTGGCTGCGGATTATCGGGGTGAATATAGAAGACTTCCATAATGGTTCCTTATTTTATAATTATTGGTTTTTAATTGAGACGAATTTTTCATTAATTAGATGTGGTTCAACCACTGGATATATTAGAAAAACTATTCTAGAACTAAAGCAGATCGATATCTTCAAAATACCACTTCAGTTACCAGTATAGCTCAAAGTAGATATAAGTTTAGTGGCAAGGCGTTACCAACCGTAGAAAATCGTTAATAAGTAGGAACGCTTAGTGATTTGAATTAAGCGCTGATCTCAGATGAAGAAGTGCAAGCGCTAAGTAACGCAGTCAGTAAAATCTTAGCGTCACGCGGCAGAGTATGAGGTTTGGCTATATAGCTTTGGACTTGCTGATAGACATCACTAGCAAAGGTGCTACTGCTAGTGTCGAAGTCGGCAAACAAGTTATCTTGTGAGACTTGGAAATTTCGTCCACACGCCAAGGTGAATAAACACTCTAATGCTTGAGGTTTGATTTCTACACGCTCAAATGCTTGTTGCTGAGCCGCTGAGCGCCCATCTGGGGCATACCAGTAGCCAAAGTCAGATAGTTGTCTACGAGCGTCACCAGCCACGCACCAATGACTGATTTCATGTAAAGCACTGGCAAAAAAGCCATGAGCGAATTCAATTCTGGCAGGCTTATCATTTTGAGCTGGAAAATACTCGGGTTCTCCATCACTACGAGCTAATATAACTTGCTGATCAGCGAACAAAGTATTAAATAATTGTATAAGCCAATCGGTAGTTGATCGTTCGCTATCAATTATCAATTCTGCTGAGTAAGTATTGTCAGATTGAGTACTAGACAATTCTTGCCACTGACTTCTCCATTCTTTTAAATACTCATCTTTATCAAGATGCAGTTTGTTGTTGGCTGACTTTTCAGTATAACTCCCTAACTGAGTAAGATGTTGCAGCAACGAACTTGCTTCAGTAGAAGAAAGTAAATTAGAAAAATTAATTTTATTATCGGATAGATTCATAGAGAAGACATTGACTTAATAAATACTGAAGACAAAAAACTTTAGGTAAAAAGGTAGGTAGTAAAAGAGCTTAAACAAATTTACTATCAAAAATCTTAACATACTAGCGCTAGCAGAATATGGCACTTTCCGTTAGTATGGCAGGCAATATTATACACCGTTTTTATGAATGAGGCCGCGCATGTCAAGCACTCCAGAAACTAAACCGTCAGCACCTCACGCTGACAACAAAAAAGCGCCTGTATCTACTGGCATGCCTGAGCATATTTCTTTAGATAAGTGGGCAGACACTGGCTATGAATGGTCAGGAGAGGTCAAACCAAGATCGTTTGATCGTCTTGCTACTACTCTGAGCACTGAACATGAGCAGTCAGACATACAGCTCAACGCTAACTTATATCGTCGTAACAACGTCTTGCATTTAGCATTTACTTTGACAGGTGATGTTTGGCTAACTTGTCAGCGCTGTTTACAACCAATCGCTATAGACTTATCTGATGATTATGACATTGCGCTACTCGAAAATGATAGTCAGGTTCGTTTAGTTAAAGATGAACAAGATTATTTATTACTGGATGAAATCGTTACCGAGCAATCTCCAGAGCGTCTGTTGCCATTTAAGAAATTGGTAGAAGACGAGATCTTGCTCAAAACCCCAATGGCACCAAAGCATGACGATTGTGAAATGTCTGTTGAGCAGTTTGGTGAAATACCAGAAGAAGAGGAAGGTGAAAATCCTTTCGCTGCTTTAGCCTCGCTAAAAGGCAAACTATAAGCGCCAAAATTATCTACTCGATGCATTTAAAAAGCCTTTTATCAGCTTTGTACAGAAGAGTGCGAGGCAGGGCTTTATTAATTTAATAAACATGCGTATAATGTCCGGTTTATTGCATTCGAGCAACCTGTTGCTTGCTGATAGAAACTGACTGGGTAAATTTTTTATAAGATTCAGCCTTGGTCAGTGCTTTATGTGAGTGGCAATCTATTTAACTAATGATGCTTAAGACTTAGGTTGTTATGATTATATAGCCTCTGTCAGTATCGACTTAAGCTGAATTTCAAGCTTATCCCTTTTAAGTATAGGAGCTATATCATGGCTGTTCAAAAAAGTCGTAAAAGCCGTTCTCGTCGTGACATGCGCCGTTCACATCACCGTATGGAAATTGCTGAACTAAGCGTAGATGCTACTACTGGTGAAAAACATCGTCGTCATCATATGACTAAAGATGGTTTCTACCGTGGTCGTCAACTGTTCAAAGTCAGCCAAGACGCCTAAGACATTGGCTCTATGATAGCTTAGGCGAAGATAGTAATAGTACTGGTGACTATTATTGTTTTTGCCTAGTTATTATTAGTCAATAAGCTTTGAGCTAAAAAAAGCCAAGTTATTTCGCTATCATATATTATGTGGCTGGATAACTTGGCTTTTTGTTATTTATGACTAAACTCATTGCTTAGATGACTTTTTATTTTTGGCAGATAGAAACGCGTACTCAATCGTTAGTGCTTTTGATTGGTACTGTGTTTTCCTATCGTTGTTTGGTCTGCATCCGCTATGATAATAGTGTCTGTCAGTGTATAGTTTACTGACAATCCGTTTTCTTAGATAAATAATTGAACTAGCGGCTTTGTATAACATCTAATAATATAATACACCCCATTGTTTTAGGGATATTTCTAATCAGATAAGGGATATTGGTTATGGCTTCTGTACCCGATATGGTAAAAAAGCAACCCGCTCGTATCGCGGTCATTTTTCCTGGACAAGGATCTCAAGCAGTCGCGATGACGAGCGAGCTTGCCGAAATCTATCCAGAGATACGCGATACATTTACCGAAGCGAGTGATGCGCTTGGTGAGGATTTGTGGGCAATCTGTCAGGACGAAGAAAAACTCAATCAAACCCAATATACTCAGCCTGCGCTTTTGACCGCTAGTATTGCTATTTGGCGTGTCTTACAACAAAAAATAGAAGAGACGCCTTGTTATTTAGCTGGTCACTCTTTGGGCGAGTACAGTGCCCTGTGTGCTGCCAATGTGATATCGCTGGGTGATGCAGTCACTTTAGTACATAAGCGCGGTCAGTTGATGCAAGAGGCCGTTGTAGGAGTTGATACTGCTATGGCTGCAGTATTAGGACTAGAAGACAACCGAGTCGAAAACCTGTGTGAGCAAGCAACCGAACACGTAGAAGATGCCGTAGTCGGTGCAGCCAATTTCAATAGTCCAGGACAAGTGGTTATCTCGGGTAACGCCGCTGGTGTTAATGCTGTTATTGATAAAGTCAAAAATACTGGTAAAAAATCTGTCCCTCTAAAAGTGAGTGTACCGTCTCACTGTGCCCTTATGGAACCTGCCAGCAATGCGTTGGCTGAAATACTAGCGGGTATCAAGTTTGATCAGGCAACCATTCCTGTTATACAAAATCGCTATGCACGCGTTGAAACCAGTGCGGTCGGTATCAAGCAAGCATTGACCGAACAGCTGAGCGAGCCAGTACTGTGGTCAAAAACCATGCAAGAGCTGGCTGATAAGCAAATTAATATCTTAATCGAATGCGGCAGTGGTAATGTACTGAGCAATTTGGCGAAGCGTCAGGCGCAGCCAATCGCCAGCTATCCTACTGACAAGCCTGCCCGTCTAGAAAAATTATTGGAGGTGTTATCATGAGCCGTACGATTACATTAGTGACTGGCGCTAGCCGAGGTATTGGCAAAGCAGTGGCCAAACGTTTTGCTAAAGAAGGACATTTTGTCATTGGAACCGCGACTACTGAAAAAGGCGCTGAGCTTATCGATGACTACCTTCATGATACTGGTGGTATTGGTCGTGTTTTAGACGTACGTGATACTGCTCAAATTGACAAATTGTTTGAAGAGATTGAAAGTGTTTACGGCGCGGTGCAAGTATTGGTTAACAATGCCGGTATCACTCAAGATGGTCTATTGATGCGTATGAAAGATGAAGATTGGGAAAATGTTATCGATACCAATTTGACATCGGTATATCGCATGAGTAAACGTGCCGTACGCGGTATGATGAAAGCACGCCGTGGTCGTATTATCAACATTACCTCTGTCGTCGCTCAAATGGGCAATGCAGGCCAATCTAACTATGCGGCGACTAAAGCAGGGGTAGAAGGATTCAGCCGTACGCTCGCGCGTGAAATTGGTTCACGACAAGTGACCATCAACTGCGTGGCACCAGGCTTGATCGAAACAGATATGACAGATGAGCTTGATGAGCGTCTATTGAACTCTATGTTAGATGCTGTACCTATTAGTCGTCTTGGTCAGCCAGAAGACATTGCTGCAGCGGTACATTTCTTAGCTAGCGACGAGGCCAGTTATATCACAGGTGCTGTGATTCCTGTTAATGGTGGGATGTATATGTAGTCAATATATGAGCGTTACATAGTTATAATAAAAAACTGTGTGAACGAGTGTAAACTATAATAAAGGGTGCTATAATGACGGATACTTTTGAGTCAAAGCCCTGTATGATAGCAGGGCTTTATTAGACATCAGACAGACTGTATAACATGTCATAGAGTACTCAGACAGCATTGCTAGTCTGGCAAACGCATTTTATATACCATGCTATAGCGTTTAAATAAGGCGATATAGCAGTTTATTAAAAATAATAGATGATAACGGAGTGATCTACATGAGTAATGATATCGAGCTAAGAGTAAAAGCAGCAGTAGCTGAGCAACTAGGTATGAATGTTGAAGACATCAACAACGATGCTTCATTCATGGAAGACTTAGGTGCAGATTCTTTAGACCTAGTTGAATTGGTTATGTCATTTGAAAGTGATTTTGGTATCACTATTCCTGATGAAGATTCTGCAGAATTGACTACTGTTCAAAAAGCAATTGATTACGTACAAGCCCAACTATAATTTGCTACTTATTTAGCAGATTTATAATGCCGCTTATCTGATTAGATAGGCGGTTTTTTTATGGGCGCGTGATTATTATCTTTAAACGCAGCAATCGAATTTAACATTGACTACGTCAATTCAACATTATTCAACATATTATTACTATCTACATTGACTCCTTTTATCTATACTCATAACAGTAAGTCGTAGAAAAAGACGCCAGTTAGATTTTCAGTATATTGTCTGACTATGTGTTTTATTAAAAGAATGATAAATAATAATATTTCAAGGAGTAGATATATGGGTATGTTTAGTTTTGCAAAAGATATCGGTGATAAGATTTTTAACCGTGATGATGAAAAGCATGATGCTAAGACAGAAACGAAAGCAGATGCTAATACACCAGTACAAAGCAGTGAACCGAGTGCACAATCAGTTGCCAATATTTTGTTGCGCCGTATTCAGCAGCAAAACCTAAATATCAGCAATCTAAAAATCAAATATAATGGTTCTACAGATACTGCAGAGATTAGTGGTAATGCTAAAACCCAAGCGGATCGCGAAAAAGCAATTATTGCTATTGGTAACGTACAGAACGTCGCAAAAGTTATTGATAACATCGATATTGAAGAAGATGCACCTGAATCTACAATGTATACGGTAAAGTCTGGTGACAGCTTATCTAAGATTGCTAAAGAAGTTTATGGTTCATCTGGCGATTATATGAAAATATTTGAAGCTAACAAGCCAATGCTATCTGATCCAGATAAGATTTATCCAGGTCAAGTATTACGTATTCCTAAGCCATAATTTTCAAAGTATCAGAAGTGCTCAAAGAATGAGTACAACATACTAAAAACCTATAAAAAAAGCCTCTTATGATTAAGAGGCTTTTTTTATAGGTTTTTATCAGATCAAATAGTGAATCTACACTGTTATTCATACCTATGAACTGGCTAGACTGCTATTAGGATTTAATTTTTTATACTGCTCAGCTAGAGCCCATTCAATATGCTCATCTAGCATGTCATTATGTAAGGCCAATTTAGACTTTAACTGTTCGACTACTTCTAAGCTAGCATTAGCATTGCCAAGGCCGATAGCGATATTACGTAAAAAATTCACATAGCCGGTGCGTCTTAGCGGGCTACCTTGAGTGTTCTTCATAAAGTCGGCTTCTTGCCACTGCCATAGTTCAAGTAAGCTACTATTATCCAGTCGATGTCTTGGTGCGAAGTCATCGAGGGTAGTAAGGTTGGCATAACGATTCCATGGACAGATTAACTGGCAATCATCACAGCCAAAGACCCGATTACCAATTGCGCGTCGATATTTGGTATCGATGACACCATCATGCTCGATAGTCAAATAAGAGATACAAGCAGAAGCGTTGAGCTCATGGGGCGCTACAATTGCTTGAGTAGGGCATATGTCAATACAAGCGCTACAACTACCACAATGCTCCTTGACTGGTTTGTCATCGGGTAGCTCAAGGCTCAAAAATAGCTCACCAAGTACAAAAAATGAGCCTGCTTGCTTATTTATAAGTAGTGTATGTTTACCTGTCCAACCGAGACCTGCTGCATCTGCAATCGGCCGCTCAAAGATAGGCGCTGAATCGCTAAAAGGTCTAAACACAAATTCTTTTTCTGAACCGATATCTAAATGTTGCCATTCAGGAAGCATTGTTTCTATCTTTAAAGCCAATTGCTTTAAACGGCTACGCATTGTCTTATGGTAGTCGCGCCCTCTTGCATAACGCGCAATGATGCCTTTATTAGGATGGTCGTTATCACTGACAGCACGCGGTGTGGGTGCTTGAGTTAGATAGTCCATACGTACGCTGATGATGGTCTTTGCGCCCTCGACTAACTGATCAGGATGAGCGCGCAGATCATGATTATTATGCATAAACTGCAGCTGGCCCTCATAGCCTTTATCTAGCCACTTCTGTAGTTGTTCAATCTGCTGAGTAAACAAAGGATGATGCACAGATAAAAAACCACAATCAGCAAATCCTAGTGCCTGTGCTTGTGCTGTAATCCACTGCTTAACATCAGCTGTGGTTGCAAATACAGTTGGATTGGTAATGGTAATTCTGTTTTTATCAGTAGGCATAGAGAGTAGGTGCTTATTAGATGGTTTTCTCATTTGTTGCAATCAGATTATTCATATCTGACAATCAGAGATAATGTAAATACGGCTATGATAAGCCAGTGAGCAATGAGTGCAAGTATAAAAGAAAATAAACTCACATTCATATTGATACATAAGTCGAGGTAAGCTTTTGCTAAGCTGATACGAGAAATGAGCAACTAAATTTAAATAAAATAAAAAATGAGTAGAAACACCAAGGATAAGTTATGAGAAATAATACCAATTTATTACCTATAAAAAATACAAAACCTATCGCGCTATATAATAGTAAGCAGGTTTATGCGATGGAACAGGCTTGGTTTTCACAAGGATACGACAGTTTTGGTTTGATGAAACAAGCGGCTTGGCAAATGACACAGCAAATAGAGCAGATTTATGAGCAAAGAAACGTCAGTGCCAGCCATTCTACCAACACTAACATTTATCACCGTAGTGCTCATCCACGTCAAGCAAGTATCTGGGTAGGGAACGGTAATAATGGCGGTGATGGCTGGCTCATCGCTCATTATTTACAGCAAGCTGGCTGGCAAGTAGAAGTAATAACGGTTGGCTTTAGCGAAAATAATTTTGATATCCATGATCAATCAGTAACTTCTAAAAACTCTAACAATGGAGACAGCGATAGTAGCAATATTACTGACGCGACAAAGGCATTACGAATAGCTTTAGCGAGCAATTGTCACTATCAACGGTTTGAAGATATTGTTAATCACGATAATGCGGATAAAATAAACTTGCCAGCTGATGTTTATATCGATGCATTATTTGGTATTGGTTTAGATCGTGCACCAGAAGGAGCCTACAAAGCAGCTGTTAAAGCTTTTAATAACTTTACTCAGCAAAATAACGCACTAGCAATTGCAGTTGATATCCCAAGTGGGTTAGTGGCCTCTACTGGTGAGGTATTCGAGCGAGTAGCAATACAAGCTGACGTGACTCTATGTTTGATTGCGCGTAAGTTTGGTCTGTATACTAAAGATGGTACAGACTATAGCGGAGACATAGTCGATATACCGTTGATACCTTATCAGGTAGGCAATGTAGCATTTGAGCCAGTTGCCACGTTGATGACGGCTGCACATAGTATGAATCTGCGTCGCCAAAACAGCTATAAAGGCAGCTATGGTCATGTGCTAGTCATTGGCGGAAATCGCGTCGATGGCTCTCAGGGTATGGGTGGTGCTGCCATACTGTCTGCAGCCAGTACGATGGCGACAGGTGCTGGTAAAATAACAGTTGCCTGTCATGAGGCTTTTCATGGGTCGTTACTGACTTCATTGCCAGATGCGATGACTATTAATCTACATGACGCAAGCGGCGTAAGAGATTTAATCAAGCAGGCCAGTGTCGTTGCCATTGGGATGGGACTTGGCCGTGACGAAAAAGCCAACGCATTATTTATTGATTATGTACAGGCTGCTATAGAGAGTGAAAAATCAATTGTGATCGATGCTGATGGTCTTTATCACTTGGCATCAATGCACATGGGTAATCATGAGCTAATAACAGAGTTACGAGAATACAGTACGAATCATCGGGTTTGCTTGACGCCACATAGTGGGGAAGCAGCTAGACTACTTGATCAAAAGATAAGTAAGATTGAGTCAAATAGACTGCAAGCTATAAAACAGTGTGCTGCAACATATGGCGGTGACTGGGTGTTAAAAGGGGCAGGATCTTTAGTGCTAGAGCAAGAAAAGGGAGGAGAAAACGTATACGTATGTAATGTAGGGAATGCTGGCATGGCAACCGCTGGCATGGGTGATGTGCTATCTGGGGTGACCGCTGGACTATTGGCACAGCAAGATTTATCAGCAGAGGCACGTAGCTTACATCAAGCGGTTCTTATACATGGGTTTGCAGGAGATGTATTGGTGAGTCAAGCGAATAACAACACCAATACATTGCTAGTGGGGCAAAGAGGGCTACAAGCTCAAGATATGCCAGCAGCCATTCGTCACGTCATGCAGCTTATGATAGTTTGATATTTGCTTTCAAGAGATTTGACTAGGTAGAAGGGTTGGAGCAATACTGAGTAATCGCTTGCTGTACGCGCTCGCGCTTAAGCTCAATCTCACGACCATCTAGATACTGGCGTTTGCCGTTAGCATCCATCTCATAGATACGTCCGCCTACATTTAAGTTGGTCAAGTTATTACGTAATGACTGGCAGCGTTGGGCATTAGCCTGAGCTTCTTGTTCTTTAATACGTGCTTCAAGTGCTGCTACTCGTTGTTCTTCTGCAGTTTGAGCATTGCTGCTCTGGTTAGGATCTGTTTTTCCTGCCATTTGCCCTGCATTGTTCTGTCTACCATCACTACGAAACTCAATCAGTTCGATATTTTTACCGACTTGCGGCGCATGTTGGCTATATTTTACTTCACCATGTGCCCCAATTGATTTATAAACTTGAATAGCCTGACTGGCATTCATGGACAGCATTAGCATACACGCAGTACTCATCAACAGTTTGGCAGCGGTATTTATCTTAAACGCATATGCCATAGTAGCAATCCTCTTATTTAATAAAAATCAAATGTATATGGGTGTAAATATAACACTTGAACATTTTATTGGTAGTAATAATGTATCGACTATCGATTCTAGCAAATAATACTTATCAATGTATATTATTTAATAACTAATAGTTTGGGATAGGCTTTAGAAGTTTTTCTTGACAATAACTCGTAAACCATCGAATATAATAGCAGTTGATTGGTCAGTGAGCGGCTTTTACGATGTTGCCGTGGCACTTGAGAAAGAAAACGACGAGTTACTTATCGGTAGCTTACGCAGTTTTATTTCCTTTGTGATAATGATATAGCAAGCGTAGTGGCAAAACGACCACTATTGATAGCGATACATTGTCTCCGGACTTATCTGTCTACAATGACTAAGATAAACTTATTATTTGAAATGTGCTAAATGTGTTTTTAGCAGTTGTATCAAAAGCGATATAGTACGCCGTTGAGAGATTTCCCCAAAGCCTATTGTAAGTTCTAAAGATCTTATAATTTAGCATTGGTTATGAAGTTTTTTTGCTTGTGTATATCGATGCATCTGTACAAATAAAGTCACACGAATAAAGTCACAATAGGTACTTGTTAGTATCGAATCTCAATAATAAGCGCCTTCTTTTATAGATGCACTCGCATCTTGTCACTGTATATCGATAAACATCCATCACAAAGCTGACCTAAAATACACTGCTATGTTTGATTAGTATTGTCCTATGAGACAGTGTTAATTAAACTTATTAGGCAGATATTCTTGATATGGACAAGAATTAGCGATCATTCAGTAAGTAAAAATAACGACGGTAAGTAATTATTTTTGCTCATAGAATCCCGCAAATTCTCGCCGCAAAAAAAGGTGATGACAGTGACGCAAACCACGCAAAGTCCGAACATGACGGGACATACCCAAACGGGTAATGCCGCCAAAAATTTTGAACAAAAGCAACAACGTCTTGCAGAAGGTAGTGCACAGCCTGTGATGCTATCGGGTGCTGAAATGCTGGTGCAAGCACTGACTGACGAAGGTGTCGAATACATCTTTGGCTATCCAGGTGGCGCGGTCTTACACATTTATGATGCGCTGTTTCAGCAAGAAAATATTGAGCACATCTTAGTACGTCATGAGCAAGCAGCGGGCCACATGGCCGATGCTTATTCGCGAGTGACTGGTAATACTGGTGTCGTGTTGGCCACATCAGGCCCTGGTGCGACCAATACCGTGACAGCTATTGCTACTGCCTTTATGGATTCTGTACCAATGGTTGTAATCGCAGGTCAGGTACCAAGCAGCCTAATCGGTGAAGATGCTTTCCAAGAAACAGATATGGTAGGTGTATCACGTCCTATCGTTAAGCATAGCTTTCAAGTACGCCATGCTAGCGAAATTCCAATGATTGTGAAAAAGGCATTTTATATTGCCCAGACTGGTCGCCCAGGCCCTGTCGTCATTGATGTGCCAAAAGACATGACTGCGCCTAGCGAAAAGTTTGCTTATGAATATCCAGAAGAAGTATTTATACGCTCGTATCAGCCTTCACTCAAAGGTCATAGTGGTCAAATCAAAAAAGCCATTGAAACGCTATTAGCAGCGCAGCGTCCAGTTGTATATGCAGGCGGCGGTGTGATTTGGAGCAATGCGCACGAAGAATTAACAGATCTTGCACATCGTCTGAATTTACCAGTGACCAACACCTTGATGGGTCTTGGTACGTTCCCTGGCTCTGATCGTCAGTTCTTAGGTATGCTTGGCATGCACGGTACTTACGAAGCCAATATGAGTATGCACCATGCTGATGTGATTTTGGCCGTCGGCGCGCGTTTCGATGATCGTGTGACCAACAACGTTAAAAAATTCTGCCCTAACGCAACCATCATTCATATCGATATCGATCCTGCTTCGATCTCAAAAACGATTCTTGCGCACATTCCTATCGTAGGCGATGTGAAGTCAGTCTTAACGGACATGCTAGAGATTGTTGGTCAAGACAAGCAGTTAGAGCAGCACGCATTGCTCGATTGGTGGTCACAAATTAATGAGTGGCGTAAGCGTCATGGCTTACGTTATGACACCAGCACAGATAATGGTATTAAGCCACAAAGTGTCGTACAAGCTCTAGATAAAGTGACTAACAGCAACGCTATTATCACAAGTGACGTCGGTCAGCATCAGATGTTTGCGGCACTTTACTATACTTACAATGAGCCACGTCAATGGCTGAATTCAGGTGGTCTTGGTACCATGGGTGTTGGTCTGCCGTATGCAATGGCTGCCAAACTTGCTAATCCTGAGCGTGATGTGGTTTGTATTACTGGTGAAGGCTCTATTCAGATGAATATCCAAGAGCTATCGACCTGCTTACAGTATAACTTACCAGTTAAAATTCTGAACATTAACAATGCGCAGCTTGGTATGGTGAAGCAGTGGCAAGATATGCTGTATGAAGGTCGTCATGCCCAGTCTTATATGAACTCCTTACCAGATTTTGTCAAATTGGCTGAAAGCTATGGTCATGTCGGTATCAAAATTACTGACCCTGCGACTATGGAAGCACAATTGGCTGAAGCAATGGCTATGAAAGACAAACTGGTATTTATCGATGTTTACGTCGATCGTAATGAGCATGTATATCCAATGCAAATCGCTGGACAGGCCATGCGTGATATGTGGTTAACAAAAGGGGAGCGTACCTAATGCAACAACAACATCTGATTTCGGTATTGATGGAAAACGAAGCGGGTTCGTTGTCGCGGTTAGTCGGCTTGTTCTCACAACGTGGCTACAATATCGAAACTTTGAACGTCGCGCCTACTGATGATCCAAGTATTTCACGTCTAACGGTTACGACCATTACGTCGCCTGAAAGAATTGAGCAGATCACCAAACAATTGCATAAATTGATTGAAGTGGTTAAAGTGCTTAACCTGACGGAGAACGTACACGTTGAGCGTGAATTGATGCTTATCAAAGTCCGTGCAACAGGCGGTGTGCGTGAAGAGATCAAACGTAGCGCAGATATTTTCCGTGCACAAATCGTCGATGTAAATTCGAACTTATATACAATTCAAATCGTGGGCGACAAAGCCAAACTTGATGGTTTTATCGATGTGATTGGCCGTGAGCGCATTATGGAAGTGGTTCGCTCAGGTGTGATTGGTATTGCCCGCGGTGAAAAGACTCTAAGCATTTAATTATTTATCAAAACCAGTTTAAACCAATATTTATTTATCTAATCAACAAAGCGCTTATCTTAGTTATTATATTGACTACAGCATAAGCGCTTACTATCCATGGCAAGCCATGATTGAGAACAAGGACTCTATTTATGAATGTTTATTATGACAAAGATTGTGACCTATCTATTATCCAAGGTAAAAAAGTTGCCATTATCGGTTACGGTTCACAAGGCCATGCACACGCGCTTAACCTACAAGATTCAGACGTCGATGTAACTGTTGGTCTACGTGCAAACTCAGGCTCATGGAAAAAGGCTGAAAATGCTGGTCTAAAAGTCGCTGAAGTAGAAGAAGCGGTAAAAGCTGCTGACGTTATCATGATTTTGACGCCTGATGAGTTCCAAAAAGAGCTTTATAATGATGTGATCGAGCCAAACATCAAAGAAGGCGCTACACTAGCTTTTGCTCACGGTTTCGCGATTCATTATAACCAAGTTGTACCACGTGGCGATCTTGATGTCATCATGGTTGCACCAAAAGCACCAGGTCATACTGTACGTTCAGAGTTCGCTAAAGGCGGCGGTATCCCTGATCTTATCGCTATCTATCAAGACGCTTCTGGTCAAGCCAAACAGTTAGCATTATCATATGCTGCTGGTGTTGGTGGTGGTCGTTCAGGCATCATCGAAACAACGTTCAAAGATGAGACTGAAACAGATCTATTCGGTGAGCAAGCTGTACTTTGTGGTGGTGCAGTAGAGCTAGTTAAAATGGGCTTTGAGACACTAACAGAAGCGGGCTATGCACCAGAAATGGCTTATTTCGAATGTCTACATGAGCTAAAGCTTATCGTTGACTTGATGTATGAAGGCGGCATCGCTGACATGAACTACTCAATCAGTAACAACGCTGAATACGGCGAATATGTTACTGGCCCTGAAGTTATCAACGAGCAGTCACGTGAAGCCATGCGTAATGCACTAAAACGCATCCAGTCTGGTGAATACGCGAAGATGTTCATCTCTGAAGGCGCAACCAACTATCCATCAATGACTGCGCGTCGTCGTAACAACGCTGATCATCAAATCGAAATCACTGGTGCTAAGCTACGTGGCATGATGCCATGGATCGGTGGTAACAAAATCATCGATAAAGACAAAAACTAAGTTTTATACAAATGAAAATCTTATTCAGATAAAAATCTGATTTAGATGAAGTAGCCCATGTTATCACTTGATAGCATGGGTTTTTTTATGCAAAGTATTTGATAGATGCTTTTCGCTTTGATTTGAATCGGGGTTATCGGTTGAAAACCAGTAATGGCTACCCAATATAAGCAGGCACCTTAACATTGGCAAAAGTACCTTTACGATCAACATCCGTCATTGTTCCAACCCGTTTCTAAGTATTCGAAGCGGGTGAATGCTTCATTCTCACTTTCTATAGATAATAGGTTGTATGCTGTGCAAATATCTTATTCAGACTGGCTAACGCCGCAATTCGTATATATTACTCTTAGCGCTGTGGTAGCAGTTTTAATTTGGATAGAAGGGGAGATGCTCAAACAGACCGACGGTAAACTGCCTCAATCTAAATTCTTCAAAGTCAGTTCATTGTTAGATACTCTATGGTTCTTCATATCAGTGGTGATTTTATACGTTATTGATTTGACCCCGTTAGCTATCGCAGTGCCTGCAGCATATGGCATATACACGACCTTTGGTTGGATATATGGTACCAAGCTACTGAAGCGCAAAGGCATCCCTGACTCTCCTAAAGACTTAGTCATTCCAGCCAAATATATTGCCTATAGCCAGTCATTTTCATTGGTGTTTTTTGCGTTATGTTTGCTCGTATTGAGTTCAGCATGGCTACCAACATCACCATTGCAATGATTGATATTCCAACCTACCATTAACTATGTTGCCTTATATAATTAGTGACCTACTGATGAAGTTGTAGTACATCTATAAATAAAAAATATTTTATATCAATGAGATATGAAACTGATTACTATCGATGTTAGCTTGCAACAATGGTTAGTATTTATTTACAAAAATCAGCAATTTAGACTGTTCCTACCATGGAAAACTGTTATAATCAGACTGTACTCAAAATATTTGAGGTAAAAAATACGGATTTTCTTTAAGATTATTTAGCATTTTTAGCCGCCGCATTTAGCAGAAAATATTAGAGTATATATCAATTAATCGGTGATGACACAAGTCTCGCCAACAGTTAAAGAGTCAGGAAAATTTATGTCAGATAAAGTTGAAGGCACTGTAAAGTGGTTTAATGAAGCTAAAGGTTTTGGTTTTATCGCTCAAGACAACGGCGGACAAGACGTATTCGCTCACTACAGCGCTATCCAAGGTAACGGTTTCAAAACTCTAGCCGAAGGCCAAAAAGTGTCTTTCATCTTAGGTGATGGCAAAAAAGGCCCACAAGCTGAGCAAATCGAAGCTATCTAATCTCATTTATTATTGGGCTAACTGCTTGCCAGTAAACTTAATGACAATAAGATTATCAATACGCATTGATTACTTTGTTTGTTAAAACAATAAAAATACTGTATCGACTTTAAAAAGAAGCAACCTCTTATCAGGTTGCTTTTTTTATGCTTAAGTTATTGATTTTATTAGTTGTTTATAAGTAGTGCTAAGATTTGGTAGCCGTTTTGGTAGCCAGTAGCTTTAAATTTTGGCTATTGGTAGCAGTAGGGTAATGTAATTATTTAGCTGTTACCTGTCATCTTTGCGAGCGTTCTTAACATTAACTATTATTTGTACTGGCTGTGGTTCGTTATCATGTTCGCTGTCCACCTTATCTAGCCCTAGTAGCTTTGCTTTGCTCATCGTAGCAGCAACCATAGCAGATGCTTGGCCATTCTCTTTGGCAGTCAATCTAGCATCGTTTAACTCTGTCATCAGGTCGTCAAGCGTTATCTTACTCATGGCTTAATCTCTTTGTTGTTTCATCGCTTGCCAATTCATTCATTAAATCACTGATTGACTGCACAGCATCGGCATTAATATCTCTAATCTGTGGCTTATCTAATCCTAGTAACTTTGCTTGGCTAACGGTGGCCATGATTAAAGCGTTTGGGTTTCTATCCTCAATCGCTATCTGTTTGGCAAGCTGTAAATCTTGTATCAGGTCGTTAATATCAGGTAGTCGCATTTCTTAACCTCAATGGGTGCAATTTAGTTTATCAAGTGTAGATTGCCATACCTTAGCTGTTAGCTGCTCATGCTCGTTCACCAGCTTGTTATACGTGCTGTGGTGCATGCCTTTAGGTCGTTCACCAATACCGTGGGCAATCCCTGCTTGCCAGCCTAAACGCTGTCTAATCGTATGTAAGCGACTGAATAAGCGGTCTATCGGTTGCTGTAACTGACTGCCATAATTGGCGCCTATACAATGACGGCATACATACACGCCAGCACAATATAAAACACTGACACGCCTTGAGCATTTAGGGCATAGCCACCAATGACGATAGCCGCCATAGTTGCATGGGGTCTTTGATACTTGAATAGAGTAGTCGTAAGCCTTGCCACGGTATTGATAATTAATATCTATAAACGGTTCGGCTGCTTGTTTCATCTGTTGGCGATATGTTGAAATATTAATCTTTGAATAGTCGTTAAGGCTGCGAGTAGTGGCAATGGCTGGCATGATTATCTCTAATTGTTATCTAAATCATTAGGTAAATTCATCTTTATCATAACATAATGAATATATTTAACCTCATGTTTTCTATACTTAACTGCTTGTTATTCCTGCCAATATCATTTTATACCTACAAAAAGTCGCTAAAGTTGCTAAAGTTCGCTCTATCCCTTTATTTATAAGGCGTTTAGCTTAGCTTGCCACCTGCTAAGGGTCGCTAAAGTTGCTATGGTTCTGCTAACGTTCGTCTTAATTGGTGGTAAGTTAGCAAGTCTAGCAATGCTTAGCAGTCATACAGCTAAAGTAAAGCCCTTAACTAGTAAGGGCTGTAGGTAAGTTTAGCAAGTTTAGCGGCTTTTACTGGTCGCTAATCAGTCATAAGCTTGGGGTTAACATACACTAAGCGGCGGCGGCCCTCACTTTCTAACCTGATATGCCCCATGCTTTCTAGGTCATCGAGTAAGAAGTTTAGCTTTTTACCTCTTAGCGCATTGGGTGCATGCTGTGTCACATAAGACTTATTTAATACCGCTGGGTTTTTACCTTTGGCCTTGTCTATTAACCATATGCTTAGCTTTTCAAGGTCGCTTTGTTCACCGGTTGGCGTTGCATCTTGATAGCGCAAGCGTTCGGCCGTTGAGTAGCTAACCAACATAAAAGCCCGTTTAATATCGTCTGTGGTAATGGTCTTACGCTTATCAAAGAATGCTATCAATGTGGCTATGCGGCTGGCATTTTCTGCCATACGTGAGGCATACGCTTTTAAATACTCTAATGGCATGTTCTTAGCTTGCTGGTTCTCTATTGCTTGCATATGCTCATAGAATACTTGTTCTGTCTGTTTGTCCTGCCAGCACATTTTAAAGCGTTTGGGTGCTCCTTTCTCATCAGTGGGCGCGTTACTGTCCACGGGGTCTAGTAGGTCGTTGCATCTGCTCCAATAGGCTTGTAGGTCGCTATCCATAAATGGGCTTTGCTGCCTGCGCTCTATATCGTCCCATGTTCTATAACCTTGCAAGCTGTTAGGGCATGCAATCAAGGCCCTTGCTAAAAAGCCTTGCTGGTTCATCATGTCATCAGTTAAGGCCGGTTCTAATATAATGCGTTGAGCCATTAACATTAAGGTCATACGCACGTTATAGGCTTTGGTGCGTGGGTTGGCATAAGCGTTCTTTTGTGAACGTGTCCGGTTCACTTCGCCGCCGCTGTAAAGGTCTGTAATGGCTGCTAGTGCGTTGCCGGCTGTGTCACCTTTCATTGTATGACCATTAAAGAATTGGGCCGCGTCATCAGTTGACCATGATGCATCTGTGATTTCACCATTCACAAACTTATCTAATACCGGCTCAATAGTGGCATCTTTAAATAGCCGTTCAGGGTTATGCGGTGCTGGCTCGTTTGCTAAGTACTCTTTGAGTTCTGCACCTTTTAAGCTGGCAAGCTGTGCCTTGTGTTCATCATGCCTTGTTATATATTGCTCATACTGTTTCTGCTCATACTCTTTTATTTTATAGTGGCTTAAGTCCATAGCTTGCGTTTTACCACTGCCACTTTCACCTTCAGTAATTAAGATTAGGCTTGCCGGCATGTGCTTATAGCCAATAGGTGCATCAACGTGGGCCTGTCCCATGTGGGCTAGTGCTCCTAAGATACATTGACCGGCCATTGCATCAGGTACTTGCTGATAATAAGCTATTTTCTTAATGACCTTTTGTAGCAGTCCGTCCCATGCCTCTATTGGGTAACGTGTCGGCTTGCTTGGGTCACTTGATAGCGGTTCAGGTGTGGGCCATGCTGTGGTTTTAAGGTCGATTATCTTTGTATCATCAAGGGCTAATATGGCTTGATAGCTTAACGGGCCATATTCTAAGTGCTCTAACACGGTGCGTTCACTGGTGATAATGGCCCTCACGTTTGAGCCTATCAGTGGTTTGATAAACTTGTCTTTTACGTCCGCTGTAGTCATAACGGTAACGGGTGCATCTTGTGCAAAATGTTTAACCATGTCATTAAATGACCATTCATCACGGCTGGCCAGTATAGTTACCGGTTCACCTAACATGAAATAAGACAGTTCTACAGCATCAGCTATATTATTAACGGCTATTCGTTCGTGGGTGCTGTCCATCGTGCCAATGATAAAAGCGGCCGTTTCAAAAGGGTCAGTCACTACATATTCTTTGTGCTTGCCGTTTGGTGGCATGCATAACAAGTTTACCGGCTCATAGTCTTTATTATGCAATACTAGGCCCACCATGCCAGTGGTTAGCAGTTCACCTTGATTTACTGACAAATTAGCCTTAATATCTAGTAGTCTGTTAGGTTCTAAAATATCGTGTAATTTCTTTAGTAGCTCATCACCTTGTAACGTTTGCTCTGTTGCTGGTTGGTGTTCGCCTAAAATGCTAACTAAGCCCGCCTTGCCGCGGGTTTTTTCATGGCTGTCGGTTGCTGTGCTCATTGTTCGCCCTCCTTGTCTTGTGCCTGTGCGCGCTTGGCTGCCTGCATGATTTGATAATAGCGGCTGCCTTGTTTGTCCTTTCTTTTCTGCTCCTTGCCCTGCTTTGATTTTGCATAGGCAAGTTGAGCGTCCATAAAGGTTTTAGGATTGTCCTTATCAGTAGGCACAAGCGTCCTCCTTGCCATAACCTGTCTGGGTTAATGGCTCGTTGATAATGTCTAATTGACTGTAAAGCAGATTTATCCACGTATTAGCGGCATCTTGTGACAGACGTGCTAACGCTATGGCGGCATGGGGTTCAATTTGACGGGTAGCGATAAGGTGTAGCAGTTGCCCTATGTCATGTAAGGCAGTAGCAGCGGCATTAATATCACATGCAATATCGGACAGCATAATAGACGGCATTAAAATCACTTCGTCATCATCTTGATTAGTAAGGTCTATAATTTTGCGCTGGCTAGTTTGGGTGGTTCTAATTGAGTTAATCATGATTGATAGCTCCTATAGTGATAACTGCCTTTGCTTGCTGGCATGACGGTACAAACAGTAATAAAAATAACGCGGTCATTAGCAGCATATAAGCCATGAATGTGGGCGTACTTTGCTTGCGTTGCTGAGGCTGTCTGTGCGCCTCGTTACGGGCTTTTAGCTTGTCTTTGTTATCGTTGTTCATCTCTTACGTCCTCCACGTTAAAGGCTATTTCTGCTATTTTTACAGATAGGTTTTTTAGCGACTCCACTTGTCGGCTGCCTGTAGGTAATAAGCTGCCTAACATCTTGGTTTCAAGTTCGGCTAATTGGGTCATGGTGTTAATGATTGTCACATTGGCGTGTAAGGTAATGATTAACTGGTCGATAAAGTCATCAGTTATCATCAAAAAGCCTTCATCTTTTAACCTGTCTATAACTTCGTTTACTAGGTCGCTATTACTCATGGCTTATCACCTCAACACGTGGCTGCAGTATTAACGTGCCCATCTGTTCGCTAAGTTCGGCGGCTAACTCGCTATTACTCAATAAAGTAGCTTGCACAGCACATATAACGCCTTTGCTTGCTGGGTCGGTCGCCTCTATCGTATCAAGCGCATAACTTAGTATTTCTGCATTGTTAGATAGGTCTTGTATGCGCTCATCAATGACAGACAAGTAATAGCTATCTACTGCCACTAGGCGCGGTTCTAATATGTCGTTTGACTGGTTCATTTAGTTCACCTCACTGTTAGATAGTTCGCTTTCAAGTAATGTCTGCTCATCAAGCCAATAGACCGAAAAACGCTTGTCATTGTGCGTGACTATCTCGCTTTGAATGGTTAGCCCTGCGGTTCTTAGGTCATGTATGCGCTGTGCTAGGCATGTGATTTGATAAAGGCGGTATGCGTCCCATGTGGTGATAGTTGCCCCTGTCATTAGGTGAGCTCTAACAGTGTCAATCTGTGTCTTAGGTGCTGGTTGGTTGGTCACTGGGGCGGTGGTGGTGGCTGTAATAGTCATGATTAAACCCCCTCGCTAACTGATTGCTGACTTTCAATAAAGCGCAAAATATCGCTATTCCTAAACATTGGAATACCGTTTACATTAATTGGCTTAGGGAATTTATCCGCTTTCCACCAGCGTCTTAGTGTTTGGTGGTGAAGTCCGATTAGTTCAGCTGTAGGCTGAATGCGTGAATAGCCTTGAGGGTTTAATGGGGTGGGTTGCTCATCTTTAGTTTGATGGCTGTTATTGATGGTTGGATTAGTATGGGTCATAAGAACACCTGTTAGTTAATGATTAGTAACAGGTGTCATATTAGGATTATGATAGATAAGGCGGTAGATGGGCATTCTAGCTTGAGGGGGTCAAACTAGAAAATAGGCTTAATAGTTACCTATCAATACATTTATTTTTTAAGCTATTGAGAAATGCAGCATATTCTTCATTGTATAGGCTGTCATATAAAAGCTTTTGCTGCTTAACATCGGCTTTCTTCTTAGGCATTTCACCACTTTCTATCTTTTGCATAACCTCTTTAGGTATAACGCCTGTTTCCTTAAGCCACTTAACGATAGTTTCAGGTGTCTGAGTTAGGCCTGTAAACTTCTTAACAAGTCTTGCTACGTGTATAGGCATTAATACATTAGATATATCTTTGCCCCATATATAATCAGCCATAAGGGTAGCTGTATTCTTTTGAAAGTAAGATGATTTTTCTATGGGTAGTGGTCTGTGAGTAAAAATAAAGGTGCTTATCTTAGTTAGTGTTTTATAAATATCTAATCCTAAGGTGTACTTTTCATGTTCTTGAGAAATATCGGCTAGTGCTGCCAGTGTTAGGCAGTATATTAATGCTCTACGTATTTCAGGATTATCTATGTATGTTCTAAAAAAAGTTCGTGTATGCAGCTCTTTATAAATATTGTCTAAGGCATCATTGCAAGCATTTTTAGCTATAGGGTATGGCTTTGTAGCTATAATAAGGTACTCATCTTTTAGCATCTTAAATATATCAAGCTGTATTTTATGCAAAAAAAGTATTGTAGTATTTTCATCTAATCTTGGGGCTATATGATTTATTAATAATGTCAGGCTTTCTACTTCATTGCAGTTTTTCAATAAGTTACTTATAAGCTTTGAGGGGTTGCCATCTAGTTCAATCAACTCATTATTAACATCTATTTCCATCAGTCATGCCTTACTTGTTATTCATACCTTAGTTAAAAATAGGTGCAAGGCATGCCAGCCTAAGGCATGAAATGGCTGGCGTTCGGGTAATTAGTCCTAGCCTTGCATAGTCATTGTAGCAGTGTCTTAGCCCTGCTTTTGTGCCTGTTTCTTAAAGTCTGCATGAATAACATTGTCAAACTTGCCGGCCTTTATATCGTCTAAGTGATTAGCCCATTTGGTCATCATACGTGTTCTATCATCTATTGCCGTCATGCGGTTATATGCTTTGCCATACTTATTAAGCATTGCGTGGCCTAGTGCTAGTTCGGTTATCAATTCATCATAGCCTAGTCGTTCCATTAGCATAGTCTTGGCACTGGCTCTAAAACCATGTGGGCTGTGAATATGCTTGTAACCTTTACCATCGTTCATCAATTCACTATTTAGTACCTTGTTAACTTCTTGCATGTGGTGATAGGGCGCTTTTTTGCGTCTGCTATTATGAAATACATGTGTTTGGTCGCCTGTCAGTGGTCGCATACGCTCTAATATGGCAATAGCTTGCGGTGCTAGTGGTATGACTATACTGTTCACCATATCGCCGCGTCCTTTGCCTTTTTGCGGCTCTAAATGCCATTGCTTGGCGTTCAAGTCAATATCTGCCCATTGCATAGCACAAGCATCACCAATGCGAACGAACGTAAGGGCTAATAGCTGTAAGATGCTTTTGTTATAAAGCTGGCTTGTATCGTCTAGCTGGTCAATATCTCTTAGCAGTTTGGCAAATGCGGTAACGTCATTACTTAACGCTGGGCGGTGTTTGACCTTATGGTTTTTAAGCGTTCCTTGTAGGTCACTTGCTGGGTTGTACTCAATAATCATATGAGCCTTTGCAATCTGTAAGATACTTTTTAGTAGCGTTCTTACTCTTAATCCTTTGTAAGTGTGCTTTTTTTGAATATCATTAACAAACTTAATAACGATACTAGGGGTTATATCTGTAACTCTCATATGCCCTAGCTGGCTTTCAATCGGTTTCAATAGCTCTTTATTTTTGCTAATAGTACCTGCAGATAGATTTTTGCTGGCTTGAATATCACGCCATTCATTAATGAAGTGCTGTAAGGTGTTTTGACGGTCTGCAATGTCTTTTTGCTTTAAGCTATCTCTATGCTCTATAGGGTCGATATCTTTGGCCAGTAGTTGCATATTGTCGCTGTGATATTGACGGGCATCGGCAAGGCTTAACGCTGGGTATTGTCCTAGCGTCATATAAGGGCGTTTGCCAGTAATGGGGTGCGTATAGCGGTGTCTAAAATCGGCTGTAGCGTCTGGGCTATCCTTATGCGGTCTAACTCTTAGCTCTAAGCCCTTATAGCCTGCAATAGGATAGCTAAGCGTTTTATCAGCTTTGATAGTGTCTTTGATTGCTTTCTTTATTTGGGTGTCGGTTGTTAAGTCTGTTTTAACCATCGTCTTATTACCTTTATTTGGTAGCCATTTTGGTAGCCACTTGGTAGCCGTTTTCACATTTGCACTAACGTTATCACATGTGACATATTAGCAGTAAAGGCACGTAAAACAAAGGCTTTAAGGTTATCAGGTATTATCAGGTTTTATCAAAAAATGACTTCTTATCAGGTTGCTTTTTTTATGGGGCTTTTTTGGTATGACAAAGTGCTGCTAAGGTAAAGTGCTATTGATTTTGACGGTTAACATCATCAGGTAATAACGAACAATAATTTAATAAAGATGTAATAGATAAGGTTATATTATGAAGTGGGAGAATTGGCTTTCAATTGACTGGCAACAGGTGCTCGGGATTTCTTTATCCGCTATAGGCTTTTATGTAGGGCTGATGTTGTTTACTCGATTGATGGGTTTACGCAGTTTTTCCAAGTTATCAAGCCATGATTTTGCAATGACCGTTGGTATTGGTAGTATATTAGCGTCGACAGTATTGTCAGATAAGCCATCTCTATTTCAAGGGTTATTCGCTGTTGCGGTATTATTCTTAATTCAGGGCGTTATCTCAGTCATCAGACGCAAAATAAAACCGTTAAAAGCTTTGATAGACAATCAAGCTATTATACTAATGGCTCATGGTGAATATTTAGAAGATAACTTAAAAGAGGCCAATCTTAGTACTAGCGATGTGCAGGAAGTGCTACGTAAAAATGGTATCAAAGCGAAAACAGAAGTGTTCGCAGTAATTATGGAGACGACAGGTGATATGAGTGTCATTAAGAATAATGACGTTGAACCTGACTGGTCTTTATTTGATGATATACGTGATAGCGAATTATTGCTTGGTGCTAGTAAGAATGTTAATTCGCAGGTCTAGCTTGCCTAACTATTCTTATCCGTTAACCTCAAAGAGATAAATAATAACAAAATATTAAGTAAACCTAAGGCTTAGAATGCTATAAAGGGTATGAGCATTTTGAGCTGTTGAACCATGAAAATCATGAAATGATGCGCTTATAGACTATTTATTATAGAGTGTTGACAAATTTATGACGCATTATTCACGGCGTTGTCTTGACCTTATCTGCCTGCTGACGCAAGATACATAGGTCTGATAATAACGGTTGGCTTAGCTTTAGCAGATTTCATTAGTAAGAGATACAATGCTAATATGCTCTTATATATTGGCTCATCTTTCTTAGTTAACAATATTCTGTTGATGTAGTAATAACCTTGAGCAGTATTTTGAACGACAATTTGAACCACAACGAACCTTTGGTTCTTAACTGACAATTTTTAACTCATAACATTAATAAACGAGGAACGTATGAAAGCATTAGTAGCGGTCAAGCGTGTCATTGATTATAACGTAAAAGTTCGTGTAAAAGCCGACAACTCTGGCGTTGACTTATCAAACACTAAAATGTCAATCAACCCTTTTGATGAAATCGCAGTAGAAGAAGCGGTTCGACTAAAAGAAGCTGGCGTCATTGATGAGATCATTGTTGCTTCAATCGGTCCAAAAGAGTCACAAGAGCAGATTCGTGCAGCTCTAGCGCTAGGTGCTGACCGTGGTGTATTAGTCGTAAGTGACGAAAAACCATATCCATTACAAGTTGCTAAGATTCTAAAAAGCATCGCTGAAGCTGAAAGCACTGATATTATCCTATTAGGTAAGCAAGCGATTGATGATGACAACAACCAAACTGGTCAGATGCTAGCGGCATTGATGGGTATCGGTCAAGGTACGTTTGCATCAGAAGTGAAAGTTGAAGGCGATAAAGTAAACGTAACGCGTGAAATCGATGGTGGCCTACAAACTGTTGCACTTGATTTGCCAGCAGTCATCACGACTGATCTACGTTTGAATGAGCCACGTTATGCTAAATTGCCTAACATCATGAAAGCGAAGAAAAAACCACTTGATGAGAAAACGCCAGCAGATTTCGGTGTTGATATGACATCTAAGCAAGAAATTATTAAAGTCGTGCCACCTGCTGACCGTAAAGCCGGTATTACAGTAGGGTCAGTTGATGAGTTGGTCGATAAGCTAAGAAACGAAGCAAAAGTCATTTAATGTTTTAATGATTGGATACTTCGCTACGGCATATCCTGTACAAGGCTTTAAATTTGACTGCTTTATTTCATACTAAATGATAGTTGCTCAAATAGCTTTGTACACAAACAACCGCATGAATAGATAATACGAATATATAAAGGACTAAAACCATGGCAATTTTGGTATATGCAGAACATGACAATGCCAGTCTAAAAAAGGCAACTTTAAACACGATCGCTGCTGCTAAACAAATGGGTGATGATATCCATGTATTGGTTGCTGGTAGTGGTAGCCAAGCTGTTGCTGATGAAGCGGCAAAAGCAGAAGGCGTGACTAAAGTACTATTGGCTGACAACGCTGCTTATGAGCATCAATTGGCAGGTAACGTGGCACTATTGGTTGCTGATATCGCTGGTGATTACAGCCATATCCTAGCGGCTGCGACCACGACTGGTAAAAACTTTATGCCACGCGTTGCTGCATTACTTGACGTCAGCATGTTGTCTGAAATCTCAGGTGTAGTAGATGCGCAAACGTTTGAGCGTCCTATCTACGCAGGTAATGCAACGGCAACAGTAAAAACAACAGAAGACAAAGTGGTACTAACAGTACGTACTACTGCGTTTGACCCAGTGGCAAGCGAAGGTGGTTCAGCTACTGTTGAAACTATCGACAATGTACAAGAAACTGGCAAAGCTAGCTTTGTGAACGAAGAAATGGCTAAGTCTGATCGTCCAGAATTGACGTCAGCTGGTATTGTTGTTTCTGGTGGTCGTGCATTGGCAAACGGTGAAAACTTCACCAAGTACATTGAGCCATTGGCCGATAAGCTAGGCGCTGCTGTTGGTGCATCACGTGCCGCTGTTGACGCCGGATATGTACCAAACGATATGCAGGTCGGTCAAACGGGTAAAATCGTTGCACCGCAGCTATATATCGCAGCTGGTATCTCAGGCGCAATTCAGCATTTGGCTGGTATGAAAGATTCTAAAGTCATCGTTGCTATCAACAATGACCCAGAAGCACCTATCGCTAGCGTTGCTGATTACTTCTTAGAAGCTGATTTGTTCGAAGCACTGCCTGAGCTAACTAGTAAGGTTTAATATATAGTCACAGAACTACTAAACGGCTACGGCGTTACCCTCCTTAGATGTACTACTTGTACAATCTGCAGTTGGATGCTTTATATCCGTTTTAGACCTCTTTGACTATATCAGTATTAGGCAGATAATAAAAAACCCACTATCAATTGGTAGTGGGTTTTTTTATGCTGGATAGATAGGGTTTTAATAACAGTTATAAATGCATGCTAAGAGTATTGTCTTTGGCGTAAGGTCTCATACAGACATAAAGACCCTGCAATCGCTACATTTAAGCTCTCTTGACCATTTGGCTGCGGTAATGCTATCGGCGTGGCACATTGCATTAGCTCGTCGCTAACGCCTTGACCTTCATGACCCATAATCCATGCTACAGGTGCAGATAAATCGTGATTGTAAATGATAGTATCTGTATGTGAGCTGGTCGCCAAAAGCGGCACTTGTACTTGATCTAAAATATCTTGTGTACTCAAGCCCTCATAAATAGTCAGTGCAAACTGTGCACCCATACCTGCTCGTAGCGTCTTGGGAGACCAAGCTTGAGCGGTCGCACTGGTACATAAGATATTGCGGATACCAACGGCTGCAGCTGTGCGTAGTAGCGTACCAACATTCCCACTATCCTGTACGTCGTTCAAGATTAAGCAGTCTTCATTGATCATCGATAAGCTAGGCGTTGGTACTTTGATAATCGCCATGATATCGATGCCTGTACCCAAGCTACGAATACTCTCATAGAGTGAGTCTGACAAAGTAAGAATAGGCGTATAAGTGGGCAGGCGAGTCAATATCTGCTGAACTTCAGAGTGGCTACGCGCTGACTCAGACAGTAGTATTTGAGCGAAAGGATAATCACTACGCAGCGCAGCATCTATCAAATGGACGCCTTCTATGACTGTCTGACCGTTCTTTTTACGCTGGCGTGCTTGGGACAACAGTGCTTTTACAAGCTTCACGGTTGTGTTCTTATCTGAGGTAATCAGCTCGGTGGGATTTAATACCATAGTGGATCGCTTAGAGAAGAGTAAAGGAGTCGTTTAGATAACCAGCAAAATATCTATTATTAATTTAGCGTTCTGCTGACTGTTCTTAACAGGCGCGTCAATCAATTATTTCTCAGAATAATTGACGTGTAAGTCTTTCACGTAATTAACTTCGTTTTTGCTACCGAGTACCACAGGGACACGTTGATGAATATCAGTCGGTTCGATATCTAGGATACGATTGACCGCGTCTGTCGCAGCACCACCGGCACGTTCAATCAATAGGCTCATTGGGTTGGCTTCATACATCAAACGCAGTTTGCCCGCTTTATGAGCATATTTGGTATCAAACGGATAAGTGAACAGACCACCGCGGCATAAGATGCGATGGACGTCACCGACCATGGCGGCTACCCAACGCGTATTAAAATCGCGTCCACGTACGCCTGCTTCACCAGCGATGAGCTCGTCGATGTACTGTTGCATCGGGGCGCGCCAGTAGCGATAGTTTGAGCTATTGATAGCATACTCGCTCGTATCGGTATCGATTTGGACGTTGTCTTCTATCAGCACATAGTCAGACGTCTCTGGGTCTAGGCTAAACATCACGACCTTGTCTGCGATAGTCAGCGCCAGTACGGTAGACGTACCATATAGCAGATAACCGGCGGCTAGCTGTTTGTTACCTGCTTGCAAATAGTCGCTGTTTTCACTGGTTTGACCTTGACGCTCATACGGTAAAACAGAAAAAATCGTACCTACTGCCATATTGATATCGATATTTGATGAGCCATCTAGTGGGTCAAATAAAACCAATAAACTACCGTCATCATTAGCAGGGGTGGCATCATCGAGCTCTTCTGAAGCAACGCCTGCACAGTGCGTGTTTTTTGCCAATGCATCTAGCAATAAGTCATTGGCCAGTACGTCTAGTTTTTTCTGATCTTCGCCTTGGACGTTTTGATTACCCGCTTCGCCCAAAATGTCTGCTAAAGCGCCTTTTCTGAGCAACTGTGAAATCGTCTTACCGACATCAGTGACAGTGGTAATCACGTCGTTAAGTGCAGGGCTAGTGGCATGTTGGTTTAGATAGTCTGCTAAGGTCGTCATAAGGCTTCCTAATAAATGGTATGGAAAGTAAAAGAACGGATAGGTGTCAAAGTAAAGAAGTAGATGGCATTTAGCACACCTGAAATAGGTAAATTCTTAAATAGCTAATACGGCATCTTTGTCCCGACCACAAAATCGGCTACACTATATCTATTGTTATTCATTTATAGTTTTGTCAGAATTATTCTCTATGAGAATACAGCATGTCTACTCACGCTTTCTGATTGTCTGCTGAGGCTATTTTTTTGGTCGAATTTGATTACGGTAAATTGTAGCAAATAAGCGTCAAAATGTCCTTTGTATCTATGCCTATCAGTGATAAATGATCGAACAAAGATGAATAAGTGATTACTATAGACTCATATAAACCCACAATAAAGACTCGCCATTATGTCAAATCCTATCGATAGTAGCGCTACACAACCAGTCTCACCGACTGATTATGCAAAATTTGATCCCAGTACGATTCATCAAAGGCTCAATACCTCATTGAGTCGTCCGCAGCTCAACACCGATGGCAGTATTAGGCATTTCTTAGGTGTTGAAGGGCTTAATAAAGCACAGCTCAAAGCTATTATCGCAAAAGCAGAGACTTTTTTTGATGAAAACGGACAGCTAATCAATCGTCCTGAGTTAGACGGCTATACGGTCATGAATTTGTTTTTTGAACCATCGACGCGTACACGGACGACATTCGAGGTGGCAGAAAAACGCTTGGGTGCTAATGTACTCAATATCGATATCGAACGTTCTAGTACCAAAAAAGGTGAGAGTCTGCGCGATACATTGTGGAATTTACAGGCAATGACCGCGGATATCTTTGTAGTACGCCATTCAGCATCAGGTGCCGCGCATTTTATGGCGACAGAAGTGACGCCTGATATCGCTATCATTAATGGTGGTGATGGCTGGCATGCGCATCCTACTCAGGGAATGCTCGACATGTTGACTATTCACCGTGAAGCGCCGCGCCCATTTGAAGAGCTGTCTATCGCAATCGTTGGTGATATTAAGCACTCACGCGTGGCACGCTCTGATATCAGTGCACTGCAAACGCTAGGTGTGACAGACATCCGTGTTTGTGCGCCGCGTACTCTACTACCCAAAGGTATTGAGCGTTTTGGTGTGCAGGTGTACGAAAACATGGACGAGTGTGTCACTGACTGCGATGTGATCATGGGATTAAGAATACAAAATGAGCGTATTGGTTCGCCGCTATTGGCATCATCAAGTGAATACTATAAGCATTATGGGATTACACCAGAGCGGGTAGCTCTCGCCAAGCCTGATGCATTGGTTATGCATCCAGGGCCGATGAATCGAGGTGTTGAGATTGCCTCTAGTGTGGCTGATGGCGCACAATCTGTTATCTTAAAGCAGGTAAATAACGGTATTGCTATTCGCATGGCAGTCTTATCGCTTGCAATGGAAGGTCAACGCGCTCATCAAGCGGCTGGCAAGTAATAGTCTACCGCGCGACTTATTCTCATTTATTTCATTTTATTGATACGGTAATAACGTTATGTCTACCATGCTTAATACGGATGCACCCATTCTTGACCATTTACCAAAAGCATTTAAAGATGCATTGCCGCAAACCACAACAGAAAAACTGTCTACACTCGATTCTGACCGTGAGATGTGGTTATTGCCACCACTAGTAGATCTATGCGCGCGTTTACGCGAGCCAGGCCAACAGCAACACGGTACGCTAAAATCAGAAGGCAGCGCTGCTCGTGGTAATGGGTTTTTGCATGTAGTGACGCCGCCTGATACCAATCCTATTTTAGAAAATGGCTCACTCTTGAAAGGTTTACGTGAGCGAGCCTTGAGTGATGGCGGGATTTACTTGCATATTTTGGGTGCATTGACCACAGGGTTAGAGGGCGAACGACCGTCTAATATCGCAGGGCTTAAAAAGGGCGGCTGTATCGCAGTATCTAATGCACGTAGACCTTTTCGCAATGATTTAGTATTGCTACGTACACTAGAGTACGCGGCAACTTTTGGCATGAAAGTATTCTTTTATCCTGATGAGCCAAGTCTGTCTGGAGATGGCGTGGCACATGAGGGCTATATTGCTTCTTATCATGGTTTGCAAGGGATTCCTTGGATTGCGGAAACTGTTGCACTGTCCACGCAGCTGCTGATGGTTGAAGAGACTGGAATCGCTGCTCATTTTAGTCAGCTATCCTGTAAGTCCTCTATCGAGCTCATGCGCTGGGCAAAAGATAAAGGCTTGCCAGTGACTTGCGACGTTGCAATGCATCAGCTTTATCTAACTGATGACAATCTTGAAGGCTTTAATGCTCAGGCGTATGTGTTACCACCACTGCGTAGTAACACTGACCAGCAAGCAATCCGCCGTGGGTTAAAGGATGGCACTATCGACGCTATCTGTAGTCATCACGAGCCACTGAATAGTAACGCCAAAAAAGCACCGTTTGCTGAGAGTACGCCAGGTATCTCAAACTTTGATACGTTTATGGCGCTGGCTTGTCAGCTGGTCAATGATGAGGTGTTAACACTCTCGCAACTGGTAGACAAAATCTGCCTAAATCCTGCAAAAATCGCAGGTATTAGCGAGCAGTATGAAGCTATCGGCGGTGCAGTATTGGTCGATCCTAACCTTGAGTGGCAAGTAACCGCGCAATCGATGCTATCGAGTGGTAAAAACACGCCGTTTTTCAATCAGCAGTTGCAAGGACGTGTTGTGGAGACATTCTTTGGCTAATTTGCCCCGACAGGATAACCGTCTGCCGCCATCCTCGAAGGATAAAGGGGTTACCATGAATGGTCAGCAAGAAAAATCGTGCAGTACGGCGAGTGAGTCTATCAAAGCGGTGGCCATTTATGAGGTAGTCAAAGGTGTTGGTGCGTTACTAGGAGCAGGGGCATTATGGTGGTGGCATACCAATCTTGAGCATTGGCTGACGACCGCAACCGTTACTTGGCAGCACAGTTTCGGCCATATGCTTGCCCCGCAAATTGACAGTGCCGTACGTATTGCTCAGCAGGCAAGTAAAAACTGGCCGATGTTTTTATTATTGATATTCGCTTATGCCAGTTTGCGCTTCCTAGAGGCCTATGGCTTATGGCATGACAAAACATGGGCGTATTGGTTTGGGGTATTAGGCTATGGGGTGTTTATTCCTATAGAGATTTACTATCTGATCGTTAGCCCATTTGATTGGTTTAAGCTTGGGATATTGGTTTCTAATCTACTCATTATTATTGTGGTTTATCGTAATATGAAACGAAAAGGCTTGATATAGCGTTTAAATTTAAGTTAAAAAATCCAGCATAAGACAAGTATCTTATGCTGGATTTTTTGTGCCTGCTATATTTTTGGCTTATACGTCTACTGTTTTTTCATCCGTACGAATGCTTTTAGCGACTTTTCCAACGCTTAAACCTTGTACCAAGATGGAGAAAATCACCACTGCATAAGTGAGTGCCAATAAAATCTCTCGTTCAGCCCCGATCGGTAGCTGTAATACTAACGCGACTGAGATACCTCCGCGTAAACCGCCCCATGTCAGGACTTTCCATGCGCCCGTAGGCAAATCAAGCTGACGATGAAAGGTTTTTGTCGTCATGCCTACCACGATAAACCGTGCAACGAGCGCAATCAAAATCGTCAAACCGCTAGCGATAAATAAATTGCCTGAATAAGCAATCATCACCACTTCTAGACCGATGAGTACAAACAAAATGGCGTTTAAAATCTCATCAATCAATTCCCAGAACAAATCAATATAGTGACGTGTCTTGTCACTCATGGCTAGCTCGCGACCACGATTACCAACCATTAGGCCCATCATGACCATGGCGAGTGGCCCTGATAAATGCCAATGACTGGCCAGCGCGTAGCCACCGATGACGCCTGCTAATGTTAAGAGCACCTCTTCTTGATAGCTATCAATGCTCTTGAGCAAGTAATACAAAATCGCCCCAAGTACCAGTCCGAATACAACGCCGCCACCAGCTTCAACCGCTAATGTATGAGCGACGTAGTTGGCAGTAGGGATATCACCGCTAGATAAAATCCCCAGCAGTAAGACAAAAATAACCACGCCGATACCATCGTTGAATAATGACTCGCCAGCGATCACAGTCTCAATGCTCTTTGGAGCGCCTGCTGACGACAGGATACCCATGACGGCAATAGGATCGGTAGGGGAGATAAGCGCACCAAACAACAGACACCAGAGAAACGGTAGTCCGAAACCGAAGAGCGGCAACATAAAGTAAATCGCGGTCGCAATGAGCATCGCAGATATGATCGTACCAAGTCCGGCAAGGATGCCTATAGGTAGCTTGTAGCGTCTTAAATCACCAATATTGACGTGTAATGCGCCTGCGAATAGCAACATTGATAGCATACCGTCTAAGAGTACTTCAGTAAAATCAAGTTGCTCCAATAAACTGACTTCGTAATCAATCAGCTGATCAAACCCTAAGAAGCCTAAAAATATCGCACCGATTGACAGTAAGATAGAGATGACCATGACACCGATAGTGGTCGGCAGACCAATAAAACGGTGATTAATATAAGTTAATGAAGCGGTAATCGACAAAAATATGGCGCTGATTTCTAGGATGGTGAGGCTGGTTGCAGATGCCATAAAAAGTAGGTCTCATATAAATATAAAAAGTATCCAAAGCGCAGGGCTTATAGGGACGTTATAAGTGTTTTTAGCTATCGGTTTTGTGATTATAAGTAAAGTGCTTATAAGTAAAGTGCTTATAAGGGCTGATACCGCCATCTATCTAAACAGTTCATTGGTTATATCATTAACTAGACTGTGTCTGTAACGCTTGACGAATATCCGCTTCAAACTCACTAACATAATTAAAATGCTTGTGCTGCGCATCGTTATCAAGGATGAATTGCTTGGCTTGTTCGCACATAGCGACCAAGTCATCGACCAGTTCTTGATAATTTAAATTCTCTTCACCAGCTCGCTGAATTAGATGCAATTCATGTAATAGCGTTTGCTGCTGTGCGCTGTTTACCCGTGCATAGTTCAAATTGACCATTGCCTGACACAATGCTTTTAAGACCATTAGGTCAGCAGCTGCGTAACGACGTATCTCACCAAGTGATACATTGATAAAGTCAGAAATTTTGGGGATATGAGTCACTAGCGCCAATATGGCCAGTCGCTTCTGTTTGATAGTATTTTCAGAGCTATCGTTAGTGTCTGACTGCGGTATGTGAAAATGATAAGGGCTTGGTGGCTGACGACGCATCATAATACTCAGACAGCTGGTTAGAGACTGGACGCAATTGACCGCAGTTTTTGGATCATTGATACCAGGGGATAGTGCGCGTACAGCAATTTCCGTCATTTGACCTAAGCTATATGCAATGTCGTTAGAGTGCGCCAATCGTTGCTCAAGTCGCAGGCAATTTGCAAGACGTTGCCAAAACAGTCCATCAGGCGCTCGCGGTATCACTGCCAGATGCGGGGTTGCTGTCTTCTGTTGGTTATTTGGATGAGATTCAGGTCGCTGATAAAAGTAGCCAATGACGTTTTTGTCAGTGACGTAATTACCGAGGTTGACATGCATCTGTACCACGCCACCATAATCCTGTGACAGCGCAATCAATGACTCAAGATAAATCTGCTGTAAATAACCTGAATTTGGTGAATAAATCGGCATAGCAGGCCAGTTTTGGAACTGCTCGATATCATGGTGCTCAGCATCGCGTTGATGTTGAATATCACATCGATCATTATACCAATAGTAAATGTTTGCAATCGCATCGTTGCTAGCATTTTGAATGACGTGTGACGCTTGAATAGCATGTACCATATGCTGTACAAAATAAACTAAAAGCAGCGCACAGATAATCGCCATGATAATAGCAAAAGTTACTGCCAATTGCGGCACACCAAAAGCTACGTCAGACTTATGGATAGACTTCAATACCAGTAAGCTATAGCTAAATGTACCGATAAAAGCGCCAAGGACAAACTGATTTGGAGTGTCAGTCAAAAAGTTACGTAGTAGTCTTGGACCAAACTGTGAGGATGCCATCGACAGGACGGCGATTGTAATCGAAAATGTCGTACCCGCCACGCCCAGTACCGCACCAGCGATGGCGGTCATAATCGCGCGCGCCGCCTCGTCATCACCAGTAAAAGCAAAGGAGATCTCTTTTACGGTTTCACGATCAAAATGCTGATCAATCGCGACTAGTAAAGGAGCAAGCAAAATACCGACGATGACACAAGCGGTTGGAATAAACCAATAAGAGCCAATCAGCCATTGCCACAAATTATTTAAGCGATCAGGCAAGTCGGTCAGCGTTTGTATTGACCACAACTTAGTGAACTGCTTAAGCCTGTTTTGACCTGCATTGATCGTACGTGTCCAGACACTGTCTCCATCATTTTTATTCACTGTGATGAGCCTTAGGGTTATCTGCTTCTGTAATAATAGCGTTTTTGTGCGTACGTCTGCTCATATTTGTCTCAGCATGACTCTCACTAGTCCCTAGAGGTATGATGGCTTCATTGTCGTGATCGTCATACTCAATATCACTGTCTTTATCATAAGCCATAGGCTCTAGGTGCGGTGAGGCTTCAATATTTGAATCATTACCGTTATAAGCACTCTCACCATGTCTATCTAGATTATCATGTCGTTGTACATTTTCAGTGGCAGCAGAGGTTTTTCTAAATAATTTATGGTCATCGCTATGCTTACTATTAGATTGTTTACGAGGTTCGCTATTGGCAAAGATAGCATTTAGCGGCAGATGCAGTTGCTGTTTGGCGTACGCCTCAGTATTTTCAAAGCGTTTTACCAGTAAACTTAGCCAAGGCTTTTGACCTTCCAATTTCATCTCATCCAACTCGTCCTTGATAGGAAGTGGGTAGGGCAAGGTACGATAAAAGTCCCATAACGTCATCCTACTCAGGTCTCTTTTGAGTACATAGTCGTCATCATCTGTCATGGTAATCAGATTGCTGTCTTGTAGGTAGTTGATATAGGTATACCATTTTGGCAGCTCTTTGCGACCTAAGACATTACGCAGTGCTTGCTCGCTAACAGCTTCACCTTTTAAGTGGTGGGTATAAACCAAATTCAACATGTCTAACAAGCTGAGTAACGGGTGACGAGGGTAGACTTCTTCTGTCTCAAAAATCGTCAAGGTATAGCTGATTTCAACGCCTAATAAAATCAAATTCCACGACAGATAAATCCATAGTAGAAAGATAGGCAATGCGGCAAAAGCGCCGTAAATCGCTTCGTAGCTGGTAAAGTTAGCCATCACTGTACCAAACAGATGCTTCATTAATTCAAAGACAATGGCCACAAACACGCCAGCGATGGCTGCGTTCTTTGCTGGTACGCGCGCCTTTGGGATAAACCAATACATACCGATAAAGCCCGCCATCGTAATACCAATCGATGCCATTTGTACCCAAAAACTCCAGTCGATACCGTAGCCTGCAATTTGACGATTGAGAAAGCTCAGACTCTGTACGGTACTTGAAGCGATAAAAGCGGTGCCCAATACTAACGGTCCTAGGGTAACGATAGTCCAATAACGCAGCATGCTTTTGATGCCACCAGAGCGATCTTCTACTCGCCAGATTTGGTTAAACGCGCGCTCGATAGTGGTCAAGGTCATGATAGTCGTAAAGAACAAAATCATGGCACCGATAATGGTTAGGTTAGATGACTTTTCGGCAAAGCTATTAATGTACTCACTAACTTGCATGCTCGACTGCGGCAACAGATTGCTATAAATGACGTCATAAATCTGCGCTCTAACCGATGCGAGTGCTGGTACGGATGACAAAATCATCAGTAATACCGTTAAGACAGGCACAATCGACAGCATAGTGGTGTATGTCAGTGAAGCTGCCTTTTGCTGGCAATTATCTTCAAAAAAATGCCGAGTCAAAAACCGTAAGAACTGAAACCAGCGCTGCTGTAAAAACGGGAGTTTTTGAGATAATTTTTCCATGTCGACCATTAAGCAAAAGTAAGAGTGACAATAGTGTAACAAAGATGAACGGTTATCATCTGCGGTTTAATTGTGTCAAAATGCACTGCGTAGCACATCAGATACAATATAAATCAGGTTATCAATCATGGTTATTTGCATGACAGTGAATGACTCGGGCATAATGTGCACATATTCTACAATGCCAGTTAGTCATATATTTCGCCGCATTTTTGGTGGCTAGTATGCCTAACGATTTTATAAGGAAGCTTTGCTAATGAGTCAGACCGACCCTTATGTTTTGGTGCTTTATTATTCTAATTATGGTACGACTAAGACATTAGCATATGCTATCGCTCAAGGTATTGAAGATGCTGGCATGACCGCGCGTATCCGTACGGTACCGACAGTGGCACCTGAAACCACATCAAGTAAGCCTGCGATACCTGATGAAGGCGACTTGTACTGTACGATGGATGATCTAAAAGACTGTAGCGGTCTAGCGCTTGGTAGCCCAACGCACTTTGGTAATATGGCCGCACCTATGAAGTATTTTTGGGATAATACCGTGACCTTATGGCTGGCAGGGAACCTACAAAACAAACCAGCCTCAGTATTTACGGCGACAGGTTCCATGCATGGTGGCCAAGAAACGACACTGTTGACGATGATGTTGCCGCTGATGCATCACGGTATGGTCATCGTAGGTGTGCCCTATGCAGAGCCAGCATTGAACCGCACTCATCGCGGTGGTACGCCTTACGGTGCTAGCCATGTCAGCGGAGCATCACATGATCAGCCAATATCTGCTGACGAGCGAGATTTGGGTATTGCGCAGGGTCGCCGTTTAGCGATTACTGCAGCTGCATTAGCAAAGGCTGATTGGGGCCGATAAGCAACTTTTATAAACCTGCTGTCTAGAATCGTCTGAGTCTCAAAGTCTATGATTGAGTGGTTATAACCACTCGGTTATAAGCAAATTATTATAATAAAGAGCTACTTATTCATCTTCAGCAGTATATTATTCATTTAGGAAATCAAAATATCTAATGGCCACAACCCGCTCTAATACAAAGCCTCTTAAAACGGTTAAGCCTATCGCACCTATTGCACAGCGCTTGAAGGTTACGTGGTTAATTTGGCTCGTTTATAGACTGCTCGGATTGCCTATCTTTATTAGTATCTTTAATCCTAGTAGCCCTGATATCGTTGGCGGTATTGCTTGGCAGGCATTATGGCTAGTGCCCGCGTTGATTCTGACGCCATGGATATTGCGTGGTCGCTCCCCTTATGCATTGTTGATAAGTAGTATGTTTACTTTGGTATATTTGGGTGCGAGTGGCGTGGTGCTGTTTACTCGTATATATGGCAGTAGCTGGGCAGAAATCGCCGTATACTTAACGGACTTCTTACTATTGCTTGCTATCAATATTTGGCTATTTATTTTGCTCAAACGTTTGCCTTCGATGAACAACGTTGTGAAGAAACCTCGTCAATAATTGAATTTATCTGAAGCCTAATAAATTATATCCATTAGGGCGTGTTGAACATTGGCGACAAATTAATGGCAAAAAAAATAGCGAACGGTTAATCTTTAAGCTCTCACACAAAAAAGATATCGTTCGCTATGCCTCGCACCATGCTCAAAGATGAACACTGG
>Ga0208300_100308_pt1 | contig 41393 bp, 30 predicted proteins | sample 23_taG_FD_184096 | JGI IMG/M metagenome (GOLD analysis project Ga0208300, IMG submission 184096) | Marine viral communities from Cariaco Basin, Caribbean Sea - 23_WHOI_OMZ (SPAdes) (version 2) | ecosystem: Environmental > Aquatic > Marine > Oceanic | place: Caribbean Sea: Cariaco Basin...
ACGTTTGAGACTGGTTTGACGTATGGCTAATAAATTACCCACCAAAATCGATAAGGTCGCCATCACCATAAGCAGCATCTGTACCGATGGCAACGCCAATAAAGCCGTATCAATTAAGAAGCGAACGGCCAGCGCCATCATCGCAACCTTGGAAACTGAGGCTAAAAATGTGGCGATCGGTGCGGGTGCCCCTTCATAAACATCAGGCGTCCACATGTGAAAAGGCGCAGCCGACAATTTAAAGGCAATACCAAACATCATCATCGCCGCGCCAAGTATCAAGAGTGGCGACTCAAAAAGATTGCTAAGCATCATACTAATAGGCTTGAAGCCCAACGACCCGACTTCTGCATAAATAAAGGCCATGCCCATCAGCAACGTTGCCGATGCGGTCGCAGACAGTACTAAGTATTTTAGACCTGACTCAAGCGAGCGGTTACGCATATAAGTATAGGACAGCAGGCCATATAGTGGCACTGAAAGCATCTCTAAGCTCATAAAGAACGATGCCATGTGCTGAGCGCTTACCATGAGCAGCGCGCCAATCGTCGATAGCAACATGAGCAGATACAGCTCATCTTTGTTGTCTTTGAGATTTGCCAAATACGCATAAGATAACGTACAGCAGGCCAAGGCGCAGACAAAAATCACCACCATGTTAAACTGAGCAAAGTTGTCAATAACAAATAATTGCTCAGCACTTGGTAAGACCGCTCCGCTCTCGATGATACCAGCCATTTGTCCAATTAAGACAAACAGACCGATATTTAAACCGACGACCGTCACCGTGCCAGTGACCATGTGTGAGCGTTTAACGGCGATGGCAATCATGACCACCAAAACTGTAATAACGACGGCTATAATCGGTGCATAAGGCAACAATCCCATCAAATCATTCATCGTAATATTATACATGACTTAACGTGCCTCCATTGCATCAAGCAGTTGCGACGCATCTACCTGTGTCACTTGACTATATATATATGCATTATTAATCCACTGCATCGCATGACTTGAGGTATCAAGGAACGGCTGTGGGTACAGTCCGAGCCATACCAAACCAGCGGCAAGCATCAGTAGTAATGACAGCTCACGCTTGCCCAAATCTTTTAGTTTACGTACCGGTAATCCATGAGATTTGGTTTCTTGTACGGCCAACGCTTCGATATTGTTTTTACCAAATAGCGCGCGGTGAATCAGAATAAGCGAGTATAACCCTGCCAGCACCAAGCTAAAGGTAGCCAAGACGACAAACACTGGATACTGCGTAAATGAGCCAAACAAAATCATAAACTCGCCAATGAAGTTACCTGTGCCCGGTATCCCAAGTAAGGCGGCGCAGAAGAACATCAATATCGGCGCATAGTAGCGGAACTGTCCCCACATGCCGCCCATCAAGGTCAAATCGCGTGTGTGCAAACGCTCATACAGCTGCCCTGCCATGATAAATAATGCCGCCGAGCTTAAGCCATGCGCGAGCATCTGAATCATCAAACCTTGTAAGCTAAGCAGTGTGCCAGCATAAATCGCCAATACCACAAAGCCCATGTGCGAGATACTGGTGTACGCCAGCAGACGCTTCATATCTGTTTGCATAAAGGCGAGCCACGCCCCGTAGAATATACCAATCGTACCTAAGGTGATCGCAATCGGTGCAAACTCTTGTGACGCAACCGGAAACAAGGGCAAAACAAAACGAATCAAACCATAGGCTGCCGTCTTAATGAGTACACCAGCCAAATCCACCGAACCTGCGGTTGGGGCTTGCGCGTGTGCATCTGGCAACCAACCATGAAAAGGAATAATCGGTAATTTGACCGCAAAGCCAATAAAGAAGCACAGCATGATTGGATATTCCCAGCCGCCAAGTGACGTACCGAGCAAATCATTATAGTTAAAGCTCACCACGCCCGTTTGCGCGTAGCTGATAATGACCAATACCAATATACCGATAAGCATGATTAACCCAGAGGCTTGGGTATAAATAAAGAACTTGGTTGCGGCATATTCTTTGGTTTTACCAACAACATCATGACCCCAAATCGCGATCAAGAAGTAGATAGGAACCAGCATCATCTCCCAAAAGAAGAAGAATAAAAACAGGTCAATGGCTAAGAAAACACCGATGACGCCGCCCAAACTCCACAGCAAATTGAGGTGAAAAAAGCCAACACGGCGCTGAATCTCATTCCACGAACAAGCCACCGCAGCAATACCGAGCAGGCCAGTCAACGCTACCATTAATAGCGACAAACCATCTAATGCCAAATGAAAGCTGATACCAAAGCTTGGTATCCACGGCACACTAAATTCAGCCACCCAAGGCACCGCAGAGTCCGGTGCAATCACCTGCTTACTCATACCGCTAAAATCACCGTATTGCCAGAGTACCAATGACAAGGCAAAGGTCAACGTCATACCAATCAAGGCAATCCAGCGCGGCAGACGTTTATTGAACCGCTCTACCAACCAGCATAGCAACCCTGCAATAAAAGGGATCGCAATCAATGCTGGTAGCATCCACGTTTGTTGTAACTCAATCATCTTATACCACCGTCATCATTACCAGCACTAGCAATACCGCCATACCCAAGCCAAAGCTTGCAGCATAGCCTCGAAGTGACCCTGTTTGCGTCGCAGACAATACCTTATTACCTGCTGAAGCCAGCTTAGGTAACACATACCACGTTTTATCGATAGGGTCGGCTTTAAATAAGCGGCCGATGAACAAAAAGGGTTTTACAAAAATCACATCGTATAGCGCATCAAAGCCGAGGCCATGATAGCACCAGTGATATAGCGCCCCACCAATGCGCGAGCGCTTAAAGCTCGTCAGCAGTCGGCCCTTATTGACCACATATAGTAGTGCCGCCAGTATCAAGCCTGCCGCCATCGCACCCATCGCAATATACTCTGCTGTATGTTTGCCATGCGCTTGACCCGCCACTTCTAATAAATGCCCAACACTCTCCGGCAACACCCCTTGTAAGGGCGGTGTGATCCATGCGCCAACCGCGGTAGATAACACAAGCAGTACAGTAAGAGGCAGCCAATACGACACCCCTGATAATTTGTGCGCATGGGTTTTTTCTTCGCCAAAGAAAATAATCCAAATCATACGGAAGGTATAAATCGCGGTTAAGAACGCACCGAATACCCCCATATAAAACAGGACCATATGACCGGTGGCATAAGTCTCCCAAAGAATCGCTTCTTTCGAGTAAAAACCAACAGTGACCCAAGGTATCGCAGCCAGTGCACCGCCACCCACGATGTAGCACCAAAATACCAATGGTATTTTCTTACGCAGTCCGCCCATCTTAAAGATATCTTGCTCATGATGTACCGCAAGAATGACCGCACCTGATGATAAGAATAACAAGGCTTTAAAGAAAGCATGCGTCATTAAGTGAAAGATAGCCCCTTGCCATGCGCCAACGCCAAGCGCTAAGAACATATAGCCGATCTGGCTCATGGTCGAATACGCAAGAATACGTTTGATGTCTGTTTGCGCAAGCGCACAAAAACCAGCAACCACCAGTGTCAACGCCCCTACGCCGCCGACCCAGTACAACAAGATACCTGGGGTCAATTCAAACAAGGGATGCAGACGGGCAATTAAATAAACCCCAGCGGTGACCATTGTCGCGGCGTGAATCAGCGCCGAGACTGGTGTCGGGCCTGCCATCGCATCAGCCAGCCATGTATGCAGTGGCAACTGCGCTGATTTACCCATCGCACCGCCAACGAGCATCATGGTAGTAAGCATCATCGTTGGATTATTAATATCGAATACTTCCGGCGCGCGCGTAATAATCTCTTGAATATTCAGCGTACCGAACTCGCGGAACAATAAAAACAAACCAAAGGCTAAGAACACATCACCGACACGCGTAACGGTAAAGGCTTTCATCGCGGCAAGGCCATTGGCTCTGTCATGATAATAGTAACCAATCAAAAGGTAAGAGCAGATACCCACGCCTTCCCAACCAAGATAAAGCAAGAACAAGTTATCTGCTAATACCAGCAACAGCATGCTGGCAACGAACAAGTTCATATAGCTGAAGAAACGGGCAAAGCCAGTATCGCCTTTCATATACCACGCGGCAAACAGGTGGATTAAAAAGCCAATCCCCGTAATGACCCCAGTCATGGTCAACGCCAAGCCATCAAAGCTCAAGCCGAAATGGGGCGCAAAGTCACCCACTTGGAACCACGTCCACAGCGGAATCTCTACGACCGTGCCGGCTGGATGGGTGGTCAAAAAACTATAGCTAACCACCAGCGTACACAGTGCTGATAACAGCATGCTACCGACGCCGACAGCTGCTGCCACCTGTTCCGTTAATTTGTCGCGCATAAAGGCTAAAATCAAAAAGCCAATGAGCGGGAATATAAAGGTTAATGGTAATAAACTCATGACATCATCCTTTCATCTCATTGGCGCTATCGACATCAAGATGCCCACGCTTATGATAAAACCGCAATAATATGGCCAAACCAATGGCCGCTTCTGCTGCTGCCAAAGTCAAAATAAAGATAAACATAATCTGTCCATCTGGATCCACCCAGCGACTCCCTGCCACCACAAAGGCCAGTGCTGCCGCGTTCATCATGATCTCAAGACTCATTAGCATAAATAGGAAATTACGTCGTACCATGACCCCGCACAGACCAATGGCAAATAAGATCCCTGCCAAAATTAACCCATGACTCATAGGGATCATACCCAATACATTGTGTACCTCAGCCACAGGCTGTACTAAGCCTACCACCTCGTGGGCAAACGGCACGTTTGACACGTCTTGTGCCACGCTCGCTGCTAGTACCATCAGTCGGACTCCTTGCGCGTGACTTTATTCACACCTACATTCATACTTACATAGTCATGCGGGTCAACATCTTTATATTCGTAAGGTTCAGCCATTGTTACTGCCTCACTCTTTGTATGGGTGCTATCGTTACCATATGGCTTGGTATTACTCGTATGCGTCTGAAAGCCTTGAGGGTCATTACCGACGACCTCATCATCGCTCGTCTCTTTACCCAAATGATACGCCGCAACCAAGGCCGCCAATAACAACAACGCCGCCACTTCGATGAGCATCACGTACTTAGTAAACAGCACTGTCCCAACGACTTTGGCTGAAACCGTCGTACCGCCAATCATAGCGGCTTCGTCATGATTAAGACCAATCATTGCGTAAAGCACGACGGCAATAATCAAGGTCAATCCTGTCGGTATCGCCCAAGTACCCGCATCCAGCCAGCGCTCTTCACGCTCATCATTGGTCATTCCTAAATTGAGCATCATGATGACAAAGACAAACAGCACCATGATAGCGCCCGCATAAACAACGATCTCAAGTGCGCCTGCAAATGGCGCGCCCAACACAAAAAATATGCCAGCGATCGCCAGTAACGACACAATCATCGATAAAATCGCATGCACTGGATTGGATTGGGTCACCACGCGTAGACTGGCAAATATTGCCACCGCCGCAAGCGAATAAAACCCAGCCAATTCAGGATGGTTCAAAATATTCATCATGGCAGCAAGCTCCTCAGATCAATCGGTGCAGCTTCATTTTGTGCCGCCCCTTTTGGTTTTTCCGCTACCGCCATACCCGTCACACGATAATAGTTATAATCGGGATATTTGCCTGGTCCTGAAATAAGCAAATGCTCTTTTTCATAGACCAAATCTTGGCGCTTATATTCACCCAGCTCAAAGTCAGGCGTCATTTGTATCGCTGTGGTTGGGCACGCCTCTTCACACAATCCGCAAAAAATACAGCGCGAAAAGTTGATCCGGAAAAACTCTGGATACCAGCGTCCGTCTTCACGCTCAGCTTTTTGTAACGAGATACAGCCAACCGGACAGGCCACCGCACACAAATTACAAGCCACACAGCGCTCGTCCCCATCAGGGTCGCGCGTTAGGACAATACGTCCACGAAAACGCGGCGGTACGGGTACCGGCTCTTCAGGATAAAGAATGGTGTCACGCGGTCTGAGCGCATGACTATTGACCATCCACATGCTGCGGACAATGGTAAATATACCAATGACGGTCTTTTTTATGGTAGTAAACATGGGATTATTATCCTTATCAGCTTTACCCTAGTTCATCAGTGATGGCTAGTGATGATTACAACGTTGGGGAAAAGATCAAAATGACCGCAGCAGTAACCAATAAATTAATCAAGGTTACTGGCAGACAAACTTTCCAGCCAAAGTTCATCACCTGATCATAGCGCGGACGCATGAGTGAGCCTCGAGCCAAAACAAACATGGTCATAAAGAACAACGTCTTAATCATGAACCAAAAAGCTGGTGGAATAAATGGAATATCTAAATTAAAAGGTGGCAGCCAACCGCCAAAGAACAAGCACGTCATGAGGGCAGAAATCAGTACAACGTTGACATACTCGCCAATAAAGAACATACCGAATTTCATACCAGAGTATTCGACATGATACCCTTCCGCGAGCTCCTGCTCTGCTTCTGGTTGGTCAAATGGATGCCTGTGAGTCACGGCCACACCAGCCACCACAAAGGTCAAAAAGCCGAAAAACTGCGGAATGATATACCAGCCATCAATTTGCGACTCTACAATAGCGCGCAAGTTAAAGGAGCCTGTTAACGCGACCACGCCCATCAATGATAAACCCAAAAAGACTTCATAACTGATGGTCTGTGCCGCAGAGCGCAAACCACCCAGTAACGAGAACTTATTGGCAGACGCCCAGCCCCCAAACATCACCGCGTAAACAGCGATACCGGCCATGGCAAAGAAGAACAAGATACCAATGTCCCAATCTGCCACGCCCAGCATGGGCGAGATAGGAATAATGGCAAAGGAGGCCAAGGCGGTAAACATCGCGACCGCTGGGGCCAAGGTAAACATAAACTTATCGGTAAATTTTGGTGTCCAATCTTCTTTAAAGAAGATTTTGAGCATATCAGCAATCAGCTGCAATGAACCAAAAGGCCCGACACGGTTGGGGCCATAACGGTCCTGCCACAAGGCTAACATGCGGCGCTCATAGACGATCATCATAGCAGCAACCAGCACCACCACTAAAAAGATGACCAACGATTGACCCACCAAAAACAGAATAGACCAAGCGTCAAAGCTCATACTACCGGCCAAAAAGCTTGGCACATCAGGGATAATACGGGTAACTTGCATATTACACCTCCTGTGTGGTGGTCGGCGCTGTATCCATTTGCGCAGCGTTATTATTGTTCATCATATCGTTAGCCATGCTACCCATCATCGTCACTGGTGCCTCAACTTTGCGTACCGACGCTGGCATTGACGGATGAATGATACTCACCTGCCCGACTGGATAACCGATACAACCTTCTGCTAAGTAACCCACCAGCTGTACTGGCAAGGTGATTTGTTGCTTATCGATTTCAATCGCCAAGTAATCACCGGCCGCAATATTCCAGTCTTTAGCATCATCCACACCAATACGCCATGCGGCAACAGGCAGTTGCTCAGCGACGATTGGGCTACGAGATGCCATCATAGAGCTGGCATAGATGTTATGGATAGGCACCAATTTGGCTTGTCCTTGCTGCATATCCGTCGTGTTCGCAGACGTGACGTCAGGCGCGACGTACTGACGAGTGGCTAGGCGCGCTAGCTGATCGAATAAGCGCACTCCAGGATCGCCATTTTTTAAGTGGCCACCAACCTTGTCTTGATATTTATTCCACGCTTGCGGTGAGTTCCACCCTGCCGCATTGGCAAAAGGAATCATCGAACTTGGTGTTTGTTTGCCGCTATAACCTTCCATTGAGAAAGTTAAACCGGTGTCCAAATCTTTTGGCTGCATCGGCTCATGGACTGATATTGGCGCACGCATGGCGGTACGACCTGAATACCGACGCGGCTGACGGGCAATTTTAAGACCCGTAATACGGTAATCGGCATCTGGTGCCGCGCCTTTGATACCCGCAAGTTTAGGATGCGTTGCAATCAAGGCATTGATCACATCATCAAGCTGCGTCCAATCGACATCACGGCCTTCAACGCTGCTATGGACCGCATGTAGCCAGCGCCAGCCTTCTTTGATGCTGCTCATTGGATGGTAGTAATTGTTGTCATACACTTGGAAAAAGCGCTGCGCCCGTCCTTCAGCCGATATCAAGGTGCCATCCGCTTCTGCAAAGCTTGCGGCTGGCAATACAATATCGACGTCTTTGTGCCAATCGAGCAGCTGATGATCTAAGGCTATGACGGTTTTATCAGCCAATAGCTGCGTTAATTTACTGGCATCAATTGCGTCTGTCAGTTGGTTTTCAGCGACCACTACCACATCAAAATCGGTCGCTAGTAGCTCTTCAACTGACTGACCGCCAAGCAAGCAAACGCCCATGCTGTTGGAATCAGGAACGGTCAAATAAATACCCGCTTGAGCGTGGTAACGCTTGTTAACTTCTCTTAGCTCAGCAGTTTCAGCAGGCTCACGCTCAATATCATCTTGCGCTTCTTTATTGGTGCCCGTAGCAGGCTTGGCGGGTTTTGCTGATAGCTCTTTGTCTTCTTCAGGTTGCTCAGTTTGTGCCTGTTTTTCTACTGCACGGAGCTGCTTATCACGAACCATAGCATTATGCGCTTCAACTTGTTGCTGCTCAGTTGCTTTGATTGCCGCGCGTTTTTGCGTTAAGACCTGAGTAATTTGTGCCGCTGCTTCTATCAATGCCGTAGAAGATAAGCTGCTACCGGATATGACCAATGGTTTATCCGCTTGGATCAAATCATAAGCGATTTGCTGCGCCAATGCTTGCATGCCGTCATTATCAGGACTGGCATCAGTGTTTTGTTCAGCTGTTTGTGGATCTGTTATGTCTGCTAAATCATCAGCGAAATTAGCAATCTCATCAGCCACTTTAAAGCCAAGTTTGGTGATATCTTCAGGCGTTGCGACCACGCTCACTTTACTGATGTCTTCTAGCTTGGTTTGCGTCACATCGATGACATAAACTGGGCTTAGTGCATCTTGCGCGATACGTTTGACCGGTTCTGCAAGCCAAGGCTGTGTCTTCAACGCGGCGGCCATTTTTAGGCCTTCGTTTTTCGCAGCTTGTCGTACTGATAATGCGACACGCGATGACGTTTGGGTAATGTCTTCGCCCAATATCAGCACTGCATCATGACTTTCAATATCTGTCATGCTTGGGTTATAGATACCCTCAGTACTAAGCACTTCGATACATTTATTGACCAGAGATTGCTGCTGATGGTTCAAACCTGTCGAGAAGTTATTAAAGCCGACGAGGTTTTTTAGCGCAAAGTTAGTCTCAAGGCTGGCACGTGGCGAGCCAATACCAATGACTTTTTTGTCCTTGATACGTTTGATGGTTTCATCGAGTGCATAGTCAATATTAATTTTGACATGCTTATCATTGATACGCTCAAGCGCTTGGGTTGGGCGATCGGCACGATTGACATAGCCGTAACCAAAACGACCACGGTCACACAAGAAGTAACGGTTGACGTCACCGTTATAGCGATTTTCGATGCGGCGTAATTCACCATAACGCTCGCCCGGTGAAATGTTACAACCCGCCGAGCAGCCGTGACAGATGCTCGGCGCATACTGCATGTCCCATTTACGGTTGTAGCGCTCAGAATGCGTCTTATCAGTGAAAACACCTGTTGGGCAGACTTCGGTTAAGTTGCCTGAGAACTCGCTTTCAAACTGTCCGTCTTGATCACGGCCAAAATAAACACGATTGTTTGAGCCATAAACACCCAAATCTTCGCCGCCCGCATAGTCTTTATAAAAGCGAACACAGCGATAGCACGCGATACAACGATTCATCTCGTGGGCGATAAAGGGGCCAAGCTCTTGGTTGTGATGGGTACGCTTGGTAAAGCGATAGCGACGACGACTATGGCCTGACATATAAGTCATGTCTTGCAAATGACAATGACCGCCCTCTTCACAAGTTGGACAATCATGCGGATGGTTGGTCATGAGTAGCTCAACCATCGACTTACGAAACGCTTTGGCTTCATCGTCAGTGACTGAGATGTACGTGTCATTCTCAGGTGCGACCATGCAAGACATGACAAGGCGACCGCGACCCGCTTCCATATCCTCGGCGTTTTGGAATTGCTTGACCGCGCACTGACGGCACGAGCCTACTGAGCCTAGGGCGGGATGATAACAAAAATACGGCACATCAATGCCGAGTGATAAGCAGGCTTGTAGTAAGTTGTCGCTGCTATCTACTTCGACAGTGGTTCCATCAATATGTATGACTGCCATGCCGCTCTCCTTATTTCACTACTGGCTGTTGATTGGCTGCAGCATCAATGACGTCTACACCAACTGCCTGCGCGATTTTTTGATCAAACTCAGGACGGAAATATTTAATCGCACTCATGAGTGGCTCCATCGCACCCGGCGCATGCGCACAGAATGTTTTACCAATCCATAAGTCACGCGTGAGGCCCTCTAGTTTTTCGACATCGCCCACTTGCCCCTCACCATCATTGATAGCGGTGAGCAGTTTAACACCCCACGGCAGCCCATCACGGCATGGTGTACACCAACCGCATGATTCGCGCTGAAAGAAAATCTCAAGATTACGCAGCAGTGGCACCATGTCTTGTGATTCATCGACCACCATGATCAGCCCTGTACCCATACGGCTCCCGGCTTTTTGAATGGGGTCAAAGTCTACCACCACATCTAAATGCTCTGCGGTCAAAAAGTCGGTCGATGCGCCGCCTGGCAACCATGCTTTTAGTTTTTTGCCGTCTTTCATACCGCCCGCCAAGTCTTCAATAATCTCACGAGCAGTGTAACCAAAAGGCAGCTCCCATAGGCCTGGGTCGTTCACCCGTCCTGAGCAGCCAAACAGCTTAGTACCAGGGGTGTCACTTTTACCTTTAATCTTAGATAGCGACTGATACCAGTCTACGCCATGATTTAAAATCGCTGGCATGTTACTCAAGGTCTCAACGTTATTGACAACCGTTGGACGGCCCCATGCGCCAGAGATTTGTGGAAACGGCGGTTTGGTACGTGGGTTAGCACGGCGACCTTCTAGGCAGTTAATAAGCGCCGTCTCTTCACCGCAAATATAACGCCCAGCCCCTGTGTGCACATGTAAATTAAAACTAAAATCTGAGCCTAAAATGTTATCGCCCATTAGATTATTGGCCAAACACTCTTCGATGGCAGCAACCAAACGCTCAGCGGCTAAAATGTATTCACCGCGGATAAAGATATAGCCGTCCGTCGCTCCGATAGCGTGAGCGGTGATCAGCATCCCTTCGATCAGCTGAAACGGCAGACGCTCCATGAGCAAACGGTCTTTGAAGGTACCTGGCTCCATCTCATCCGCGTTACAGATGAGATAGCGCGGCAATCCGTCCGGCGGGGACATGAATGACCACTTCAATCCAGCGTTAAAACCTGCGCCACCGCGTCCTCTGACATTGGCAGCTTTAATCATATTGCCCACATCTTTAGGGGACTTACTTAACGCTTGCTTTAAGCCAGTAAAGCCTTTTAAAGACTCGTAGGTTGCCAGATCAAGCACGGCATCATGGTGCGCCAACCGCCAAGTCAAAGGCTTGGTTTCACTAGTGGCTGTCGCTTTATCACCATAAATCGGAGCACGCTGTGCATTCAATTGGCTTGGCGCTTGGCCTTGGCCGCGACGAGCAATTTGCTCTGAAATCGTTAAACTCATGCGTATAGCTCCAATAATTGCGCAACCTCAGATGGCTGGACAGGGCCATAAGTGTCTTCATCAATCAATACTGCTGGCCCCTTGTCGCAGTTTCCTAAGCAGCAAATCGGTAACAACGTAAAGCGGCCATCTGCGGTTGTCTGGCCATACTCAATACCGAGCTGCGATCTGATCTCAGCGGAGAGCGCTTCATAACCCGTTAAGTAGCAAGCCACCGAATCACAAATCAGAATGACATGGCGCCCGACAGGCTGACGATAAATGCGATTAAAGAAAGTGGCGACGCCATCCATATCTGACATCGGAATGTCTAAGATGTTGGCGATGGCATTGACTTGCGCATCATCAACCCAACCGTTGCGCTTTTGCACGATTTTTAGGGCATCGAGCGAGGCTGCACGTGCCTGTGGGTAATGATGCATAAACTCATGAATGGCAGTGATTTCCTCAGCGGTGAGGATGCTTGCCACATCTACTTTTGGCATTTTGTCGGAAACAATTTTCATAATCTTTTATCTTTCCTCACTCATCCTGCTCTATCACAAGGCAACGTCGGTCATACTGCAACTATGATCGTATTGAAATGTGAGAGCATTTTGGTGTGCCATTTGGCAATAATATATTGATTAATATCTCTTTTTTCACAAACGCTAACGGTCACAATCCGCCATCACAATATCAATCGACGCCAAATACATAATAGCATCGGATACAAGCGAGCCATTGATGACTGACGGCATTTGCTGCAAGTGGGCAAACGTCGGCGTACGAATACGCGTGCGATAGCTCATCGTGGCTTTGTCTGACGTAATGTAATAGCTGTTCAAACCTTTGGTCGCCTCGACGATCGTCGTACACTCGCCCGCTGGCATCACAGGTCCCCACGACACTGAGATAAAGTGGTTAATCAGTGTCTCAATATCGTTTAGCGTACGATCTTTTGGCGGTGGTACAGCCAGAGGATGATCGGCCTTGTAAGGTCCTTGTGGCATGTTGTCCATACACTGACGAATAATACGTAACGACTGACGCATCTCTTCGACTTTCACCATACAGCGATCATAAGCATCACCGTTATACCCAACTGGCACTTCAAAATCGTAATTTTCATAGCCCATATATGGACGTGCTTTACGCAGATCAAAGTCCACGCCGGTGGCACGTAGACCTGCCCCAGTGACGCCCCACGCCAGCGCTTGCTTGGCATTATACTGTGCGACCCCTTGGGTACGGCCTTTGAGCACACTGTTTTGCAGTGCCGCTTTAACGTACTCGTCCAAGCGTTTTGGCATCCAATCTAAGAACTCACGAACCAAACGCTGCCAGCCGCGCGGCAGATCAGCCGCCGTACCGCCGATGCGGAACCAAGCCGGATGCATACGATAACCGGTCACCGCTTCAATGACGTCATACGCTTTTTGGCGATCAGTAAACATATAGAATACCGGGGTCATGCCGCCTGCATCCTGAATGAAAGTACCGACAAACAGTAAGTTATTGGTAATACGGAAAAACTCGCTCATCATCACGCGGATGGTTTCAGCGCGCGGGGGAACGGTAATACCAGCCAGCTTTTCGACTGACATGATGTACGGCAGCTCATTCATCACACCGCCCAGATAATCGATACGGTCGGTATAAGGAATGTATGAATGCCACGTTTGACGCTCAGCCATCTTTTCTGCGCCGCGATGGTGATAGCCAATGTCAGGGATACAATCGACCACTTCTTCGCCATCCAGCTGCAACACCAAGCGGAACGCACCATGAGCCGAGGGATGGTTAGGACCAATGTTCAAGAACATAAAGTCTTCATCACGCCCTGAGCGCTTCATGCCCCACTCTTCTGGGACAAAACGCAGGTTCTCTTGCTCGTATTGCTGCTTGGCTGTGTTCAAGAAGTACGGCGTAAACTCCGTCGCACGCGCGTGATACTCTTTACGCAGTGGATGCCCTTCCCAATACTTGGGTAATAAGATACGGGTCAAATGGGGGTGACCACTAAAGACCACACCGAACATATCCCACACTTCGCGCTCGTACCAATTGGCATTTGGCCAAATCTGGGTGGCGCTCGGCACATTGAGATCGTCTTCACTCAGCGCCACTTTAATGCGTACATCGCTGTTACGCTCAAGCGACATCAAGTGATAAAAAACCGTAAAATCACTGTTAGGTAAGCCGCCACGATGCTGGCGCAGACGCTCATCGATGGCAGACAAGTCAAATAGCATGACATAGGGCTTGGGCAATTTACGCAAGAACAAGAGAATGTCTAGTAAATCAGCACGCGCGACCCAAACTGTTGGAATCTCATCCACAGTGTGCTGTATCACAAACTTGCCAGCATACTTATCTTCCAACTCTTTGATAACAGCTGGGACAGGCTTAATCTTAGGATCTATATTTTCGACTACCGTGACCATGAATGATGTATTCCTTCATTAATCATAACTGAGCTATGTTAAACATAAGCGAACTATGATGAGCGTATGCACACTTAACCCGTTTAGGGATTTTTAATTATCGAGCCAAACTACCCGCTTAAACCATCACTGGCTAAACACCAGCTGACTAAATACTGTCTGGGCTACGCAAGTTTTTCACAGCGATACGATCCGCTTGCTTACGGTCACGCTCAGGCGTCATTTGCGGCTGATACACACCCTGCTCATTGACATGAATGCCAAGCGGGCGACGCTCTTTGGTGATGGACTCTTGTAGCAGCATTAACCCTTGAATCAAGGCTTCTGGGCGCGGCGGACAGCCTGGCACATAAACATCCACGGGGATAATTTTATCGACGCCTTGTACCACAGAATAAATATCGTACATACCGCCAGAGTTAGCACAGGCCCCCATAGAGATGACCCATTTTGGCTCAAGCATTTGCTCGTATAGACGCTGAATGACGGGCGCCATTTTAATAAAGCACGTACCAGCGACGATCATGACATCTGCCTGACGGGGCGAGGCACGAATAACCTCTGCCCCAAAGCGAGACAGATCGTGGACCGCTGTTAAGGTCGTGGCATATTCGACATAACAACAAGACGTACCAAAGTTAAATGGCCAGAGCGAGTGCTTGCGCCCCCAATTTGCTGTCGAATGGACGAGGTCTTCGAGACGACCCATAAAGACATTTTTATTGACTTCGTCTTCGATAGGATCGTTGACCGTTTGACTGGTCTGTGCAGGATAGGTATCTGCATCAGGGTTGGCTTTTGTTAATGTGTATTTCATAACATACAACCTTTATATTAGGCGTCGCGTGGCAAACACCTTGCCATCACGACCGCCTTAACTTCTATTATGAATAAATGATCATTAATATACATTCAACAGACAAACATGACGGCGTCATCCTGTCTCTGCTAACAGTCTTTATCCGCTATAAGAAGCCTGACAAGACCATTAGTCACTAACGCCCAACGTTATCACGCGGAGCAGATGACACAAAATCCACGGAAGTGACATGACCGGTGGTATTGATATGATCGATGTTTTTTAGATGACGACGATTGGTCTCAATATTGTTTGAGACATTAATTTGTCCTGAGGACTGCGCTGGGATTTTGCCCGTCGGATCAACCATCAGCTCATCAACCCCATCAAAGCCCGTGATGTCTGCCAAATTAAAGCCAGCAGGCGCGGCATACAGACGTGCTTTTTTGCGGCGCTTGTCAGCAGGTGCCCAGTTCATCGCACCTAAGCTTAGCTCATAGATCAAACCAATGATTAAGATGGTAATAAAGACGGCGGCAGCAGCAAAGCCAAGCCAGCCCGCTTCACGCACTGACACCGCATAAGCGTAAAGATATAGCGCTTCTAGATCAAAGATAACAAAGAAAATCGCCACCAAGTAGAATTTGGCAGACAAACGAATACGGGCGTTGCCAGATCCGACAACACCCGCTTCAAATACTTCTTCTTTTTGTGAACCTTGAGAGCGACCGCCAAGCAAACGCGGAACGACCAGCATAAAGACAACTAGCCCAATGGCGGCTAAGATAAAAGCAATGGCTGACCAATTAAAAGCAGACATGATAATACGTGCTCCTCACCCAATCGAGTGTTAAGCCCAGCGTAAATATGACCTACTTTAAGGCCATCTAGCGATAGGCATAACGCAGACAAAAATACAAAGCGACTGTCATTGAGCCACTGTATTTAAGTTACTATTTTAGGGTCTGTGCTGGTAACAACCAATTATCAAGCTTATTGACGACGATGTCAGACGTGACCAACTGTAGATATTCCGGTATGCGCGGATAAAAGGCTGGTCGCCTAACGCATCTCCTAACAACGTAAGATCAACGTATTAAATCAATATCATATCCGAGGTTTACTTAATTGATTTAATAGCTCATTACACGTGGTCAATCATGACGTGACAACTGGCATAAATTATTTACGTACTATACGCATATCAGCGCCCAAAAGCTAGTTTTTAACTGTATTGAACGGTCACTTTATCTGCAAAAAAAATGTGTTTTTTTTACCATAAGTTATGATATAGACGTTACCTTATATTAACCCCAAATCCGCCCTTTTAGCCCCTAGCGGTTGCAGTAGCGGTTTTCCTTATTTTCTAAGATCTCAAACGGCGGCTTTAACGCACGGATTCAGCACCCAACTCCTCCCCAAAGTCACGGTTTTTGCTTTATAATAGCCAACCTAAATTCAATGGCTTACTATCATTATATTGTCGTTGAGTCACAAATCCTCTTACCCTTATGATGTGATTTTTTATTAAAAACGTCACGATATCCATTTTAATGATACACGCCGCCTGCATTTAGCTATGATGTTATCAGCGCACCCCACTTTTTTGCTTTTGTCTTACAGGTCACGTTATGAGTCAACTTAATCCCAAACAAACCGAGGCCATGCTTTACGTATCCGGGCCATTGCTTGTGCTAGCAGGTGCAGGTTCCGGTAAGACGTCAGTGATTACGCGCAAGATTGCCTATCTGATCGAAGAGTGCGACATGCCAGCGGAGCGCATCACTGCCGTGACCTTTACCAATAAAGCGGCACGCGAGATGAAAGCCCGTGTCAGTAAACTGTTGCCAAGCGAAAAAATGCGTGGACTGACCGTGTCCACCTTTCACCAATTTGGCCTACAGTTTTTACGCTACGAGCTGATTCATACCCCGCTTAAGGGCAACTTCTCCATCATGGACAGCGACGACAGCAAGCGTTTGCTCATGGAGCTGATGATGCGCGATAATTTGAGCGGCGCTGAGAGTCGTGAGCTGGTGGGTAAAGCGATCAAGATGATTTCGGATTGGAAAAACGATTTGATTGAGCCTGATCAGGCAATGGAAACGTTAGACGATCCAGAAGACATGATTTTTGCGACCCTTTACGCCTTATATGAGCGTAATTTGCGTGCGTATAACGCGGTTGATTTTGATGACTTGATTGTATTGCCAACGAAAATACTGCGTGAAAATGCGCAGTTGCGTGACAAATGGCAAAACCGTATCCGCTATCTGCTCGTCGATGAGTATCAAGATACCAACACCGCTCAGTATGAAATGATCAAATATTTGGTCGGTCCCCAAGGGCGTTTTACGGTCGTGGGTGACGACGACCAATCTATCTATGCGTGGCGCGGCGCCAAGCCTGAAAACATGGCACTACTCAAAGAAGATTTTCCAAAGCTCAAAATCGTCATGCTTGAGCAAAATTACCGTTCAACCACGCGTATTTTGACCTCGGCCAACGCGGTCATTCTGAACAATGAGCATTTATTTGAGAAAAAACTGTGGTCAGATAAAGGCCAAGGCGAAAAAATCCGCATTATCAACTGCCGTAACGACGATGATGAGTCCGAGCGTGTGGCCAAAGAAATCGTCACTCATAAACTGCGTTTTGGGAATGAGTGGGAGCAATATGCCGTCCTTTATCGCAGTAACTTTCAGGCCCGTATGTTAGAGGCGCAATTGCGTCAGCTACAAGTGCCTTATAAGTTATCCGGTGGTCAGTCATTCTTTGCGCGTAGTGAAATCAAAGACATCATGGGCTATCTGCGCCTGATTTTGAATCCTGAAGACGACAGTGCATTTTTGCGGATTATTAACACGCCAAAGCGCGGCATGGGTCCTGCTACGCTTGAGAAATTAGGCTTGTTTGCTCAAGAGCACAGCATCTCGCTACTGGCGTCGTGCACCCATGCTGGCTTGACGCATGTTTTGCCATCCAAGGCTTACGGCACGATAAAAGAGTTTGGTGAGTTTATTGAACACTATACGCGTGAGCTCGATCAACACCCCGACCCTGTGCCTATTGTGCGTCAGATGATCGATGAGACGGGTTATATTGACTTTGTCCGTAGTGATGCCAAAACGCCGCAACAAGAAAAAAACCGCATCGATAATATCGATATGCTCTATACCAGCATTCAGTCGTTGATCAATCGCGCAGAAGAAGACGAAGATCGGACGATTGATACTATTATTCGTAAGTTGGTATTACTTGATATGCTCGAGCAACAACAAGAAGAAGAGAATACCAATAAAGTCAATCTGATGACCTTGCATGCGGCAAAAGGCCTAGAGTTTGATTACGTTTATATCATGGGGCTTGAGGAGGAGATGCTACCGCATCGCAACTCTATCTTGAGCGAAACGGTCGAAGAAGAGCGGCGTTTAATGTATGTGGGTATTACCCGTGCGCGCCGTGAGCTAACCTTGACGCTCGCCACCCAGCGCCGTGCGGGTGGTCAAATGCGCGTCACCTCAGAGTCACGTTTCTTAGAGGAGCTGCCAGAAGATCATATTGACTGGCCAGCTAAAGCGAAAAAGAAAAAAGCCACCAAAGACCCTGAAAAAGTCGCTGATGAGTATTTGGCCAATATTCGAGCATTATTGGGTAAACGCTAGCGTTCGGCTCAGTGCTTGATCGCAAAGTCAAAAGTCAATTGGCGGCTTATGGCTTAGTCAAACATTTTAGGCTTTGCCCTTATTACCTCTGTTAAAAACTTTGTACCTTTTAAAAACTCTGGAACCTTTATGCCTAGCTCTACGCCCGATCAGGAACGACCATCAGTGCTACCGGGAGACTATAATCCGGCGGAATATAGCGCCGAATATAAGCTCCTGTACTTACAGGGGCTGGTTGCTGATAAGGCTTATGAGGCGATTACTGAATTTTTAGAACGGCAGTCAGAGTATGAAATTGCCAACCTGCTAGAGTCTTTTCCTACCCAAAATCGTCTGTTGATTTGGGCGCAAGTGCCTGAAAACATAAAGGGTGAGGTGCTCGCTGAGCTAGAGTTTGATACCCGTCAGCCACTGATGGAAAACATCTCCTCCAAGGAAATCTCCTTATTTACCCAAGACCTTGATGCTCAAGACATCTCTGAGATTTTGGATACCGTGACCGAGAGCGTACGTTCCTCAGTCATGGCCACTTTGGATGAAGATATTCGCGTTCAGGTGAATAAGCTCGACACCTATGCCGACTGGGAGGTTGGTAGTTATATGGATCCTGACCTGATTCAGGTAAGCGACAGTGTGAGTCTGGCTGAAGTACAAAACTGGCTCCGAGAAAATGATGAATTACTCGATGATGAGAGCCAAGAGCTGTTGGTGGTCGATCAAAGCCAGCAGTTACTCGGACTACTGAGTCTGGTTGACTTAATTAAACACGACCAAAGCACCTTAGTCTCAGAGCTGATTGATACGGCCGTCACTATTAATGATCGCTTAGACATTCAAGATGCCGCCGCGATTTTCCGGTCAGAAGACATTCGCTTTGCGCCCGTTATTAATAGCTATGGCGAGTTGGTGGGTCAATTAAATGGTGAGGACATCATGGAGATTATCCAAGATGATGTCGACAGCACCATGAAAAACCTAGCTGGTGTCAGTCAGGACGAAGAGCTGTTTGCGCCTATTTTGACCAGCGCGAAAAGTCGGAGTGTTTGGCTGGGCATTAATTTGTGTACTGCCCTTTTAGCCGCTGCGGTGATTGGGCAGTTTGAAGCCGTATTGGCACAAGTGGTGGCGCTGGCGATACTCATGCCCGTGGTCGCGAGCATGGGCGGTATTGCAGGGTCGCAGACACTCACTGTTGTGATCCGCGGTATGGCCATGGGTCAAATCGGGGGCTCCAACCGCTTGTGGCTACTCAATAAAGAGCTGTGGGTTGGCGCGATAAACGGTATCATATGGGCGATAATCATGGCGTTTATCGCCCAATTGTGGTTTCATGACATTAAAATCAGTGCGGTCATCGGTTTTGCCATTGCCATTAATATGACAGCAGCGAACGTCTCCGGTATTAGTATTCCTTTGTTGCTAAAACGCATGAATATTGACCCTGCATTATCTGCCTCGGTTATCCTAACCACCGTGACGGATATTGTCGGCTTTATGTCTTTCTTGGGCTTAGCAAGTGTGCTGATACTGTAGTCTAAAGATCTTAATCTAAAAACAGTAGTCTAAAGACAGAGGCTTGTTTTTGCCTTAAAAGCATACTGTCTATTTATATTGAAAAGTTAAATTTGTTCTATTTATAAAACCATTAAATCGTTAAGTGAGTGCGTTATGCAAGCTGTACAAGTGAAAGTCTTAAACCCTAAAATCACCGAAGATAAAGCGTTTTCTCTTCCTACTCGCGCCACTGATGGTAGTGCAGGTATTGACTTGCGGGCTTGCATCGATGAGCCTTTGACGATTAAAGCGGGTGCCACGCACTTAATCGGCACCGGCCTTGCCGTTTATATCCAAGACCCTAATTATGCGGGTATGATTTTGCCGCGCTCAGGTCTCGGTCATAAGCACGGTATCGTCTTGGGTAACTTGGTTGGGCTGATTGATGCAGATTATCAAGGTGAGCTCATGGTCAGTATTTGGAATCGCAGCAACGAAGACTTTATCCTCAATCCAAGCGATCGCATGGCTCAGTATATCGTGGTGCCGGTCGCTCGTCCTGAGTTTGAGGTCGTCTCAGAATTTAGTGATGAAAGCGTTCGCGGTGCTGGCGGCTTTGGCCATTCAGGACGTCAGTAGTGGTCAATAGTCACTGCTAAGTATTAGCGGTGATTAGATTAGATAGACATCGCCATTGACAATTATTAAAGTTAACACTCAAGTTGTATGAGTAGCGGTATCAATAACCACGACAACATTGTTCACGACAATATTAATCATGATAGTAAGGAGAATAAGCAATGCCGTCTTTTGCTGCGCAGCAATGCTTATTTCGTGCTTATGATATTCGTGGGTCACGCCAGCACTTCACTGCTCGTTTTGTAACCGCATTGGGCCTTGCCTTTGCCCAGCTTTATCATCAGCAAAACCGCTGGTCAAAAGACGTCTCTGCCAACAGCCGCTCACTGACGCCAACTGTTGGCTCTAAAACTGTTCACTCTAAAACTATTAACTCTAGAAAAACCATCATCGTGATCGGCTACGATGTACGCTGCGGTAGTGACGTTATCGCTCATAGGTTGGCTGATATATTGACTCAGCATGGTTTGCACGTGGTTCAACTAAACCTAGTGACCACCCCAATGATGGTTTTTTGGGCAGAGCAATATCAGGGTCATGGCATTATCGTGACGGCCAGTCATTCTGCCAAAGACATTTTAGGAATCAAGTGGTTAATAGACCATCGCTCCCCAAGCGGCACCGATATCCAGATGCTGTATCAGCAATTAGTAGATAGCGCTGCCCATCATCCAAGCGATAAGCAAAAAGTGAAGCCAGAACAATGTCAGCTTTGCATAGACACAGCTGGGCCTGTTACCGGCCATCAGACTGTCTTACCTCACGAGCAAGTCGCAACAGCTTATATTGATGCCATTGCCCAAGTGTTTGAGCAAATCTATCCAATCCATAAACAGCACCCTAAGGATACTTACTACTCATCTGCCAAACTTGACTTAGTGGTAGTGATTGATTGTATGCATGGGGCGACCAGCAATGTCGCTCAGCGTTTGTTTGAGCGTTTTTGCCGTCAAGTTATTATGCTCAACGACACACCAGACGGCAATTTCCCCGCTGGCAATCCCGATCCTACCGAACCTCACCGTCTTATACCATTACAGCAGAGCGTTGTTGCTCATCAAGCCGATATAGGGATAGCCTTTGACGGAGATGGCGATCGTTTGATGGTGGTGGATAACAACGGTAAAGTGGTCATGCCTGATCACCTGCTTTACTTGTTAGCCCAAGTAGCACTGTCCGCCTGTCCTGACGCTTTAGCTGATTCACAACTTACCTCGCAAATCCTTTTTGATATTAAATGCTCTCATCATTTGCCAAAGCTACTGTCTGAGCTTGGTATAGTGCCCGTGGTCAGTAAGACGGGTAGCAGCTTTATGCGTCAACAGATGCAGCAGCTTGGCAGTCAAATTATTTTTGCTGGGGAATTCTCAGGGCATTTTATATTTAACGACCGCCGCTTTATCGTTTATGATGACGCCATGTATGCCGCATTGCGACTGCTGCACTGGTTATCAGCTGCTGACGAGCACGGGGGTAAAAAAGTACTAGCGGACATTACTCACACGTTACCTGATATGGTGAGTACCGCTGACCACTATCTACCAGTGCCAAAGACGAGACCGACAGATTGTTCAATCATAGAGCAGTTGGCCCGACTTTGTCAGTATCTACGCCAGCTCGTGGAAGCGGCCCAATCAGTGGATTCGAGCCATGACTTTGACTTGCTGAATGCGTGTTCACCCCCGCTTTGCCACTGTTCAGCGCACAGACAACACTTGACGCTCGAGCAAGCGAGACGGTTGCTGCCAGTCGGAACAACGCTAAGCTGTATCGATGGCGTGCGTTTGGATTTTGCGCATGGTTTTGGGGTGGTGCGTCAATCAAATACCAGCCATCATTTGACCGCACGCTTTGCGGGCAACAGCTTAACAGATCTCAAAGCGGTTCAAGCGACATTTGCCACTTTATGTCGGCCATTTGATAAAAAACTGGCAGAGCAAATTGTCGCTATTCCTGCAGAGTAGGCCCGTGACAAAACGCTTCCAAGAAAAATTGATAGCAGTCGAGCGGTGTCTCTTTTATAGTGACCTAACTATACAATCCGTTAAAAGTAAAATCGATACGTTCATATCCTCGTGCTACTGGAATATGTTTTGCTTACACTTCGCAAACACTGTGCCCAAACCACCCATCCATTTAACCCTGTCCTTTAGGAGTTTGTAATGACGCTTAACTTAGATGATGCCAAAATTACCGCTGAAGTATTGACCACCGCTCTACCCTACATTCAGCGCTTTGTCGATAAGTTGATTGTGGTCAAATACGGCGGCAATGCCATGACTGACCCTGCGCTTGAGAGCTCGTTTGCCCGCGACATCGTCTTGCTAAAAACCGTTGGTATGCATCCTGTGGTCGTCCATGGCGGCGGACCACAAGTTGATAACTTGTTAAAAGAGCTGGGCCGTCAGTCAGACCGTATCGATGGGATGCGCGTCACCGACAAAAGCACCATGGATATCGTCGAGATGGTGTTGGGTGGCAGCGTCAACAAATCTATCGTGAGCTTAATCAACAAGCACGGTGGCCGCGCCATCGGTCTAACTGGCAAAGATGCCAACTTGATTACGGCCAAAAAGTTGATGATGGAAAAAATCGGCGCAGATGGGATGGCGGTACCCGTCGACTTAGGGTTCGTGGGTGATGTCGTTAGCGTCAATAAAGACGTGATTAACATGCTGATTTCTTCAAACTTTATCCCAGTGATCGCCCCGCTTGGTGTTGATAGTGAAGGTAACACTTATAATATCAATGCTGATCTAGTCGCGGGTAAAGTGGCGGAGTTTTTACAAGCAGAAAAGCTCATGCTGCTGACCAATATCAAAGGGGTGCTCGGTCGTGATGGTGAGGTGGTGACTGGACTCACACCAAAGAAAGTCGACAGCTTAATTGAAGACGGTACGATATCAGGCGGTATGATCCCCAAAATTCAGTGTGCGCTTGATGCGGTACGTAGCGGCGTTAAAAGTGCCGTTATTGTCGATGGCCGCGTGCCTCATGCCACCTTGCTGGAGATTTTCACTAATGAAGGGGTTGGCACGCTCATCAGTCGCGATTTGGATGCAGCCTTGCTTTAGGAGCAAACAATGGCGCTGTGGCTATGGTGTCTAATCTTTATCCTAGAAAGCCTGTATTGCTGGTGGATTATTGGTTATGGCGGCGCAAAATGGGTCGAGGGTTGGAAGTCATTTTTTCTCATTGAGTGGTTTGCCCTAGATTAGAGCGCAGAACAAATCCGTCTGTACGTACTCATTGTTTGGCTTGCCAGCGTCATTTGGTTTGTTGTAGGCGTGATAAAGCCCGAGCTAAGAGGCTACTAGCTCGGGCTTTGTCATGCTTATCATGATGTTCTTTTATAAAAGTTATAAAAAAGTGGTAGCAAACTTGGCTTCATCAAAGCCGCACAACAATATTGGCTGACCTTGGTTTTTGTCTTCGATTTGTCCTTCTACAATCGGACGTTTAATCATACTGGTGTTTGCGACTAATAAGTCTATTGCGTTGTACACACTGGCATCAGCTGCTTGCTTTTGGCTGTCCTCTAACTTGCGCCATGTCGTGCCGCGCTTATTGAGTACTTTATCAATACCCAACTCATCCACCCAGCGTTGTAGCGTGTCTTTGTCGATGCCTTGTTTTTTATAATCGTGAAAATCATAAGGGATGCCTAACTCGTCTAGCTTGGTAACCGCTTTTTTCATCGTGCTACAAGATTTGATACCGTAAATGGTGATGGTCATATAAGTTCCTCGTCAATGATCATTGTCTGTCTTATTATACCCAAGGCTGAATAAATAGAGACAGTCTATCATTTCTAAGGCCTTTTTCTGCCATAAACCTCATAAGCAACCACATCATATCGTCGCAATTTTTGCCAAATTACGCTATGCTATGGCATTGTCAAATTCCACCTATTTTTATCTGTATTAACCAATTCCGAGCCGACTATGAGCAACGCCGTGACAGCAGACCAATCTAATACTAACAATGCTAATGACATTACCAATAATACTTCTAACGACCACTCTAATGTGACTGCCCAGTACCAACCGCAGCTGATTGAAGCGGCGCAGCAAACCAAATGGGCAACAGACAAGCGCTTTGAAGTGGGTAATGAGCCAAGCGATAAGCCAAGTCGTTATATGCTGTCTATGTTCCCTTATCCAAGCGGCAAGCTGCATATGGGTCATGTGCGTAACTATACCATCTCTGATGTGTTGAGCCGTTATTACCGCCTAAAAGGTTATGAAGTCATGCAGCCAATGGGCTGGGACGGCTTTGGCTTGCCAGCAGAAAACGCTGCGATTGCCAACCAAACGCCGCCTGCCGCATGGACGTTTGCCAATATCGACAACATGCGCGCGCAGCTCAAACTACTGGGCTTGTCTATTGACTGGTCACGCGAGTTTGCCACCTGTAGCCCTGAGTATTATCAGTGGGAACAGTGGCTCTTTTTACAACTGTACAAAAAAGGCTTGGTCTATAAAAAACTTGCCACGGTTAACTGGGATCCGGTGGACAATACGGTTTTAGCCAATGAGCAAGTCATCGATGGTAAAGGCTGGCGTAGTGGTGCTGCCGTCGAAAAACGCGACATCCCCATGTATTACTTTAACATCACCGATTATGCCGATGAGCTATTGGATGATTTGGACCAACTAGAAGGTCATTGGCCATCAGAGGTGCTGACCATGCAGCGCAACTGGATCGGGCGCAGCTCAGGTATGGAAGTACATTTCCCTTATGAGCTGGCTGGTGAAAAAAACACCCTAGATGTGTTTACCACTCGTCCTGATACCTTAATGGGCGTGACCTATGTTGCGGTCGCGGCAGAGCATCCACTTGCGCAATACGCCTCTGAAAAAGATGATGTGATTGCGCAGTTCTGTGCCCTTTGCAAAAAAGGCTCAGTGGCGGAGGCCGATCTGGCCAAAGCCGAAAAAATCGGTATGGACACAGGTCTCACCGTGACGCACCCACTGACTGGCGAAGAAGTGCCTGTTTGGGTGGCTAACTATGTACTCATGAGCTATGGCTCAGGCGCGGTCATGGCGGTTCCTGCTCATGATGAGCGCGATTATGAATTTGCGACCAAATATAACCTCCCTGTTAAACAAGTGATCGATATTCCGAACGGTTATTTTGATGAGGTAGCAGCAGACGCCAAGGCAAATGATACTCAGGCCAATCTTGCTTACACCGAACGTAATACCTTGGTCAACTCAGGTGAGTTTGACGGATTGGACTTTGAGCAAGCGTTTGAGGCAATGCTGGCCAAACTTGAGCCACAAGAGTTGGCTAAGAAAAAAATCCAGTACCGTCTACGCGACTGGGGTGTATCGCGCCAGCGTTATTGGGGTTGCCCTATCCCAATGATCAACTGTGAGCATTGCGGCACGGTACCTGTGGAAGAGCAAGACTTGCCCGTTGTTTTACCGACTGACGTTGTCCCTGATGGCCGTGGTAACCCGCTCAAAAACATCCCAGAGTTTGTCAACACCACTTGCCCTAAGTGCGGCAATCCGGCTGAGCGTGAAACCGATACCTTTGACACCTTTGTTGAGTCAAGCTGGTATTACGCACGCTTTGCCAGCCCAGACGATGCACAAAACATGGTCAATAAGTCTGCTGCCAATAAGTGGTTGCCTGTCGATCAATACGTGGGCGGTGTAGAGCACGCCGTGATGCACCTATTATATGCGCGCTTCTTCCATAAGCTCATGCGTGATGAAAACTTAGTCACCGGTGATGAGCCATTTGCCAATCTCATGACTCAAGGTATGGTACTCGCTGGTACTTTTTACCGCGTCAATGCGGATGGCAGTACCACGTATTATTTTGCAGAAGACATCGATATTGATTACAACGAGCGCGGCCAACCGATCAAAGCCATCTTAAAGTTAGACGGTAAGCCTGTGACGATTGGTAAAATCGAAAAAATGTCTAAGTCAAAAAACAATGGCGTTGATCCGCAAATAACCATCGATAAATATGGCGCGGACACGGTGCGTTTATACACTTTATTTACGGCCCCTGCTGACCAAACGCTAGAATGGTCAGATGATGCCCTAAAAGGCCCTTATAACTTTGTGAAAAAAGTCTGGCGCATTGCAAGCGATCACATGCAAGCGCTTACTGCCGCAAATTTAAGCGTAGAGTCGCTAAACAATGACGCCTTAAGTACAGACAGTTTAAGCAAAGAAGCCAAAAACTTACGTCGTAAGACGCATGAGACCATTGCCAAAATTGATAATGATTTGGGTGATCGTTTGGCATTGAACACGCCAGTCTCTAGCCTCATGGAGCTTGCCAATGAGCTATCCGGCTTTAAAGCCAATAATGAGCAAGACCTGCAAGTACAACACGAAGCCTTGGTGGATTTGCTGATTATGCTATCGGTATACGCCCCGCACGTTGGTGAGCATTTACTTGAGCAGCTAGGGCTTGATACATTGACATTGGACTACCCAGCTGTCGATGAGAGTGCACTTGTACAGGACACGATCACGATGGTGGTACAGGTCAACGGTAAAATGCGTGGTAAGATGGATGTGGCACCAAACAGTGATCCAGAACAGTTAAAAGCACAAGCGCGGACCATGGAAGGGGTGGCAAAATTCCTGACAGGCGAGATCAAAAAAGAAATCGTTGTTCCTAACAAATTGGTTAATATCGTGGTTGCAGGCTAAGTGTCTTAGGCGAAGACTTTTAGGCTTAGGGCTCTAAGCCTTCTATAAATGAGGATAGCGATTATGTCGTATAAGCGTCGAGCTGGGCAGTCACGTCAAACCAGATTAAGCAAACTCAGCCACTTTGCTCACCAATCAGGTCGATCAAAACTAGCGACAGCGCTACTGGCGGCCCTACCCATGTTTGCGGTGCTGGGCACAACGGCTGGTCTGAGTGGCTGCGGCTTTCAGCTACGGGGCTATGATGCTCCGATGCTGCTTAACGTCGCCAAAACAGCGGTGACTATCGAAGACAATCGCACCTCCTTTCCGCTTAAACTGCCCTTAACACAGCGCCTAGAAACTTTAGGGGTCGATGTCATTGAAAATATGACGGCGGCCAATATTGCTAGTAACAATCAACAAGCGGGCGCTGAACCGATTGCTGCCATCAAGGTCAGCAACGTGCGTTTTAAACGTTATGAGCTGGTCGGGGTTTTGACAGAAATCCGCTTGGTCTTATCAGCGGATGTCAGCTATCAAACGATAGAAAACGGCAAGCCGGTAACGCTGACCAATGCTATCCAAGTCGAGCGTAGTTATCAGTACAATGAAGCGTCGGTTAGTACCGATGATCAGCAAGGCGATCAGATTCGCGATTGGCTGTATGACAGCTTGGCTCGCCGTATCACGGATCAATATGTCGCTATCTCTCTACCTAAAGTCCCACCTGCCACACACAACGCTGTGCAGATGAATAAAGAGACGGCGCCTACGGTCGTAGTGATGCCAACGCCATAATATTTAATCAATACTATTATTAAATGATGCCATTTTCAAAAATTTGAACAGCAAAAAAGCGCGTGTCAGCCCTACTTTTAGTAGACTAGACAATTTTGACAGCGCTCATCATATTTTTGTGATTGGTATGACACGCTCACCAATCTGTGTACCCTCACTCTATGCAAGATACTTTTATAAAGGCCTATCCAAAGCTGCTGCAACCCTCCGTTGCAGTCGCTGGTTTGTGGCTAGCGCATGGTGATGAGCCATTACTGAGTCAGTGGCTTATCGATGCCATGCGGCCACATTGGCGGGCGCAGAATTACGCGATTAAGCGTATAGAGCTGATATCGGTTAAGAGCTGGCAAGAGGTACTGTCAGAGCTGGGGAGTCAGTCTTTATTTGACGATGCCAGTGCCTTAATTGTGACGGGTAATCACAAACCTGATAAAGCGGTCATTGCTGAGCTTACGCGCTTTGCGCAAGACGCCCAAACAGGGGCGCACAGTCATAGTTTATTATGGCTCACACCCAAACAAGATAAGCGCAGTCAGAGCAGCAAGTGGTTTGCCCCTTTTGCTCAATATGGTCATGTCATTGACTGTAACCTGTACAACGAGCAGCAGCGCCAGCAACTGTTACAGATACAAGCACAGCAGTTTGGTTTAAAGCTGTCTCAAGATGCTTGGCAATTGCTGATGTCACATACCGAGCACCATTTACTTAGTGCTTATCAGACACTATGGCGACTGTCTTATTTATTTGCCCCGCAGCTAGTCGGCAATAGTGATGACTCGATACAGGAGACGAGTGCGCTTACACCGCCTACGACAAACGTGGCGCTGGATATTAAAGACTTACAAGCCGCGCTGGTCAGTGATGCTCAATTTAGTGTGTTCGATTTGTCGGATGCCATGCTGGCAGGTAACAGCGCCCAAGTTGCCAAAATTATGTTTCAGCTAAAAGCCACCGATGAACCCACCACCTTAGTGCTTTGGGCAATCAGCAAAGACATGCGTCAAATTATGCAGTTAATGGACGGTCAAGACCCACAAGCACTTGGGATTTGGCGCAGTAAACAAGGTTTGTACCAACAAGCGTGCCGCAGGCAATCAAAAGCGCAAACTGCCGAATGGCCGGCCTTGCTGTATCGCTGTGACCAAGCAATCAAAGGTCTTATTCGCCAGCCTGCGTGGGAGTTGTTATTACAGGCAGCGCTTGAATTAGCGGGCAAGCGTTTATTTACCACAAGATAAGTGCAGCCCACTTTCCCATTCGTACGATGATATCAACGTATCGATTTTATTTTCAACTGACTGTATTTTCTCTGCCTGTGAGTTAGCATCAACCCCATTTCTATATTTTTACCGCCCCGACGTTGCCTTAACCTTTCTTAAACTAATTACCATTCCCTTTTGCCTGTGAAGCCTCTACTATAGCTACACTTGATTTAATTGTGATTGGATAGTTGTCATGCGCAAAATGAGCAAAAAATCTGCTGTTAAATGGGGAGTCGTCACCTTAATTGTCGTAGCACTAGGGGCGCTAGCCTATACCTTCTTAAAACCCAAAGAAACCACCCCCAACTACTTAACGGCAACGGCTGAGATTGGCGATATCGAAAATAATGTGATGGCGTCTGGCAAAGTCAAAGCGCTAAACACGGTTGATGTCGGTGCTCAAGTCTCAGGGGAAGTGAAACGCCTCTACGTTGAGGTTGGTGATGAGGTACAGCAAGGCGATCTGATTGCCCAAATCGATCAAGTCACACAAAAAAATAACTTAAGCAATGAACGCGCCAGCCTTGAGCAAAGCCAAGCGGCGATACAAAGCGCTCAAGCAGAATCGTTAAGCCGCCAAGCCAGCTTAAAGAGCGCCTATGCCGACCTTGCCAGTCGTCAGTCTGAGCTAAAGCAAGCACAGGCAGATTTTGCTCGTTTGCAGGACCTAGTCGCTATCGATGCCATCTCTCAGCAAGAGTATGACACGCAAGCGACTAGCGTTGAAACCGCAAAAGCTGCCGTTGCCAATGCTCGTGCTGCTATCGATACCGCTAAGGCCGCCATTGCTACTACCGAGGCCAATATCAAAAGTCAGCAAGCCGCGTTACGCAAATCGCAAACCAACGTCAGCACTGCTGAAGAAGACCTCAGTTACACCACGATCCGTGCCCCGATATCAGGTACGGTGGTATCGATTACCACCGAGCAAGGCACCACCGTCAACGCCAATCAAACGGCCCCCACTATCGTGACGTTAGCAGACTTATCCACTGTCCGTATCAACGCTCAGATTTCTGAAGCAGACGTCATCAATGTCAACGCTGGTATGCCCGTCTATTTCAATATCATTGGTAATCCTGATCAAAAATTCGACGCTGTGCTCAAAGCAATTGAGCCGGCCCCTGAACAAATTAGCGACACCAGCTCAACCGACGCTGCTATTTATTACGTCGGTTATATCGAGGTGCCCAATACCGATCGGCGCTTTCGTATTGATATGACGGCACAGGTTTACATCGTCATCAATCAAGCAAAAGATGCCTTACTGATTCCTGCCGCTGCCCTGCAGCCCCTTGATAAGCCTCAAAAGACAGCCAGTTCTAACGATGATCCAACCACAAAAATGGCTAAAGTTCGCGTTTTAAAAGCGGATGGCTCAGTGGTTGAACAAATCGTGAAAACGGGTATTAATAACCGCGTCAATGTAGAAATCTTAAGTGGTCTCAACAAAGGTGATGAGGTGATACTAAGCGAAGAGAGTGCGGCGAAAGGACAAGGTCCCAAAGGTGGTAGACCGTTTTAATCCTTAAGTACAAAAACTTTGCTTTCACCTTTGTGCATGTACCTTAATGGATAAACGTTTTCTCACTTTTTTAACAGCAATTATATAAGCAGTATTGATATAGGCAGCAGCGTAAATGAGTACCAAAGACCCAAGCCCTAGTATTGCAGCAGACGTGCCATTGATGCAGGTCAAAGGACTAATCAGAGAGTTTAAAGCTGGTGAACAAACCATTCGCGTGCTCCATGATATCGACCTAACCATCAATCAAGGCGAGATGGTTGCTATCATCGGTCAGTCCGGTTCTGGTAAGTCAACCCTAATGAATATCTTAGGCTGCTTGGATCAAGCCACTGCCGGTGAATACAAAATATACGGACAGTCAGTCAATCGCTTAGACGCTGATGAGCTGGCCAAGCTACGGCGTGAGCATTTTGGTTTTATTTTTCAGCGTTATCACTTGCTTGGTGATATTAGCGCCCAAGACAACGTTTCTGTCCCTGCGGTGTATGCTGGTATGGATGGACAAACTCGTAGCGAACGCGCCGAAAAACTGTTAGCAGATTTAGGATTAGCAGACAAAATCAACAACCGTCCTAATCAGCTCTCAGGTGGGCAACAGCAGCGTGTGTCTATTGCGCGTGCGCTCATGAACGGTGGTGATATCATCTTAGCAGATGAGCCAACGGGGGCGCTTGATAGCAAGTCTGGCGACGATGTTATGAAGATATTGCATGACCTAAACAATCAAGGTCATACCATCATCATGGTCACGCACGACCCAAAACTTGCCGCGCAAGCCGAGCGTGTGATTGAGCTCAAAGACGGCTACGTGATTGCCGATTATAAAAACGACCATTATCAGCAAACCCACATACAACCTGAGCCCATTTTAGACAATAATCGCAAAAGCGCCTTTAGTAGCTTTATCGATCGCCTGCTTGAAGCGTTTAAAATGTCTTTACTGGCGATGCGTGCTCATAAAATGCGCACCCTTTTGACCATGCTTGGTATTATTATCGGTATCGCATCAGTCGTATCAGTCGTAGGGCTAGGCAAAGGCTCACAGGCGCAAATCCTGACCAATATCAGCTCTCTTGGCACCAACACCATTACCGTCAGTGACGGCTATCCTTATGGCGATCCAAGACGCCAGTACAATGATGAAAACTTAACCCCACAAGACGCTCAGGCGATCGCAGACCAGCCCTATGTCATCAGTGTGAGTCCTCAGCTTGATGCCAATCTAAATGTGCGCTATCGCAACATACAAGAAGCGGCTAGCGTCAGTGGTGTCGGTCAAGATTATCTTAGTGTCAGTGGTGAGACCTTGGTTCAGGGCCAAGGTTTTGATGAGCAAAGTGTGTTACGCCGTACGCAAGACATTATTATCGACGACAATGCCAAAAAAACCTTTTTTCCCGACAATGCCAATCCCATCGGGGAGGTTTTATTAATAGGCAGCGTCCCAGGTCGGGTGATTGGTGTCCTTGCGCCCAATGATGGTGGCTTTGGTAGAAGCGTTGATTCACCGACCCTCTATATGCCGTATACCACGATGATGTCGCGTATCAAAGGCAGCAATAATATTGAAAGTTTTGTCGCCCTCATTAATGACAACATATCTTCTTCAGCCGCTGAGTCTGCCATCTCTCAGTTGATGGAAAGTCGCCACGGCACCGATGATTTTCGTATACGCAACTCAGACTCTATTCGCCAAACCATTGAATCTACTACAACGGCAATGACTTTGTTAATCTCCTCCATCGCTATCATCTCTTTAGTGGTCGGCGGTATCGGTGTGATGAATATCATGCTGGTATCAGTGACCGAACGCACCAACGAGATTGGGGTGCGTATGGCCGTCGGTGCACGCCAAAGCGATATCATGCAGCAGTTTTTAATTGAAGCCGTTTTGGTGTGTATTTTAGGAGGCTTAATTGGGATTGGCTTGGCCTTTGCCGTTGGTGAATTAATCAATCGTGTTGGCGGTGATAGTTTCAAAGTTATTTACTCGCCGACCTCCATCATTGCCGCGTTTGTCTGCTCAACTTTGATTGGTGTTATTTTTGGTTTCTTGCCTGCCCGTAATGCCGCCAAATTGGATCCCGTTGAAGCACTTTCCAGAGACTAGCTGCTAATGACTAACGCATTTGCTCCAAATATAAGCGCTTAAAAGGGATATAATAACGAAATTTAAAAAAAAGACAGGTTTTTACGTGAGATTTGCACTTTTTTTATAATACGGGGTTGTAATTGTCATAATAATATATATAATGTGCTCTCACGTTTAGGGATACAAACTCTTTAAACGCTGAAGCAAGCTTACTGTCTCTTTTATTATTGATAACTCAGTATATAAAGCATTAAGTTTTAAGACATTGTTTAAATGTCTGGTTTTAATAAATTTCCCTTTAAGGAAATTTATCTTGCGAAGCTAAAATTGTCATGCAATTTTTTAAAGCTTCTCAGGGCCGATAGCTCAGTTGGTAGAGCAGTTGACTTTTAATCAATTGGTCCCGCGTTCGAGTCGCGGTCGGCCCACCATATTTAGTATGACGTTTATCATGTGTTCTGCCCTACTCGGCATTAACAGGATAAATTAAAGTTTTTAAGACATTGTTTAAATGTCTAGTTTCAATAAACCTCCCTTTAAGGAAGTTTATCTTGCGAAGCTAAAAAAGCACTGCTTTTTTATATTTCTCAGGGCCGATAGCTCAGTTGGTAGAGCAGTTGACTTTTAATCAATTGGTCCCGCGTTCGAGTCGCGGTCGGCCCACCATATTTAGAAAGCCCAGTCACTATCACATAGTGACTGGGCTTTTTTCTGTTTGTTGCTTTATTTTATTTTTTACGGCGTCTTTTAAAAACGCTAAAGTCAGCATCTTTGCGCCACAGCAGCTTATGCTTAATGGTATCTTTAATCGTACGGGGATGCTTAGGCGCTTGGGCGATCAGCTTATCAAAAGTTGCCTCATCTATCGCCAGCTCACCGCCATGTGCCATCATCACCACCGAAGGTTTTAAGTCTCTGATTTTTTGTAGCGACTTAATATAAATTTTAGGGTCATAAATGGGAAAAGGGGCAACGAATTTATGTCGCAGCTTAATAATCAAATCAGCCGTATATACCTGCCGACTTGGTACGTGAAATAAAGAGAGATCACGGTCAGTATGTCCTGGCGTCTCAAGTATCTGCCAGTCCGCAAATTCTGGCACACACTCACCCTCTGTAACCCTAACATCGGGTTTGAGGTGTGCTGGATAATATAGATTTGTGAGAGATCGACCTTGACGTCTTGCCACGTAGTTAGCAAGATTCATATCCACAAAGTGCATGGCACGTCCACCAAGACCACTGTACCACTGACGCGACTTATCTGCAGACACAATCAGACAGCCTGTTTTTTCTCTAAATTTATGGGCACCGCCTGCATGATCAGGGTGCATGTGAGTGACTACGACTACTTTTAAATCCGTTATGGGTCTTTGCAAAGTAAGCCTGATGTAGTCTAGCACCATCGCGACATCAGGGCGACAGCCACCATCCAGCAATAATATCTTATTGGGATACACAGCAAGGTAAGTGTTTTGAATATATCCTTCTAAGCGTACAATTTCACATGAACTCATTCATCATCCCTGACTGGCTTATATTTGTATTTTTAGTATAGCGTTGATCAGTACAAAATAAATCCTTTTCAGTGAACGCTTGTGACTATCGTTTTTACTCTCATCATGTATTTTTTATCCATAAAAAAACTCAGCACTTAGGCTGAGTTTTTTTATGATAAGAGTAAAGTTTGGTTAGACAACGCTTATGCCAAATCACGTACCTTTGGTTCACGCTCCCATAAACGCTGTTTGGCATTATCAATAAAGCTATCTATTTCAGCCAGTGGCGTCACGAAGGCATCTTTTTTGACTGGTAGTTTACTTAAGATAAACTCATCTGTCGCACCGCAGTAAGCAATCGCTTTACAGTGTACATAAGCATCATTAAACCAATCTAACGTAGCACTGTCTTTGGCCATTTTTTTGGCTTGATCCGGCATAATAATGCTCACGACAGCATCAAAAAACACTGACGGTCCGCCTGATACCCGCTCATCTGCTTGGATACGCGTACCATCATCTAACGCTACTTCTTTGTTAGGTGCAACAATCTTGACTCGTGCGCCCTCTTTCATAGCAGCTTCTTCAAACTTCTTAATTTCGCTATGGTTTGAGCCTTCTGCGACCAGAATACCGATCATGCGACCTTGTAAGGTTTTAGGTGTTCTTCCAATCGTTTGAAGGGGTTTTGATAAAGCCAAATCTTGTACTGGCGCCATCGCTTCAGCTGGCTCTGGTAGCTCCATACCAAGCGCTTTAGCCACGCGATTCGCCAACTCTTCATCGATCTGACGCAAGTGACTCAGCATACGTGTACGTACATGCGGGGTATCTACTTTACTGAGCTCAAAGGTATAAGCGGTGGCGATATGGGCTTGCTCTGCTGGCGTTTGACTACGATAGAACATACGAGGTTGGCTATAATGATCGGCAAAGCTCTCTGCTCTTACGCGACCTTTAACACCATCATCCAGTTGTTCATCAAACGATTTAAAGCCTTTCTCTTCACTTTCACGGGGTCTTTCTGGATCAAGACTCTGTGGATCATATAAAGCACGCGTCTTTGGCACTCGCATTTGCATATGACCGTCTTTTTGGTTGTTGGCAAACGGACATTTTGGCGCATTGATTGGAATCTGCGCAAAGTTTGGTGAACCCAAACGTGATAACTGCGTATCTAGGTAACTAAACAGACGACCTTGTAATAGAGGATCGTTACTGAAATCGATACCGGGCGGCACATGCGAAGGACAAAACGCTACTTGCTCAGTTTCTGCAAAGAAATTATCAGGATAACGGTTCAGTACCAGCTTACCGATAATCTTCACTGGGACTGTCTCTTCTGGAATCAGCTTGGTTGCATCTAAGTGGTCAAATGGGAACTTGTCGGCTTCTTCTTCAGTGAAGAGCTGAACGCCAAGATGCCATTCTGGGTAATCACCCGCTTCAATCGCTTCAAATAAATCTCGGCGATTATAATCAGGATCCGCACCAGAAATTTTAACCGCTTCATCCCAAATGAGTGATTGCACGCCTGCTACTGGCTTCCAATGGAAACGTACAAACGTACTTTTACCTTCTTTGTTGATCAAACGGAAACTATGAATACTAAAACCTTCCATCATACTAAAACTACGTGGTAGAGCACGGTCGCTCATCAGCCAAATAACGTTGTGCATGGTTTCAGGGGTTAAAGAAACAAAATCCCAAAATGTGTCATGGGCAGAGGCGGCTTGTGGAAATCCGCGATCTGGCTCTGGTTTTACTGCATGAATGAGATCTGGAAATTTGATAGCATCTTGAATAAAGAAAATAGGCATGTTATTAGCCACTAAATCCCAGTTGCCTTCGTCTGTATAGAACTTAGTGGAAAAACCACGCACATCGCGCGGTGTATCTTTTGAGCCCTTATTACCAGCTACCGTTGAGAAACGGGTAAAGACCGGAGTTTGCTTACCAGTTTCAGTTAGGATATTGGCCGTTGTGTACTCTGCCAGTGATTCGGTCAGCTCAAAATAGCCATGAGCCGCACTACCTCTAGCATGAACGACACGTTCAGGGATACGCTCATGGTCAAAATGGGTAATTTTTTCACGTAAGGCAAAATCTTCTAACAGCGTTGGACCACGGTCTCCGGCTTTTAGAGAATTTTGATTGTCAGAGATAGGCACACCTTGCTGCGTGGTTAACACTTGAGTGTCACCTTCAGCACGCTGGTGAGGTTCACCTCCATTCCCACGCTTCGTATTCATGTTTTTAGCGGGGTCGTTATGATCAAGATTCTTTTTCATAAAATATCCTTACTAATGAGTAAAATAGTCTTTTTGAGACCATCAAAAATGTGCTCACACAGATTTAGTATCCTTTGAGATAGTTGTGACTTTACATGTCTTTTATTATCTGTGCTTCCAGCGTTACCAATTATTAAAACAAAAAGAAATAATAGGCCTGCGACTTATACTAACCAAAATTTCAGTTTTTTATATAGTGAACCTTGTTGATTTTTGGTTAAACTTTGCACACATTCATGGATTAAACGAACGTTACGTTTTTTAGTGACGTATAACTTTTAACAATCGCATCTTGTAATGTAGTTATTCTTTACGGTATGATTTTATGAGCAACTAGGGCGTGTTCTCCATTCCATCAATAGTCTTCTAAATGACTCATAGTGAGGACACGTGCTAATCATCGTTGATAAATAAAATGGACATAGTTTTTAGCCATATATTTATCTTTTTTATGAAATTATAAGGCTACCGACTATGTTATCAACACCGCGTTTTCTCTCTAAAAGTGCTTACTCCCCTTTGATCATCAGTGCTGCAGTGAGCGTGATGGCATTGACCGTCAGCCAAACGGCTGCTGCCATTACGACCAAAAATGTTACCTACACCGTGGACGACCAAGCATACGAAGGCTATTACGCCAAAGCGGATAAGCCCAACGCCCCTTTTATTTTACTGATTCATGATTGGGATGGTCTTACAGACTATGAGCGCAAACGCGCTGAGATGTTAGCGACTGAAGGCTACAACGTCCTAGCGGCAGACATGTTTGGACAAGGAGTCCGCCCCACTTCTGTTGAGGAAAACAAACGCTTAACCGGCGCCCTATATGACGATCGCAGCAAAATGCGGCGCTTGCTAGAGGGAGCGTTGAATGCAGGACGACTACAAGGTAATGATGTGCGTAAAGGCGTTACCATGGGATACTGTTTTGGGGGTACCGTTGCGTTAGAGCTAGCACGTTCAGGGTTCCCGCAAAAAGCCTTTGTCCCTTTCCACGGTGCCTTTGATATTCCAACGGGTCAAAGTTATGATCAGACTACTGGAGAGATTTTGGTGTTCCATGGCTCTGCTGATGACTCTGTATCCTTAGAGAGCTTTGCGACTTTAGGCAAGACGTTAGAGGCGGCCAAGGTGCCTCATGAGATGATCACCTATAGCGGTGCGCCCCACGCCTTTACTGTGTTTGGTAGCGACAGATACGACGCTCGGGCGGATGAACGGTCATGGAACCGTTATTTAGATTTTTTAGCGAATGAGTACCCTAACAAATAAGAGACGTACTGACGCTATCTAAGGTAGAGAATGATGTTTACGAAGCACAGGCACTATAGCAGTTCTATGTAAGCTATGGTGCCGGTGCTTTTTATCAATAAAAAGCAGGTGAAATGAGAGGCTTAATACAGCTGAATTTTAATGCTAGGTACTAGGTAGCTACCTTTTCAAATACCAACAGTTGATTGTTAGCAGGCATAGCATGAGTTGCGATTAACGTTAGATAGTGACTGTCAGCCAATGCTATAACCGCTTCTTTGTCACGAATAGCGCTACCAGCGTTTCGTTGCTGTAGCAATTGATCAAACTGAGCATTGCTATCACTGGTATAGCGTCCCTTCTCGTTAAATGGGCCATATACTATTAACTTTCCACATAAGGGCAATGTGCCTCCCGCTAGCGTAAATAACCGCTCAACCAATGGCCAAGTGATAATATGTAGGGTATTGGCCGTAAAAATGGCATCGTAAGGTAACGGCTGGGAAACGCTAACAGGCAAATCGCTTTTTGCCAAATCAAGCGACAACGGCAGAGACAAATTAGTCGATGGATAGGCATTGTGCCAAGCTTGGATAGTCTTGTGATTGCTGTCCAAATCACTGGTTTGCCACTGCAAATGTGGCAGATACGGTGCAAAGTACACACTGTGTTGCCCTGTTCCTGACCCCACCTCCAAAACGTGCGCAGACGATGCCAGTACGGTTTTCAATACCGCTAAGATGGCTCCTTTATTGTTTTCACAAGCTTGAGAAAATGGCAGTGTCTCCCGCGGCTCTACATCTGTATTACCCAAATTGGATCTTTGCACTGATTCCCCCTATAAATAAAGACAACGTTGGCAGTATTAGACAACGCATAACATTAATGCTAGTAAATCCCAGCCTCTACTCCTGCGGCTAGTGTCATAGCCAGCTCTTCGACTTGCTCGGCAAATACCTCTTGCCACTCCCCTTGTAAAATCAGCGCCTCTTGAATCCACTCCCAACGCAGCCCAGTTGTAATCGTCTTCATTGCAAGTTTGGTACCTGTACCATCTTGGCCTGCGCGAATGTACAAGGCAAATGGCATGCCTTGCTTCTCTTCTAATACGGGATAGTAACAGCGATCAAAGAGGTCCTTGGTGAGCCCTGCCATATACGCGAGATTCTCAGTCGTGCCTAATAATAGCGCATCGGCTGCGAGTACATCTTCGGGCTGTGTATCCTGCGGTGATTTTAGAATGACATTGATATCTATATCAGGATGATTGGCCCCATCGTAGGCCGCTTGTGCCAACTTCTCGGTATTGGGCGACGGTGCGTGAGCGACAATAAGTAAGGTTTTGGTAGCCATATCAATCACCATTATAGAGGTTACTAGTTTCTGGCATTAGTAGTTCTTAGATTTGTTAGCTTTAGAATTAATAGCTCTTAGAATTAACAGTCACCTTTTGGATAATGTCAGGATGGATGCTTTTTGCAACCGGACAAGTCAGCGCCGTGTTATAAAATATTTTTTGCGTTTTTTCATCAAGCTGTTTATTAAATGTGATAGCCACATGCACTTCACTAACACGTCTTGGCTCAGCGGCCATGATTTTGGTCACCTCGCTCGTAGTACCTGCGATATCGATATCCATCTCCCGCGCTTTGATACCGATAATGGTCAGCATACAACTGGCTAAGCTAGTCGCTAATAAATCAGTCGGTGAAAACGCTTCGCCTTTACCTTGATGATCTGTTGGCGCATCGGTAATGATTTCATTGTTTGATTGCAAATGAATAGCGGTGGTGCGTAGATCGCCTTGGTAGGTTACTTTTGAAGTGGTCATTGGGTTCTCTTTGATAGTTACTGTTGTTGATTTACTAGTCTTAACAGGTTTAAGTAGTGTACTGATAGTCAAAAAACTAGATTATAAATTTAGGAATTAATGCACAATAACTTAAAATATACTCTATAGATTAATACTACCTTTGAGGACTTTAATAGTAATCAAGATTAACTAACTTTTCATACGCTACCTTGAATTTAGGATGGGAGCTAATAATTGGTCCAAACCAGTCAACGATTGATTGTAAGTCTGTTCACAATAAAGTTTATACAGTGACTTATATATATCGTTATCAATTACACCTGTAGAGGAATTAATTTTTTCAACTACGTGTTTGATTCTATCTTTAGCTTTAGCGCGATTATTTTGTTTATTTAAGCTCGTATAATCAGAGTTTGAAATGATTCTTTGAATATTTATTGATGCACCATTAAATAAGCCATTAATTTCAGTATTTGCGTTTCCTGCTTCAATCATTTCCATTAATCCAACTTCAGGAGTGCATGGTAAATATTTAATATTACTATTAGATTGCTCAAATAATTGTAACAAGTCCTGATTATTTTGTAGTGTAGCATTAACAAGTATTTCAGATCGTACATCATCATCTAGAAAAGCATAGCGTTTAACAAACTCTGGAAATATCTGACTTGAGCTATTGAGTAGTTCAACAACTTGTTTATACCCGCCAATAGGAACAATTTTATACAATGGTGAATAGTTTCTTGTACTGTGCGTTTCTGAGATATAAAAGGCTAGCATTTGCTCCAATAGTATTTTAGCCTGTTTATCTTCAACTAAAAAAATATAATCCGCACTGAGTTCGTCATCAAAAGCTATTTCTCCTAATACTTGTGCTGGGTAGACATCGAGTACGCTTTTGAATATTTCCACAGTCTGCTCTTTGAGTAAAATTATCCTTTTTCTATCAATATTTTTTATTAAAGTGGCTGAGTGCGTAGAAAATAAAGTAGTTAATTGTTTGATACTTGATATATCCTTTACTTTCTCAAGTAATCGTACTTGTGCTTGAGGATGAAGAGCCATTTCGATCTCATCAATTAAAACTAAACTAGTTTGTTGGATATTGGAAAGTTGGCAAGCAAGCTTTAATACACAAAGCTCACCTAAACTAAAATTTTTTTCAGAAAAATAATACTTTATTCCTCTACTTAAATATGATAGAAGATAAGCCTCGCTTCCAACACCCCTTCTTGTATTAACATACTTCAGATTACTCTATTTGCTATCACCCAACACATACTCCATGAAAGCTCGAATATCTTCAGGCGCTGTGGTAATCCCCCCAATAAATAAGAACACCTAGAAATAGAGATTAGCTGCTAAAATATATCAGCAGGAGAATCCTATGAAAAAGACACGCTTTAGCGACAACCAAATCGTTAATATCCTAAAACAAGCT
>Ga0208300_100309_pt1 | contig 41175 bp, 35 predicted proteins | sample 23_taG_FD_184096 | JGI IMG/M metagenome (GOLD analysis project Ga0208300, IMG submission 184096) | Marine viral communities from Cariaco Basin, Caribbean Sea - 23_WHOI_OMZ (SPAdes) (version 2) | ecosystem: Environmental > Aquatic > Marine > Oceanic | place: Caribbean Sea: Cariaco Basin...
CAACCGAGGAAAGCAGAATCACCGCTGGCAACAACTGCCACCCCAGCCAGGCGCCGAGTGCGGCAAGCAGTTTGAAGTCTCCGTGGCCCATGCCCTCCTTGCCGGTTACCAGCTTGAAGAGCCAGTAAACAGACCACAAGGAGAGATAACCCGCCACGGCACCCCAAAAAGCACTGTTGAAGTCCGTAAGCACACCAAAATAATTCAGCACAAGGCCCAACCACATCAGGGGCAGGGTAATGCTGTCTGGCAATAACTGGGTATCGAAATCAATAACCGTCAGCGCCACCAGAGACCAAACCAGCAAAAGCGCCCAAAGCGCAGACTCGTTTGGCCCGATGACAGCAATGGTCACCACCGAGAAAATCGCGGTAACGGCCTCAATGATCGGATAACGGGGCGAAATGGGCGCCTTGCACGAAGCGCATTTGCCCCGAAGAAACAGCCAGCTCACCACCGGAATATTCTCCCAGGCCCGAATGCCATGGCCGCAGGAGGGGCAAGTGGAAGCCGGCTTGGAGAGCGTGATTCGGTCTTCCTGCTTTCGTTGCTTCTCGGGCAGCTCCAGGAATTCTTCGCACTGGCAGCGCCAGTCCTGATGCATCATTTTCGGCAGCCTGAGAATCAAAACGTTCAGGAAACTGCCGATGCAGAGGGATACGAGGGTGACAGAAAGAAAAAGAAGCCAGGGAGTGGCGAGAAAAGTTTCGAGACTCAACATCAAATTGCTCAACTATCGGCAGTTAAGCCCCTCTCCCCGAGCGGGAGAGGGGTTGGGGAGAGGGGGAGAGGGGTTTAACCAACAACCTGACCCATCTGGAAGATCGGCAGATACATGGCAATGATCAAGCCACCGACCAGAACGCCCAGAACCGCCATGATCATTGGTTCCATGAGGGCGGTCAGGTTATCGACCATGTCGTCGACCACTGCCTCATAATGCTCCGCCACCTTGGCAAGCATCTCGTCCAGGTTACCGGACTCTTCGCCGATCGCCGTTAGCTGGACAGCCATTACAGGGAATACGTCTTGCTGGCGCATGGAGGCCTGAAGTTGGGTACCGCTGGAAACATCGTTTTTAATGCGGTCGATAGCATCGCGATAAACGGCGTTACCGGTTGCACCGGCCACAGAATCAAGGGCGTCAACCAGTGGGACGCCCGCAGCAAAGGTAGTTGAAAGAACTCGACCGAATTTGGCGACAGCAGATTTGTCGAGGATTTCGCCAACCACCGGCAGTTTCAGCACATATTTGTCCACTAGGTCTGAGAACTTTTGCGATCGGCGCTTTGCCTCCTTAAACAGGAAGATCGTTCCAACGATGCCAAGTAGAACAACAAACCACCAGCTTTGCAGCCATTCCGACAGTTCTACGACCATTTGGGTAAATACAGGTAGTTCGGCACCGAAGCCTTGAAACAGACTCTCGAACTGCGGAACAACCTTTACAAGGAGTATAGCCGTCACGACGATTGCTACCACAATAACGGCAATCGGGTAAGTCATCGCCTTCTTGACTTTCTTCTTCAGAAGCTCTGTCTTCTCAAGGTAAGTCGCAATTCGATCCAGCATGGCCTCCAGCGCGCCAGCTTTCTCACCTGAATCAACCAGGTTGCAATACAGATCGTCAAAATATTTTGGATGTTTTCTAAGAGCCCCAGCAAAACTGGTGCCTGATGAAATATCGTTCCGGATACTCATTACCAGTTCTTGAAGCCCCTTGTTTTCGAGGCCATCCGCGACAATGTCAAAGCTTTGAACAAGAGGTACACCTGCCTTCATCATTGTGGCGAGCTGTCGAGTCAGCATGGCAATGTCAAAAGGGGTAATTTTCTTGCTGCCACCGAAAAGAGGCTTTGGTTTCTTCTTGACCTTGTCCGGAATAATGCCTTGCTTGCGAAGTTGGGCCTTAACCAGTGCAAGGTTGGAGCCGGTTAGCTCGCCCTTGGACTTGTTACCTTTTCGGTCTTTGCCTTCCCAAACGTACGATTCCAGCTTTTGCGCTTTCTCTGCCATGCTTAATCCTTCGTCACGCGGTTGGCTTCCTCAAGGCTTGTTACGCCCTCAATCACCTTCATAAGGGCGGACTGGCGCAAGTTGCGGAAGCCTTCGGCCTGAGCCTGTTTTGCAATTTTGATGGAACTGGCTTCTTCCATAATCATGTTCGCCAGCTCGTCGGTAATCTTGACCACCTCGTAAATCCCGACGCGGCCCTTATATCCTCCATTGCATTTATCACAGCCCTTGGGACGGTACAACGTGAAGCCTGTATCAATTTGTTCCTGTGTGAACCCTTCCTCTACCAGCACCTCTTTTGGCACCTCAAAGGGTTGTTTGCAGGCGCTACATAACCTGCGCCCAAGACGCTGGGCAATAATCAGGCTTACCGAGGTAGCAATGTTGAACGAGGGCACCCCCATGTTCATCATCCGCGTGAGAGTTTCTGCAGCACTATTAGTGTGCAGTGTGGAGAGAACCAGGTGCCCGGTTTGCGCCGCTTTGATCGCAATATTGGCTGTTTCCAGATCCCGAATCTCACCGACCATGATTACATCCGGATCCTGACGCAGAAACGCTCTTAGAGCCTCCGCAAAGCCCAGCCCCACGCGGTTGTTAACGTTTACCTGGTTAATGCCTTCAAGGTTGATTTCCGCCGGGTCTTCCGCGGTGGAAATGTTGATATCCGGGGTGTTCAGAATATTCAGGCCGGTATACAGAGAAACCGTTTTACCGGAACCGGTGGGGCCGGTCACCAGAATCATGCCCTGCGGCTGCTTCAGAGCATCCATGTACATTTCTTTCTGGTCCGCCTCATAACCGAGCACATCAATGCCCAGCTTTGCCTGACTGGGATCGAGAATCCGAAGAACAATCTTCTCCCCCCAAAGCGTTGGCAGGGTATTCACCCGGAAATCTATAGCCTTGGTCTTGGACAGTTTCATCTTGATCCGGCCATCCTGGGGTACTCGTCGCTCGGAAATATCCAGTTGGGCCATGATCTTCACCCGGGCAGAAATCTTCGGGGCCAGCTTGATGGAAGGGCGCGACACTTCTTTCAAAATGCCGTCGGTGCGGTACCTTACCCGATAGACTTTTTCATAGGGCTCGAAGTGAATATCCGAGGCCCCTCCGCGAATCGCATCGAGCAGCATCTTGTTGACGTACTTTACAATAGGAGCGTCGTCCACCTCGCTGGCAACAACAGCGCCATCGTCTTCTTGCTCGCCACCTTCAGTTTCAACCCCTTCAAGATCGGAGTCATCCAGATCACCCATGGAGGTATCTTGAGACTCCAGATACTTGTCGATGGCTTCTCGAAGTTTGGCATCATCAACCAAAACTGCATCGGTACTTAAGCCAGTGTTGAACTTGATTTCGTCCAAGGCCTGAATGTTGGTCGGGTCCGAAACTGCAATAAAAAGCCGATTCCCTCTCTTATAGAGCGGAAGCGCGTTGTGTTTGCGGACTAGTTTTTCGTCTACCACCTTCTCGGGCATCATTTCCGGCATGAAGGTCGAAAGGTCCAGAACGGAAACCCCAAATTCCATCGCTGCAGAGAAAGCCAGCTTGGAGCTGTCAGCAAGGTTGTTTTGGGTAAGGTAGGTGATTAGGGGAATGCGGTTCTGGGATGCCTGCAAAAAAGCGTCTTTTGCAGTTGCCTCGTCCAGCAGTCCGTCATCCACGAAGCGCCTCGCAAGGCCCGTAAGCGTGATGTTGCTTTTATTGGTAGACATAAATTAAGTAAGAAAGGCAGCCTAAGTTACTGAAACCGGTATTTTGTCAATTCCAGTGAGTTTAGATGGCCAAGCTCCATTTGGAAAGCATGCTGCGCAATGCGAGTTTCGCACCGGGTTCAGAAGAAAGGCTTCTTGTGACCCAGATCTCTAATCTAAAGAGCCTGCTGGTGCATTAAGGACTGACAAATTTTGTCATCGACTGACGTCTCTGGGTATTGGAGGCGAAGAATCTCTGGCGGCTATTTCAATGAAGGGCGTTTGTAACGAACTGTTTATTATGCGGTAATTCCCGGATTTTTGTTTTTAAGGGATGTTGGCATGGGGAATGCTTAGAATTCCGTAGGCTCAAAATACCGGTCACGGGGCACGGCTCCACCGGGCCCGGGCCATAATTAGTTGATCAACGACAAACACAGAGGTCGATAATGAAGAATATTCAAATCAATCACGCCCAAAAAGGTTTCACCCTGATCGAACTGATGATCGTTGTTGCAATCATTGGTATTTTGGCGGCTATCGCCATCCCACAGTATCAAGACTACGTAGCTAGATCGCAGATGAACCGAGTATATGGTGAAATTTCGGCTCTTAAAACTTCAGCGGAAGAACAGCTTTTGCGTGGGGGGACTCTCAGTGGCACCCTGGACACCCTTGGCTTTACCTCTTCGAACTTGGTCGATGAGGCTGATTCCGGTGTCGCTGCGGACGGCAATAATTTCGTAATTGAAGCTGAGCTGGGTGAAAATGCAAGCGTTGCCATTGCGGGCGCAGTAATTGAGCTTATCCGAGAGCCAAACGGTGCTTGGTCTTGCAATGTAGTGGATTCCAGTGCTGCTGGTTGGGACGACTCCTTCATTCCCGTTGGTTGCACTAACACCTAAGCGAGTTAAAAAACTGTTTTACCGAAAGAGGGGGCGGATGCCCCCTTTTTTTGTTGAGTATATTTGTCTGACAGGGGTGGAATGTGTCGAAATCAATTTCAAATTTATTTTTTTTATTTGTTGTGATTCTAGCATTATCACCCTTGGCTAATCTGATATCTGTATGGCCGCTCAATAACGCTATAACAGCAGGGATAACATTTGCCGTTTGCGGCCTGATTTTCGGCACTTGCAGTTTCTTTGCTAGAGAGGCTAATGTTCAACTTTCCGCTCCCATATATTTGGTGGTGGCATTTATAGTCATTGTTGGGATTTCGGCTTTCGCCAACAGTTATGAAATTGAAGCGGCATGGCGGTGGTACCTTGTTCACTTAGTTTTTTGTGCTTTTCTTATTCTTGGTGCTAGCGAATTCAAGTCGCAAAAACCCGAGCGCTTTAATTCAATTTTGGCTTTTTCTCTATGGTTTTCATCGATCGTATATTCGGCTATCAGTCTATTAAAATATTACGGCTTATTGTCGTTTGTTGTTCCTTGGGTTGAGGTCTCAGACTCAAGGCTTTCAGGAATATGGAATCAACCTAACCTTACGACGACTACGGCATGGATAGGTTTGGTAGCCACAAGTGTAGTTTTCCGGGCGCACTTACGATCGGCCAGTTTTTTTATGAGTGTGATTATCTTGGGCTGGGTTATAGTATGCGCTGCATCTCGGGCTTCTTGGCTTATCTTTGCTGGTTTTTCATGCCTTATTATCGTGAGCGGCCTCTCAAAATACCGTATTGAAGAAGTTCAGTATGCGAGGAAGTCGTTGTTAGTGTCTTTGCTTTTGGTGGCTATCCTCTTCGTCTCTGTACCTCCAATTAACGACGCTCTTAGATCATTCTTGGCGAACCAGGGAATTCTCGAACGGAATATACCAGTAGCCCTTATTGATCGTTCGGTGACTAAAGATACGGCAAGGCTTTCGGAAATAGCCAAGGTTGTTGAAAATCTTGGAAGCTTGACGCCAATGCAGTGGATTGTGGGTTTTGGGCCAGGCAATTATCCTGCGTTTTCATTCAAAGCTGATATGCAGTTGACGCCGGAAAAAATTACATCTTTGCCATGGTTACATTCCCACAACATTTTTACGATGGTATTTGTCGAATTTGGGGTTTTTGGCCTATTGGTGCTTTTAAGTTTTTTATATTTTATTTTTCGCCATATAGTAGCCACGCCACTTGACTTAAAGTCTTTTTTTTCGGTTGGAGCACTAAGCGTAATATTTATTCATAGCAACCTAGAATACCCGCTATGGTATTCATGGTTTCTTGTGGTCACATGTTTGCTTCTTGTTAATATTTTTACACCTGTGACGGTAAAAGCAGATTCTCTGATTCTCAAGCGCACTGTTGGAGGTTTGATCATTGCGATGACGCTAATGCTCCTCGTCAATGTAGGGTACCAGTATCTACAAATCGTCAAGGTCGCGGTCGACTCAGACCCTGGCGAAAAGCAGTACCAATCGCTTGTTGTGCTTGCAAATGATAGTTTAATGGGCCCATACGCGGTATTGAGGAAGTACCGGGATTTCGCTCCAGAATCCAGGAATCTGGATTGGCAGCTTAACGAGGCCAGAAGAATGAAGGCCTGGCAGCCGAGAGATCTAGTGCTTCTCAGGGAATACTCGATCCTGGTTCTAAAAGGTGATGTGGATGAGGCGTGTAACGCGGCGGAAAATACCGCTTACCGATACCCCAGATCAGCACCGATTATGCTTGAGCATGCTATCAAGTCAGGTGTATTGACGCCCCAACAAACGATTCGGTTGGCAAATTGTATCGAAATGGGTTTAGCCCCAAGGGGAGAAACAATTCCTTCGGTACAGCAAAAGAACCAAAGATCCTTGTCGCGGATGTAAGTCGTGAATTCTTCAAGCATCTCGTTCTTAGTTTGGTGTTTTACGGCTTTCGGGTTGGTTCTTTTTTCTGATTTCATGCCATTGCCGATTGATAGTTATGCTGCTAAGCGATGGTTTCTGATATTTACTTTGGCGTCACTAGTAGTGGTGTCTTTGTTTTTGATCATGATCGGGAAGCTGCCTCCAAAAAGGTGGCTTGTCGTGGATCTATCACTCCTCATTATTATTTGGTTGGTCTTGCTTTATCACTCCTATGGCCTGACCAGTAGTCCGTACGGGTTGTCAGAGGCGGCCATGTACGGAGCCTTTTTTTCCTCCTTTGTTCTAATGGGACATGCTTTGTTCCAGTCAAATTTTTACGAACGGGCGTGGACAATATTTTTATTAGTCTCCGTAGGTGCCTGCTTCCTCTATGCCATGATGACCTTGACGGTCTACGGATTCGCCATTGCTGATGGGCAGACAAATCTTGTGCCTTTTATACCCTGGGGGTTTGTCAGCATGCGTTACTGGAGCCATGCTGCTACCTGGATGCTGCCACTTTTCCCCGTGGCACTTTTGATTGGGCCATTCAAAGCCAGTGCTCTATGGAAAGTGATGGTTCTCCTGACTATGGCAATTTGGTGGTGGGTAATCTTTCTTTCGTCTGCGCGAGGCTCAACCATTGGCATAGCCGTGGGGCTTGGGCTTGTGTTGTTGCTGTTTGGCCGCAGCTCATTGGGATGGGCGAAAGAGCTTATCAAGGGCTTTGCGGGAGGAGTCATTCTTTGGGCTTTGCTTTCAGTTGCCGTGCCAGAACTATTGTTTGGCGAAACCCAGGTACGTGGTCTCAAAACCGATAATTCAGACAGAATCCCCCAGATATTGGAGGCCTGGGCGATGAGCCTTCAGCACTTCCCTCTCGGGATGGGGGCTCAGTCCTGGCTCACGCACGACATATTGACATCGCAGTATGATCTCACCAAAAAATTTGGTCATCCACATAATATGTATCTGATGTGGGCTGCCGAGTACGGTTGGTTGCTAGTCGCCTTGGTTCTCGTGTTGGTGGCATTCGCTGCCGTTCGAGTTTTTGTGAAGCGGCGGCAGCTACTGAATAACGATGACAGCGTTTCGGTATCCCGGCTTGTGGCGATCACGGCCTCGGTTTCAGCTGCTTTATTTCATGCGGGTGTTTCAGCTGTATTTATGGCGCCGGCTTCGATGTTGGTTGGCCTACTCGTTTTGACGCTTTTCTGGTGTGAAATTCAGTTGAACTCCCCAAGCTATGATGTCCCGGCGAATAATGCGAAGTGTAAGTGCTCGCTTGCCGGTGGGTTGCTATTAACTGGATTTGTTGTCATTGCATACCATTGGTTCGTAAATGTATCGGATTACCACAAAGCCATGAGAAAAGATGTGCAATTTTACGAGGAGAACGCTTTCAAGGGGCACCTCCCACGATTCTGGTTCCACGGCTATTTTCCGCGCAATTCAACCGAAATGCCTGGAACGCGTTGAAGCCTGCTTTTTGGCTTGTTGTTTGCCTCAGTAAGCGTGTATACAGCTGTCAGATTTCACATAGGTCTTGCATGAAGAGGCATGAATCCGGATTCACCTTGATTGAGTTGATGATAACCGTGGCAATCATCGGAATTCTGTCGGCCATCGCAATTCCGCTATATCAAGGCAACGTGATGAAAGCACAGGTAAATCGTGTGGTTGGTGAGCTATCGTCTTACAAGAGTGCTTACGAAACGCAGCTTTCTTCTTCTGGCGCCGTTACCAATTCGGAACTTGGATATAGCGTATCCAGCCTTACAACAGGCAATAGTCTAACTAGCATATCTGTCGTCAACACTGACGGAAGTGGTCACCTGCAGGTGACCATGGGCGGCAGTGCTCACCCAAATCTTGCAGGTGTTATTGTTCGGTTTGAGCGCAGTAGTGCGGGCTCTTGGCAGTGTGTGATAGATCCATCGGCTGCATCAGGATGGAAAGACGAGTTCAGCCCTGGATCTTGTTCAGTCATTTAGAAGAGGTTCAAATCTCAACCTCTTCAAACAACTCCGGGACTTCAACATCCCACCCAAACTTATCCCGAATCCTCTTTCGCATAACGTCACTCGCAACCATCTCCCCGTGAGTGACGTAAACCTTTTCAGGCTTGAGCGAGCCTTGCTCAAGCCACGCCAGAATCTCGTTATAATCCCCATGTGCAGATAACGAATCCAGATTATGAATCTCGGCCTTAACCGGCCAATGCTCGCCATGAATCTTTACCGATTCCGTCCCATTTACCAATGCATCCCCACGAGTACCCGGTGCCTGGAAACCAGCAAAAACAATGCTGTTTCGCGGATTGGGTAGCAGTGTTTTCAGGTGGTGCAGCACCCGTCCACCACTGGCCATCCCGCTGGCAGAAATAATCACGCAGGGGTAGCGCACAGCGTCCAGCTCAATCGACTCTTCCACCTTTCGAACAAACGTGGTTTTTTCATCAATCAACTCGCACTGAGCGGCGTTGAGCTTGTGCTCTTTATGATGTTTGCAGAAGATTTCCGTGGCTTTGATCGCCATGGGGCTATTCAGGAACACGGGAAGCTTGGGAATCTTCCCGTCTCCCATAATCTTGTGAATTACATAAAGCAGCATCTGCGCCCGCCCTACGGCAAACGCTGGTAAAAGCACAATGCCTCCGCGACCGGCGGTTTTAGTAATGATGTCTGCCAATTCCGCTTCCGGGTCCGTTTCCCCATGGGCCCGATCCCCGTAGGTCGATTCACACACCAGCACGTCGGCCTTCTGCAGCGGCTCCGGTGGCCGCATGATGATGTCGTTTTGTCGCCCCACATCCCCACTGAACACAACCGTTCTGTCCGCGCCCTGGTGATGAACATGCACGCAGGAGGAGCCCAGAATATGCCCGGCCGGGGTAAAGGTTACCTGGAACCCTTTCACCGGCTCGAACATCTCGTGGTAGTGCAGGGATTCAAAATGCTTGAGGGCTTCCCAGGCGTCCTTTTCGGTAAACAGCGGCTCCGGCTTCTCGTGCTTGGAGAACTTCTTGCGGAAGGCGTATTTTGCGTCCTCCTCCTGCAGGAAGCCGGCATCGGGTAGCAGAACCTTGCACAGTTCATGGGTGGCTTTTGTGCAGTAAACCTTGCCTTTGAAGCCGTTCTTCACCAGGGCTGGGAGATAACCGGAATGGTCAATATGGGCGTGGGTAAGCACCACTGCATCAATGGTGGAAGGATCTACCGGAAACTTCGCCCAGTTTCGCCGGCGCAGGGTTTTAACGCCCTGGTACATGCCGCAGTCCACCAGCACCCGGTGCTTATCATCCGAGAGCAGGTAGCGAGAGCCGGTAACTGTTCCTGTGCCGCCAAGGAAGCGAAGTTTCATAAAGGCGTCCTTCTGGTTCTTTGTTAAGGGAGTGTTACTATTACCCATCATAGTTCATAACGTTTTGATCTGAAGCAGGAAGCGAATCACATGCATTACAGCTCAATCCTCCCGGACGTCATCAAGGTAGCAGACGAGGCCAGCGAGAAAGTGCTGCATATCTACCAGTCTGATTTCAAGGTGAGCTACAAAGCAGACGAATCGCCCATCACGGCCGCAGACACCGCCGCCCACGACATCATAACCCAGGGTCTTCGCAGAATAAGCCGGGACATCCCCATCCTTTCCGAAGAAGGTAAAGATGTCCCCTGGGAAGAACGTAAGCACTGGCGCCGGTTCTGGCTGGTGGACCCCATCGATGGCACCAAGGATTTCACCCAGCGCACTGGGGAGTTCACCGTCAATATCGCCATGATTGAAGATGGTGAGCCGGTTATGGGTGTGGTCATCGCTCCGGCACTGAAAGAAGCCTACTGGGGGGTGGTAGGTGAGGGCGCCCACATGCGAGACCGCACCGGAAGAGTTCACCGAATTCAGGTGGCGGAGCCCAAGGATGTAAAGCGCGTGGTGGCCAGCAAGAATCACCTAAACGCGGAAACCAGAGCGTTCATCGATAGGCTGGGCGAGCACGAACTCTTACAAGCTGGCAGCTCGTTAAAGTTTTGCCGTATTGCCGAGGGTCACGCTGATATATACCCGCGCATGGGGCCGACCTGCGAGTGGGACACGGGTGCAGCACAGGCGGTGCTGGTGGCTGCCGGTGGGAAAGTTCAAACCGTACGTGGCAAGCCGTTGAAATACGGTAAACAAGATGTGTTAAATCCGTATTTCATCGCTTCGGGAAGCTGGTACATTCCGCAGCCATGACATGGTACGCACTTCAGCACAAGCCCGCGCAGGGTGACCGCGCCCTTACACATCTCCAGAATCAGGGCATTGCCTGTTTCTATCCGAAAATCAAGGTGGAGAAAATCAAGGCCGGCAAGCGCACCAAAAAGCTTGAGCCGCTCTTTCCCGGGTACCTGTTCGTGAATCTGGAGCAGACAGACCCTATGTGGGCAAAGCTTCGCTCCACTCGTGGTGTATTGAGGGTTGTGGGGTTTGCCAGCAGGCTCGCCGCGATCAGTGATGAGGTTATCCAGCACATCAAGGACAGTCTGGATTCAGTAGCGGAGCAGGGCGGTATCAAACCTGGTCAGGCCGTGCAGCTGAACGAAGGCCCATTTGAGGGCATCAACGCGATCTTCCAGGCTTACGACGGTGAGGCACGTGCGATAGTGTTAATCAACTTTATGCAGAAGCAGCAAAGGGTGAAAGTGCCGGTCTCTGCTATAAAAATGTAAAGGTAGCGCTGCGCTTGCGCCCCGGTGCTGGCTCCACGCTAAGGGCGTTCTTAATGAGTTGCCCCGATAACAATAAGAAGGATGAACCGATATGGAAGAAAGGCAGCGTTCTGCTCAACAAGCCCACGATGATGAGATCAGCCTTGTAGATCTGGCTTCCACTTTTCTGAAGCGCCGTCGAGTCTTCTATGTCGTATTTCTGGTTACCGTTGCGGCGGGCATTCTTTATGCCGTTTTGGTACCTGAGAAGTACGATTACGTTACTTTGTTCAAGCTGGCAGAGAAGGATGCGGGAAGTTTTATCGAAAAGCCTGCGACTGTGATCGCCACGCTCGAAAATCAGTGGCTCCCCGAAATTGAAGCCACCCACCTTGCAGAGCACGATCAGTTAATTCCTTTCGATGTGGTCTTTTCGAATCCTGAGAATACAGGGCTTGTCCGAATTGTCTCTGAAGCGGAGCCCGCGAACTCTGATGACGTTGAGCGGATCCATAGCCAGCTCATCGGAAAGCTGGAGCAGACCCAGTCTGTTGCGGTAGCTACCCTTAAAAGTAACCTGGAAAGACAAATCGAATCTTTGACCTCAACTATCGACAGGTTAGAAGGTTCTCAGGACGTGGGGGCAGCCATAGCCGACGCAGTGAATAAACGCCTCTCCCTCGAAGTGCTTCTGCTTTCAATCCAGCCGGCAGAACTTCTGGTGCTCAATCGCCAGATGGCAGAGCGAAAAGGCCCCGCGCGGAGCCTGATTGTGGTTTTGGCTGCCATGCTGGGTTTGATGGGCGGCATATTTCTTTCGTTTTTTGCCGAGTTTGTAAGCCTGGTAAGAGCCAATCTGAACGAAATGTAGGCGAAAAGATTGAGGTTCTGAAGCTTTAACAATTCTTTACCCGCACAACTCCCTGATAACCAATGTGTCAGACTTTTTGTCACTTGCTTGTCATAGGCATTGCCGTAAAATCGTTACGCCTCTGAAACAGTACATTCATCTACCGACAAGGATACAGTTGGGAGTCAGTTGTCCCCTTCCTTATTGCCTGTTTCCTGTCGTTTTTCAGATAATTCAAAAATATGACCTTAAAACACTGGGCCCTGGTCGGTGGGGCGGTAGCGTGTCTGACAAGTGTTACTCTCTCGGCGGCGCCCTGGCTGGAGCCGGGCGATTCACGGGCAAGGTTTGCAGCCCAGAAGCTTGCAGACCGCGGCCATATGGATCGCACTGTGAGCACCTGGCCTCTGATGTGGAGTGCCGTCCACAGCGGTTTGCAGCCCAGTGTTGGCTCGGATCAACCTGCTGTGGGCTCAGCGGCTGCTTATTTGCGCTTCGAGCAGGAACAGCAAGCCGAGCAGGGCTTTCGCGGTGAGTATAGCCTTTACGGCAGCAGCGAAATTCCGGGGATCCGGGGGTTCGACCAGAATCCTCTGGCCAAAGCCGGAACGGCCATCGATCTGCAGTGGCAGGGCAAGGTCTGGGCGCTGGGGCTCAAGCCGGCCTACGCCCATAAAACAGATGATGATGAGGAACTGCGCCTTGATGGTTCCTATCTTGCGGCAACAGCCGGTAACTGGGTGCTCGGTGCCGGTGCCATTGACCGATGGTGGGGGCCAGGCTGGCAGTCCAGCCTGATTTTATCCAACAACGCCCGCCCAATGCCGGCGCTGTGGATCAATCGTAACAACACCCACTCATTCGAAACCCCATGGTTAAGTTGGGTTGGCCCCTGGCAGTTCACAGCGCTTGCAGGGCAGTATGAAGGTGATCGTGCGATACCCGATGCCAAACTAATTGGCATGCGCTTCACGTTCCGCCCGATTGATGGCCTCGATATTGGTCTTTCACGGGCCATCATGTTTGGTGGAGAAGGGCGACCTGAAGGCGCTTCAACCATCTGGAGCGCCCTGATCGGGCGAGATAACGGCCAGCTCGAGGAAAACGACCCGGGCAACCAGCTCGCCAGCATTGATGCCCGGTACGGATTCGCAATTGGCCAGCAATCCGTGGGGCTATACGCCCAGATGATGGGTGAAGACGAAGCCGGAGCCTTTCCAGCCCGTAAGTCCTGGCTTTTGGGCGCGGACTGGACGACGCAGTTATTTAAAGCTGACCAGCAGTGGTTTGTTGAGTACACCAATACCCTTGCTGATGATTTCCTGGGTGATGCCATGCCCAACATCACCTATGACCATTTCCGCTACCGATCTGGCTACCGTTATTACGGGCGCAGTATGGCCGCAAGTTTTGATGGCGACTCTGAAGTGCTCACCCTGGGGACCTTCAACTTCCTCGACAACGGCACGAACATCAGTGCCAGGGTAAGTGTCGCGAGGCTTAATAAAGAAGGCGCCACTCGCACCATAGTGCCGAACGACGAAATCTTTTATACCGTGCCCGACGTTGATCAGAATGTAACCATTCTCGATGTAGGCTACGGAACGCGACTGCTTAGAGGGTGGCTGGACCTGAACCTCCAGGCCACCGACAAGAAAATTCAGTACCAGGGTGGCGAAAAAGACCAGTGGTCTCTCGGCGCCACCTGGACTTACCGTTTCTGAATTCTGTTTATTTTTTACGTCCGTGAGCGTACGTGGCATACATTTCAAGACCTAAACCGGAACATAACCAGTGAACCTGAAATCCCTGCTCATTCCTTTGGCCATGCTGCTCCCCCTGGCAGCAACTGCCCAGTCCATCAGCCAGTCCCAGATCGAACAGTTCCAGAGCCTGCCCCGGGCCCAGCAGGAAGCGCTGGCCAGCCAGTACGGTGTCGATCTGGACGATATACAATCCTCGGGGCAGCGCAATCAGCGCCCTCGAGACGTCCAGGTAGTAGAGCCGGTTGCAAGTATTACGGACGAAGACCGGGAACAGGCGCGTAGAGATAAGGAGGAGGAGAAAGAGCAGGAAACTGCGGATAAAAACGGAGGCCTGAAACCATTTGGCTATGACCTTTTCAGAGGCAGCCCAACCACTTTCGCCCCGGTGACAGAGATCCCTGTTCCTTCCGAGTACACACTCGGCCCGGGTGACGTATTGCGAATCCAGCTTTGGGGTAAGGAAAACCAGAGTCTGGACCTGCCCATCAGCCGGGATGGCACCATCAGCTTCCCCCAGTCCGGCCCGATGAGCGTAGCAGGGCTAAGCTTTGATGAAGCGCGGCAGAAAATCCGCAAGCAGGTATCCGAGCAATACATTGGTGTCCAGGCCAGTGTTTCCCTGGGCGAACTGCGCAGCATGCGGGTGTTCGTGCTTGGGGAGGCCCGTAACCCCGGTTCCTATTCAGTCAGTTCGCTCTCTACCATTACCAACGCCTTGTACGTCTCTGGTGGCATCAAACAAACCGGCTCTTTGCGAAACCTGCAACACAAACGTGACGGCAAGCTTGTGGGCACGCTGGATCTTTATGAGCTACTGCTCCAGGGTGACAGCTCCAACGATAACCGCCTGCAGCCGGGTGACGTGATCTTTATCCCGCCGGTGGGCAAGCGCGCTGGCATTGATGGTGAAGTATACCGCCCCGCATTGTACGAGCTAAAAAACGAAAACACTCTGGCGGACCTCGTTGGCATGGCCGGTGGCCTAACCTCGCAGGCCTATCCCCAGCGCATAAATATAGAGCGGACTAACGAGGATTTTCTCAGGATCATTGCTGAGGCCGATTACACAGCCGCCAAAGGAAAGAAAGCAAGAATCCAGGCCGGTGACAGAGTGAATATTCCCTCAATCTCCGATATCACGGGTCAATACGTTGAGATCGCCGGTGCGGCCACGCGCCCGGGCCGTTTTGCCTGGATGCCCGGTATGCGGGTGAGTTCAGTTATCAGGAATATTGATGCGGATTTGATGCCCAGTGCTGACAAACGTTACGCGGCTATCGTTCGCACCGACAAATCCACTGATACGATTTCAGTGCTGAACCTGAGGTTGAGAAAAGCGGTTCAAAATCCGGGTAGCGAGTTCGATTTCCAGCTGGAAGAAAAAGACAAGCTGCTGATTTTCTCAGATGCCGGAAAAGTGGAGCGCGAAGAGGAGCTTCCCGAGAAGAGCGACGAAATTGAGGATGAAGAGCGGCGCGAGTTCACTCGTGAACGTCTTTTTGAACCAGTAATTCGTCGCTTGAAGAGCCAGGCAACACCTTCATCGCCACAAAGGACCATTCAGATAACCGGGCCCGTTCGATATCCTGGTGAATATCCCCTGCCTGCCTCCAGGCAGCTTTCGGATGCCGTTTTCGTAGCCGGAGGTTTGAAGGACTCGGCCTCGCTCTTCAATGCAGAAGTGGCGCGTTACACCACCGATGACGATGGCATCGGCAAGACCAGGATCCTCAACGTGAATCTGGCCGATGTCATGGACGGTAATGGCACCCTGGCCCTCCAGAGCCGCGACCGGATATTGATCAAATCCATCCCTGAGTTTGCGAAAACCAGCACGGTTGAGCTGAAAGGTGAGGTGCGTTACCCGGGCGAATACACATTCCGGGATGGGGAGACCCTGAAACAAGTAATTGAACGTGCAGGCGGCCTGACTGACAACGCCTTCCCGAGAGGCGCGGTATTTACCCGGGCCAAGCTGCGTCAGTTGGAAGCGCAGCGCCTGCGTGAGGCGGAAGAGCGCTTGCAGGGGGATCTGCTTGGTGTGCAGCTTGAAGGCGATGGGCTCGGAGGCCAGAGTGCAGACCGGGCGCAGCAGGTTGAAGAGTTGCTGGAGGATGTTCAAAGCAGCCGACCGGTTGGCCGCATGGTGGTTGACCTTGAGGCCGTTGTGAGCGACGAGGGCTATCAGGAGATACGCCTTCAGGACGGCGATACGTTGACCGTTCCAACGATTCCCCAGTCCGTCACCGTATTCGGCGAAGTGCAATTTCCCACTAGCCACCTCCACCAGGCCGGCCTGACTGTGGATGACTACCTTGATCGGTCCGGCGGGCCGACGCGCCAGGCCGATGAGAGCCGGGTGTACGTTGTGAAGGCAGATGGTTCGGTAATGCTTCCTGAGAAAAGCCGTTGGTTTGGTAGCAGGAGCCAACAGTTGGAACCGGGCGATACGATTATCATGCCGATTGATGCGGACCGCCTGAATCAGCTTGAGCTTTGGTCTAACGTTAGCCAGATCGTCTACCAGATAGCACTCGGTGCTGCAGCAGTGGGTAACTTATGATGCTTGAAAAAAAGACGCCGTTTAAGGAACCGGCTCACGTTGATGTTGAAGTTGATGACCATATCCAGGTTTTCGATGCACTTAAAATTATATGGATCGAAAAATATTGGATCATCGGTTTCATTATTACCTCTGTAATTTTTGGATTCATTTATATCCAGAACTTCGACCATCAATATCAAACTAGTGTAGTTGTTGCCCCGTCGCACGAGGAGGCTATGAACAACATAAGTAGTGAGCTGGGTGGATTGGCAAGCTTGGCTGGAATAAGGCTAGGAGATGGCAGCACGAACAACGCTATGATCGCAAAACAAGTGCTAAAGTCAAAACAGTTTGCAAGAAGTTTCATACAAAAGTACCAGCTGAAACCTTTGTTGTTGGCTGCGGAAGGTTGGGATATGGAGGCGGGGGAGTGGCAGTATGATGAATCAAAATACGATGTTAAGGAACAAAGATGGCTGAGTGATGATAAGGGCAAGAGTTATGAACCTAACATATGGGATGCTGTAACATATTTTCAAAACAACACGCTTGAAATCACCGAGGATAAGAAGACTGGAATTCTAAATATAAAGGTTCAAAGTAAATCGCCAAATGCAGCTAAAAATTGGGCGCAGCATCTCGTAAAAGATATAAACGAGTACATGAGGGCGCGGGATGTGGCAAAATCCGAAGAAAGACTGAGTTATCTAAGATCTCAGCTAGAAACCACTTCGATAACGGAGATGCGAAGTATATTCTTTACGTTAATCGAAAGTGAGATCCGTAAGGTCATGTTGGCTAGGGTTGAACCTGAGTATGTTTATCAAGTGCTCGATCCTCCCTTCATACCACAAACCTCCACTGCTCCAAGCGGAGTATCGGTTTTTTTAATCTCGATACTAATAGGCGGCTTTATTGGTTTGATTTTTGTTTTCTTTAAAAATGCAATCCTTTTTGGAATATCAAAAGAGAACGCAAGAAAATGGTGAACATGCCGAAACTCCAGGATTGACGGAAGCAGAAAAAGATGAGGAAATACTTCTTAAATACCTCCTATCTGATGGTCGAGAAGGCTTTCCGATTGATTTCAGGTGTGATTGTAGGAATATGGGTCGCACGCTATTTAGGCCCAGAAGATTTCGGTTTGTTAAGTTATTCTCAAGCTGTAATCTTTTTTCTCGCCTCAGTTGCCGGTCTTGGCCTAGACAGTATTGTGGTACGAGACCTACTGGGCAAAAGAGCAAGCCCCGAAAAAATCATGGGAACATCGTTCTTTTTAAAACTCGCTACCTCCTTTCTATTCACATTAATTTTTGCAGGGATTGTTTTAAATTACTACGATGAAAGCCCATCAACTTTAATTCTCTTTATCCTTTCGCTTTGCTTGATTTTTCAATCACTAAATGTAATAGATCTTAGTTTTCAAGCAAGAGTATTGTCGAAATATGTGGTATTTTCGAACTGTATAGCGCTTGGCATTTCAAGCTTGACAAAAATATACCTTATTCTAATCAAAGCTCAATTGGTATGGTTTTCACTAGCTATATTAATCGACGCAATAGTGTTATCGCTAGGGCTACTGTACTGGTATAAGCAGAAGGGGATCGAAAGCACAGCTAATTGGAAATTTGATTTCGTCGTCGCGAAAACCCTATTGAGAGATTCTTGGCCTTTAATCTTTTCTTCTGTCCTTGTGGCAATTTATATGAAAATAGACCAAGTAATGATTAAACACATGATAGGAAACGCTTCGGCGGGCGTCTACGCTGCTTCGATAAAACTCAGTGAAATATGGTACATTGTTCCTGTGGCGATTTGCGCTTCCCTTTTCCCGGCACTCGTAAATGCGAAATCAATAAGTACTGAATTATATCAGAAACGTCTTGTTATGCTTTATTCCCTTTTAATCTGGATGGCGATTTGTGTCTCCATTGTTACGGTGGTAATTGGGGAAGAACTAGTTTTATTTCTTTACGGAGACGATTATAAAGAATCGGGGAAGATCTTCATTTTACACATGTGGTCCGGCGTGTTTGCATTTTTGGGTATAGCTTTTGGTAAATTCCTCGCCATTGAAGGCTTGACGAAAAAGTCAATGGTTCGAACCTTCTATGGAGCGCTACTTAATATAGTGTTGAACTTTTTTCTCATTCCTGCCTATGGGCTTATAGGTGCCGCCTGTGCCACTTTGTTTTCGCAGTTCATATCAAATTACCTCTATGATTATTTTGATGGCACTCTGCGACGGTATATTCATTTGAAAAACAATGCATTTATGTTTCCATTTATCTATCTCTATTCCAAATTCACGCATGGTAAGTCATAAAATGATACAAACGAATTTTGCTACTTTGCCAGATTAAGGTTATGGAGATAGCGTTTTCAGTAATAAGTGTTCTTATATTTATTTCCTACATGGTCGCAAGGAGAGAGCCCCTAGTAATATTTCCTGTTTACTTGATGGTTATTAATGGATATGTCTATTTCGGATCAAGCCAACTGTTCGGATATGCTCTCAATTCTCCGTTCCAGTTTCATGAACTAATTGATAATGAAGGTTTGATAAGATCTTATGGTGTTTTTGTGATCGCAGCTTGGAGCTTCTTTTTCGGTGTTCTACTTGCTCCACGCTTCAAGCGTAAGAAGGCAACCAAAATCAACAGCGGTATGCAGAAACATGGTAAGTGGGCCGTTTCTTCAAACGTAATTGTCATATTGTATACGTTAACCATGCTGTCATTACATGTAGGTTGGGGCATCGACCACTTGTACAGTCGGACAGGTTACACCCTAGGCAGTTCTGAAGGTACCCATTTTCGCACCGTATTTGTTTTTTTGCTGCCTGTTACATGCCTGTTGTTGCCGATGTACCCTCGAGCCCTAACTCGAATATCGTTTCTTATTTTACTCTTTGTCGTTGTTCAAGGTACAAATAGTAGAACCCTAGTGCTTATTCCAGCATTTTATTTTCTGGGCATTTTAATCAGGGATAAACACTGGAGCACCTTAAAATTTGCTATAGCCAGTCTCTTTGCGATCTTCTCTCTTATTTATGTGATGGAGTATAGATATCATGAGAGTCAAGGGGTAATTCCAAATTTGGTTTTTCTCGTAAATAACGGGATCGATTTGTCATTAATCAACATTGCATTGAATTATATATTTGCTTATTCTTTCTATGCTACAGCCTATACAGTCAGTGGTTTTGATCTCGATTTCACATCTTTTTTAATTTCTGTGAATCCGTTGCCGAGTGCATTTCTAGATATAAATCACATGATTGAAACTCAGATGTTAAATAAAAATGCCCCGTTTACGGCTATTGGCACGCTGGCTCTTTCCGGCCTTCCATATCTGATAACCTATTTCTTTTTGGCAGGGTTTGCTTGGAAGCTTTTTCGAGATTATTCTGAGTCAAGGTCGGCGCTACTTTTGATTGTAATTACGATTTTGTTTTTGCTATTCATGATATTTTGTACGCAATACAATCTTCGCGGCGTCACCCGTTACGTCTATTATGCTGGGGCGTTAGTTTTTGGTTTTTCGCTTATGAAAATATTTATTATTACCGGCCGCCAAGCGTTAATATACTCTAAGGAAAATTGATGAAGAAGAGAATCGGCTTAATTACTTTCCACGCTTCCCATAATTTAGGGAGTCTCGCTCAGACCTATGCGATGCAATACATAATTTCCGAGCACTATGGCGAGGATGTCACTATTATCGACTTCTCTAGTGAAGCCCAGAGGGACATGTATTCAATTTTTCCCAATGTCCGCAATTGGAAGGTCATGGTGAAGAATACGATAAACCTCTTATTTTATGGCGTCTTTAGGCGGCGTTATTGGGATTTTCAAAAATTTATAATTGAAAAGTTTAAGTTAACTGAAAGATGCTATTTTGACGACGATGATTTACGTGAACTTGAGGGCAAGTTCGATGTGCTTATTTGTGGTAGCGATCAGATTTGGAATGTGACGTGTACAGATTTCCATGAAGCATACTTTCTGAATTTCGATAATCAAGCACGTAAAATTGCGTACGCTGTGAGCATGGGAGGAAGGAGTCTTCTCGAAGCTGATGGTGTAGATCGATATAAAACCTATATAAATAACTTCGATGAGATCTCGGTTCGAGAACGAAACGGCCAATCTTGGGTAAGCCATCTCACTGAAAAGCCAGTGGTGGTTGTTGCTGACCCAACCCTGTTAGTTCCGATTGAAGTGTGGGATGGACTCGTAGAAGACCCGAATATAGACGGAGATTACATTTTTTTCTATGGCGTTCCGTTTAGCCCAAAAACCTATGACGCTGTTGCGGACATTGGCCGAAAGTTGTCGATGCCGGTCGTAATGCTAGATGCCAAGTCCTATATCTATCGGTTAAATTTTTTGAGAGGTATTAAATTGCACACAGGCTCGAGGCCTCAGGACTATTTCGGCCTCATTAAAAACGCCAAACTTGTTATAACAACGTCCTTTCACGGTACTATTTTCTCTACGTTGTTTAAAAAGGACTTTTGGACGATCACGTTTGAGGGTACAAATAAAGATGATGACCGGGTAGAAACCTTGCTCGATCAGTTGGGGTTGAAGGATAGGTTTGTGTATCTGGAGAACCTTGACCAGGTTGATCTTGAGAAAAAAGTGGATTATTCCGGTTTTGATGAAAGGTTAAGGCCTCTCCGTGAGAGAAGTCTTGAGTTTCTTGATAACGCCCTGAAAGAAAATGACTAGCATCTGCAGGTTCTCGATTATAGTTCCAGTATATAACGGCAGTGAGTCTATTGATCGCTGCTTATCGAGTCTAACTCAGCAATGTTTCGATGACTTTGAGATTATTGTTATTGATGATGGCTCTCAAGATGACTCCGCCAGAAAGATTGAGAGTTGGCAAAGAAAAAGCGACAAGATCCGGGGTATTTTTCGAGCAAACGGTGGCGTGTCGTCTGCTCGAAATATCGGTATCAAGAGCGCAGGGGGAGAATTTTTGATCTTCGTGGACAGTGATGATTGGGTTGAGTCGAGGTACCTGAAGGATATAGATGTTTTTTTGTCTAAACATGACGTTGACTGCCTGATTCTAGATTATTACGTTGACCAACCAAGTCGACCTCCGCACAAAAGTGGATTTTCTAATGATTTGCCTCCCGCTTTTGATAAAGAGCGTTTCCGAAGTTTCTTCTCAAAAGGAATAATTAACAATTGTGTTTGGGATAAGGTAATTAAAAGATCCCTTTTCAGAGACTTTCATATAAAGTTTCCAGAAGAAATTTCCCTTGGTGAGGATGCTGTTGTTGTTGCCATGATTGGAAAGTATGCCCGCGGCTTTGGCGTATTAAGCTCTGCTTATTTACATTATGTAGAAAATTCTGGAAGCCTGAGTCGAAAGGTAACCACCGCCTTGGTGTGGTCTCAGGTTTGTGCGGCAGAGAGTAAAATAACTGAGACCTTATTTTCAGAATCTAGGGAAGGAAACGAAGCTCTTAGAGCGCGATTTTTATTTCTATTTTATTATTTTATGACGTTACCTGGAGGAACAGAAGGAATAGATACAGCTCGGTTTAGGGAAACCGTTAAAAGGTTGAATTGGAATAGCGGGGAGGGCGTTAAATTCAACTTAAAAGTTCTTCTTGCTAAGGTCTCGCTTCTTCCAATTGTTGGTTGTTTTGTAAGAACGTGTTACTGCCGGTTGTCGCGTCGATTTTGAACTTGGGTAAAATTTAAATGAAATCATTATTTTTGGTTTTATGTCATCGCTTGACTCCCGCCTTAGAATACTTAATTTCATGTCTAGATAATCAACGGGATTGCACAGTTGTTATTCATGTAGACCGTAAATCGTGTATTTTGCCGTTTGAGAGTCTTGTTGGTTACAATACATTCCTCGTTGATGAAAGAGAAGAGGTGAATTGGGGTGAGTTTTCCCAAGTAAGATCTACGCTGAGAACGTTGTCGTGGATCGAAGAAAAGGGCATCGAGTTCGACTACGTGTCAGTGATGTCTGGCGATGACGTTCTGGTCCAATCTGCTGATTCGTTCAGAGACTTTCTGTCTCGTAACAAAGGCCTCGAATTCATTGGCGTTTCTAAATCCGATGGTATTTATGAGAACCCAAGCGACAGGGTTGATTATCGATACCCACGTGCTTTTTTTAAAAAGTCACCATCGTTTCTCGATCGTTTTAAAAAGCTATCCTTTCGTATTGCTTTGAAGATGGGCCTTTTCAAAAATCCTTATTCTAAGACTCTACCAAGGCTTTACAAAGGAAGTAGCTGGTTTACGATCAGTAAAGATGCAGTGCAGTATATTCTTTATACTGTCGAAAATAATGAGAACCTATTGAAAGCATTTGAACAGTCATATTGCGCTGATGAAGTTTTTTTTCAGACGCTCTTGGTTAATAGCAAATTTAAGAGACGTATTAATTGTATTTCCCAGCATTCAATCGACGACAATAAAGCTTCACTTAGATATATTGATTGGTCATCTGGTCCCGAGTTTCCAAAAATACTCTCAGTTAATGACATTTGTTACGTCGCTACACGAGAGGGACTTTTTTTCGCCAGAAAGGTTGATTCGAACATCTCCGTTCGAGAGCTAAAATCCTGCGGTATCGAAGATGGTTAACTTATGATTTTAGTAAATGCATCGAATCTTCACCAAGGCGGTGGGGTTCAGGCTGCCACCTCTCTTATTTCAGAGATGATTAAGGCTGGTCAATGGTCTCAGGAGGTTACTTTCTGGGTTTCGTCTGAGGTTGATGCTGGCGTGCGTAGTGTGGTCGGGCCGAAAGGAGTTCCTAAGAACTATTCTGTTATCGACTCATTCGGTATAAATTTTATTTTTTCCAAACACTCAAGACTTCTTGACCAATTTGAGATAGTTTTGACGATTTTTGGGCCGTTGTATACGCTCAGGAACAATTTTATTTCGGTGACGGGGTTCGCTCAGGCTTGGATTGCGTATCCCGATAATGCTGCGTTCAAAAAGCTTTCCTGGACTTCTAAGATTAAAAGCCGTTTTAAATTTGGTATACAGAGATTTTTTTTTAATAGGTCAGATTTTCTGGTAGTTGAAGCTGAACATGTTAGGGAGGCTCTGGACAGTATCGGTTTGAAGGCGAGGGAGAAGGTGTTTGTTATAAGTAATTCGGTATCGCACGTATTCCTTGATTTTAAAAATTTGTCACCGGTCAGCTTTCCGGTTGATAAATCAAAAGTTAACCTTGGCTTTGTTGGCAAGAATTATCCGCATAAGAACACTGAGATTTTCCCAAAAATAATTGAGTGTCTTAGGGATGATTTCAAATTGGATGTAGATATTTGGGTTACGTTCGATGATTCTGAGTGGGCTTCCTGCAGTGACGAATTCCGAGCGAGCGTCAAGAATGTCGGTATGTTAAAAGGTCAGCAACTTCCCGGTTTTTATAGCGCACTTGATGGTGTTATATTTCCAAGCCTGCTTGAATGCTTTTCGGTCACACCGCTGGAAGCAATGGTTATGAAAAAACCCTTGTTTCTTTCTGATACTCCGTTCAATCGCGATGTGTGTGGAGACTTTGGGTTTTATTTCGATCCGCAATCTGCATCTCGCGCGGCGCGTGAAATAGCGCGGGGGCTTGGAGAATTGGACGCTCAGGTTCTTGATAGAGCAAGGGAACACGCCCTTTCCTTTCCGGGACCTAATGAAAGGGCTTCACAATATTTTAGAGTTCTCGATCCAATTGCTTTGCAGAAAGCAATTTAAGTATTCTGGTAATGGGTTATCTTATGTTTAAAGGCAAGGTTTTGTTAATTACTGGCGGCACTGGTTCTTTTGGTAACGCTGTCTTGCGACGTTTCCTGGACTCTGATGTTGCGGAGATTCGCATTTTGAGCAGGGACGAAAAGAAGCAAGATGATATGCGGAAGCGTTACAATTCGCCGAAGCTCAAGTTTTATATAGGTGACGTACGAGATTACCAGTCTGTTCTCGCTGCAGTTCGGGGCGCGAATTTCATTTTTCATGCGGCTGCATTAAAGCAGGTTCCGTCATGTGAGTTTCACCCATTGGAGGCGGTGAAAACCAATGTTTTGGGTACTGAAAATGTTCTGGAAGCTGCGATAAGTTGCTCCGTTGAGCGAGTAGTTTGCCTAAGCACGGACAAGGCAGTATATCCGATCAATGCAATGGGAATATCCAAAGCAATGATGGAGAAGGTTGCCGTTGCAAAATCGCGTAGTGGCAATGGCACCGTAATAAGTGCTACCCGTTATGGGAATGTGATGGCCTCGCGAGGATCGGTGATCCCTCTGTTTGTTGATCAAGTTCGGGCTGGAAAACCTATAACGGTGACTGACCCCAAGATGACTCGCTTCATGATGACCTTGGATGATGCAGTAGATCTTGTTCTGTATGCATTCGAACATGGAAACCCCGGTGAGATCTTTGTTCAAAAGTCTCCGGCGTCTACGATCCATAATTTGGCTTATGCGTTGACGGAGCTCCTTGGGGTCCCCGACCATGATGTAAGAGAGATTGGAACGCGGCACGGCGAAAAATTGTTCGAAGTGCTGCTTAGTCGGGAGGAAATGGCGGCTGCAGAAGATCTAGGGGAGTACTTCCGGGTCCCGCCTGATTTGCGCGATCTTAACTATGGCAAGTTCGTGGAGGAGGGCGAACGGAAAATCTCCGAGGCAGAGGATTACAATTCCCACAACACGACACGCCTTGATAGATCATCCATGAAGGAACTGCTAATGAAGCTTGATTTCATTCGAGCCGTTGTTCGTGGTGAAAACGCACAACCCCAGGATTGAACGTTATGCTAGTACTGATCACCGGTGCCAATGGGTTCATTGGAGAAAACCTTAAGCAGCATCTGGCTGAGCGGTTTGACATTGAGTTGTTGCCGGTTTCCAGGGATTCATCTCGAGAAGACTTTGAAGTTGCCCTTTCCAAAGCAGATTTTGTGTTTCACCTGGCTGGTGTAAACCGCCCCAAGAATTCGGATGAGTTCCGGGAAGGAAACTCCGATTTGACATCCTGGCTATGCGAGCATTTGGCGGTCCGCGCAAGGAAAGGTGACAAGGTTCCGGTCGTCCTTTCGTCTTCAACCCAGGCAGCGCTTGATAACGATTATGGCCTGAGCAAGCGGGATGCTGAGGGCGCAGTATTCAGGTATGGCCAGGAGTTTGATGTGCCAGTACACGTGTTCAGGCTGCCGAATGTGTTTGGGAAATGGTCTCGGCCGAACTACAACTCAGTGGTCGCGACCTTCTGTTACAATATTGCGCAGGGTCTACCGATCACGGTCAACAACCCTGAAGCGCCTTTGCGGTTGGTGTATGTAGACGATGTGGTTTCCCGATTCGTTTCGCTTCTGGACGGTGCTTTGCCTAATCTTGATGATGAAGGTTTTGAGCAGGTTCATCCTGAGTATTCGACGACTGTTGGTGAGCTCGCCGAGGCCATCAAGGAATTCCGTGACAGCCGTGAAACGCTAGTGACACCGAAGGTTGGGGTTGGCCTTACACGAGCACTTTATTCCACTTACCTGAGTTTTTTGCGCCCAGAACAGTTCTCTTACACTGTTCCGCAGCATGGTGATGCGCGCGGTGTGTTCGTGGAAATGCTGAAAACACCGGATTCCGGGCAGTTTTCCTTTTTCACGGCGCATTCTGGGATAACCCGTGGCGGGCATTATCATCATTCGAAAACGGAAAAGTTTCTGGTGATCTCGGGAACCGCAAGGTTCAAATTCCGGCATATGCAGACGGGTGAGGAGTACGAGTTAGTTACTCGCGGAGATAAACCTGAAATTGTGGAAACGGTGCCCGGTTGGACCCACGACATCACGAATATCGGCGAGAATGAGCTGGTATGTATGCTTTGGGCCAACGAAATTTTCGACCGGGATAATCCGGACACCTTTGCCTGTCCTCTCTGATTAATTCTTTCTGATTCCTGAGAGCCTCGATGAAAAAACTGAAAGTAGTGACGGTGGTTGGCACCCGGCCTGAAATCATTCGGTTATCGCGGGTGTTGGCCCGCCTGGATGAGCATTGTGAACATATCCTGGTGCACACTGGGCAGAATTATGACTACGAACTGAACCAGGTGTTTTTCGATGATCTGGATATCCGTAAGCCGGATTATTTCCTCAACAGTGCGACGGGCAGTAAAGGTGCGGCCAACACCATTGGCAACCTGATATCTGCCGTTGATGAGGTTCTGGCGGATGTGCGCCCGGAAGCTTTACTGGTGCTGGGTGATACCAACAGTTGTCTCTCTGTGATTCCGGCCAAGCGTCGGCAGATTCCAATTTTCCATATGGAAGCGGGCAACCGGTGCTTTGACCAGCGGGTACCCGAGGAGACCAATCGCCGGATCGTGGACCACACGTCCGACATCAACCTGACATACAGCAGCATTGCCCGTGAGTACCTTTTGCGAGAAGGACTAGCTCCGGATCAGGTGATCAAAACCGGCAGCCCGATGTTTGAGGTTTTGAACTATTACAGGCCACGCATCGAGGCCTCTGACGTGTTGGATCGGCTTTCGTTGAAGTCTGGCCAGTATTTCGTGGTGAGTGCTCACCGCGAGGAGAATATTGAATCCGAACGCTCGTTTACCTGCCTTGTGGAAACGCTAAATGGCGTTGCCGAGGACTTCGATTTGCCAGTGATTGTGTCCACGCACCCCAGAACGCAGAACCGTATCAATGCCACGGGCTCGGTCTTTCACGATAAGGTCCAGCTTTTGAAGCCACTGGGATTCCATGATTACGTGAAACTCCAGCTCTCAGCTCGGGCGGTGCTTTCGGACAGTGGCACGATCAATGAAGAATCTTCGATTCTGAACTTCCCGGCGCTGAACCTCCGGGAGGCCCACGAACGGCCGGAAGGCATGGAAGAAGCCGCTGTTATGATGGTGGGGCTGGACGTGGAAAGAGTGCGGCAAGGACTTGCGATTCTCGAATCCCAGCCACGTGGCGAGGAGAGAGGCTTGAGGTTGGTCGGGGATTACAGCATGCCGAATGTGTCTGACAAGGTGGTGCGCATTATTCACAGCTACACCGATTATGTGAATCGGGTGGTCTGGAAAAAGTACTGACGCCGGGGCATTCATGAAGATTGTACTGATTGCGGATACCTTCCCTCCGCTGAGAACCTCCGGCGCTGTGCAGCTTCGGGATTTATCCCGGGAATTTGTCAGGCAGGGGCATTCGCTGACGGTTATGTTGCCCACGTCCGGAATGGATGAGCCTTGGGCGCTCGAGGATTTCGATGGTGTTCAGGTGTTGCGGTTGCGCGCTCCCAGGACCAAGGACATCAACTACGTGCAGCGCACTTTGGGCGAGTTTTTCATGCCCTTTGCCATGTTGCGCAATCTCCGGAAAAGCCCGCTATCAGAGGGCAATTGGGATGGTGTTGTTTGGTACGCCCCCAGTATTTTCTTTGGCCCGATTGCCAGTGCCCTGAAGAAAGCGAGTGGTTGCCGGAGCTACTTGATAATCCGCGATATTTTCCCGGAGTGGGCCGTCGACATGGGGCTGATGGGGCGCGGCCTTCCTTACCGTTTTTTCAGTGCAGTCGCGAACTACCAGTATTCGGTTGCTGATGTAATAGGAATCCAGACTCCGGGCAATGCAGTTTATTTTGATGACTGGCAGAAAAAGGACGATCGCAGTCTGGAAGTCCTGCAGAACTGGCTGGCCGATGCACCGGCGGGGCATTGTTCGGTTAACCTCGCCAAAACGTCCCTCGCGGGCCGCAAGGTATTCGTCTACGCGGGCAATATGGGCGTTGCTCAGGGGATGGACATCTTGCTGGATCTGGCGGAGGAGCTGCGGAATAGGGAAGATATTGGCTTCCTGTTTGTTGGTCGTGGAAGTGATGCCCAAAAGCTGGCAGCGGATGCAAAGCGTCGTAACCTTGAAAATGTGCTTTTTCATGATGAGATCGACCCTGATGAAATACCCGGGTTGTACGCCCAGTGTGATGTCGGCTTGGTTGCACTGCACCCCCGCCATAGAACGCACAATATTCCTGGAAAGTTTTTGACCTACATGCAGAGCGGATTGCCCGTTTTGGCAAAGATCAATGAGGGAAATGACCTTGTGAATCTGATCCGGGATGAGCGGGTTGGAGCCGTTGTGACGGATAACTCTGTAGATTTGCTGAAGAGAACAGCGGAATCACTGGTAGAGCAGTGCGACCAGGATGGAGAATTACCTTCGCGCTGCCGGGTCGTTTATGAGCGGCTTTTCTCGCCGGAAATGGCAGTTAAGCAGATTGTAAATGCACTGGAAAAGTGACCGGTTTGTATGTCATTTAAGATAATTTCGAGAAACCTGTTGGACGATTTGGGAGAGAAAGCCCGTCAATCTTCCCGAGGTCGCCAGCATCACAATATCCATGACTCATACGAAGACCCCTGCCAGAAACTATTGAACGCAGTAGGAACCGATAGCTACATTCGGCCTCACCGGCATGCACTAGATCCCAAAGATGAATGCCTGATTGCTGCCAAAGGCCTTTTCGCGTTGATCGTGTTCAATGAAGAGGGTGAGGTTCGGCATGTGGAGCGGTTTGGTACCGAGAGGTATTACCGTAACGATCCCGCAATTTCACTCGGCGTAGAATTGCCAGCCGGTATTTGGCATACCGTTATCGCGCTTGAGCCGGACTCGGTATTGCTTGAGCTGAAGGCTGGCCCGTTTAATCCGGATGCCGCGAAGGAATTCGCGCCCTGGGCACCTGAGGAGGGTTCGGCCGAGGCTGAGGAATATCTATGTTGTCTGAGATCATTAGTTTGAAGAGGTCTGGCTATGGGATTGGTGATCGAATTGTACTGAGGGAGGTTTTGTGTCTGGAGTCTTAAACTTTGGTAGGGCAATTGTGAAAGTGTGTGAAAGGGATCACACTTGGTTTTGCGAAAAGAGTAAACTCTCGGTCGCTTCGACTGTAACGCCTTCCCTCGAAGCCTTTCACCGCCAGCGATGCCAGGGATGATTATGGAAACCGCAAGTTTTACAGGATTGATCGCCGTGGTTTCGGCTTTTATCGCACTCCTCATTTTGCAGCCGATTGCGGGCAGGTTTCAGCTCGTTGACATGCCCAATCACCGCAAAGCCCACAAGGGCGCAGTTCCACTTATTGGGGGATTGAGTGCTTTCGCGGGCCTTCTGGTAGCTTGGCTGATTTCCATGCCGCTCACGGAGGGTTTCGGAATCTATCTGTTTTGTGCCCTGATGCTGGTTATTCTCGGTGCTATAGATGATGCCAGAGATATCCCAGCAAGGTATCGCCTTTGGGCGCAGGTTCTCCTCGGTGCGCTGCTTTCGTACGGTTCGGGAATCTATTTAACGACTTTCGGAAACTTGTTCGGGTTCGGTAATATTGAACTTGCCTGGCTGGGACCATTCGTTACTATTGCGGCCGTTATTGGGGCAACCAACGCCTACAACATGATTGATGGAATCGATGGCCTTGCCGGTACCATGAGTCTTGTGACGCTGGGCGCATTAGCTATGTTGTTTGCATTGGCAGACGGATATCATTTGGAACTCGCCCTGGCCATAACAATTGGGGCTGCCTTGCTGCCATACTTGGGTGCTAACCTTCAGCTGCGTCCGTTCCGAAGAAAAATCTTCATGGGCGATGCCGGCTCTATGTTTATCGGTTTTTCAGTCGTTTGGTTGCTGGTGAACGGTGCCCAGACTGAAAATGGTGCCTTTAGACCTGTCACTGCACTTTGGGTGTGCGCATTGCCTCTGATGGATATGGTTGCGATCATGATTCGGCGTGCCCGTAAAGGGCAGTCGGTAATGATGCCGGATAGGGACCACTTGCACCATATATGCCTTAGGGCCGGTTTTTCTGATCGGCAGGCCCTCATGGTAATCACTATGTTGGCTGTTGGTTGCGCACTTATTGGGGTGGGAGGCGAAGTTCTCGGCATTCCAGAGTGGGTAATGTTCGTTTTGTTTGTGGTCGTGTTTTTTGCTTACAACTGGGCAATTAGCCATGTGTGGCGATTGCTGGTGTTTTTTCGAAAGAACTACGAGGCGGCCGATCAGAAGTAACTCTATTGTTTCGCTGAATTCTTGAGAGGGCCAGGCTACAAGCTTGGCCTTTTTGCTTTTTATAGCCTGCACAAAGAAGATTAACAGGGCTCTTGGCTTGGCTATCTCAATCCTGCCTAAGCTGCGATAATACTGTTTTTGAATGGTAAGACAGCAACTGGAAGGCGGCTATGAGCAATGAGACGGTATTGGTAACGGGCGCGGACGGATTTATTGGTTCCCATCTTACGGAGCTGCTTGTTCGTGAAGGCTATAAAGTAAAGGCCCTTTCCCAATACAATTCCTTCAATCATTGGGGGTGGCTTGAGAACACCGACTGCCTCGAGTCTATCGAGGTGCTGAACGGCGATGTGCGGGACCCGCATTACTGCAAACACATCACCAGGGGCGTGGATACCGTTTACCACTTGGCTGCTCTGATCGCGATACCCTATTCCTATGTGGCGCCGGATAGCTATGTTGATACCAATGTGAAGGGGACGCTGAACATTTGCCAGGCTGCGCTGGAAAATGGCGTGCAACGCGTTATTCATACATCTACCAGCGAGGTGTATGGCACGGCCCAGTATGTGCCGATTGATGAGAAACATCCGGTTCAGCCCCAATCTCCCTACAGCGCTTCCAAGATTGCCGCCGATGCCATGGCGATGAGTTTCTACAACGCTTTCGATTTGCCCCTCACCATTGCCCGTCCCTTCAACACCTATGGCCCGCGACAGTCGGCCCGCGCCGTTATTCCAACGATCATCACGCAGATTGCCTCTGGCATGAAATCGATCAAACTGGGGGATGTGTCTCCCACCCGTGATTTTAATTATGTTGAGGACACCTGCCGCGGATTCCTCGCTCTAGCCCGAGCAGAGCAGGCTAATGGCGAGACGGTCAACATCGCCTCCAACTTTGAAATTTCGGTAGGGGATACGCTGAAGTTGATAGGCGAGATTATGGGTGGTGATGTTGAGTTCCTGACTGATGAGCAGCGCCTTCGGCCAGGAAAATCTGAGGTTTTTCGGTTGTGGGGGGATAACGCCAAACTGGTCGAGTTGACAGGCTTCAAACCGGAGCACTCTATCGAAGATGGATTGAGGAAAACCGTATCCTGGTTTTTGGATGCGGAGAACCTGAAGCACTATAAGGCTGGTATCTATAATGTCTGATATTGCAGATAGCCTTGTTGATTTTGTTCAGGGGCATTATGGAACCCGAGCATTTATTCCGTTGCATGCACCCGTTTTCCGGGGCACTGAACAGGCTTATGTGGCAGAGACGATTTCATCAACCTTTGTCTCCAGCGTGGGTGAGTTTGTTAACCGTTTTGAACAGGATATTGCGGGTTTTACTGGGAGCGAGGCGGCCATTGCGACGGTGAACGGAACGGCTGCGCTGCACGTTTGCCTCAAGCTGGCCGGAGTTGGCAGTGGAGACCTCGTACTCACTCAGGCTCTCACGTTTGTCGCAACGTGCAATGCCATCAGTTACTGCAGTGCGTACCCGGTTTTTATCGACGTTGAGCGTTCTTCTTTGGGCATGTGCCCGGATGCGTTGGCCCGCTGGCTGGAGGAGAGGGCAATCCTCAATGATGAGGGTGTCTGTATTGAACGTGAATCGGGAAAGCGTGTTAGCGCCTGTCTGCCAATGCACACATTTGGTCACCCCTGTGATCTTGATCGTCTGGTTGAGGTGTGCCGGCGTTGGGGGATTCCTCTGGTTGAGGACGCTGCGGAGTCGTTGGGGAGTTACTACAAGGGCCGGCACACTGGAACCTTCGGGGCGCTCTCTGCCCTCAGTTTCAATGGTAACAAGATCATTACCGCAGGAGGTGGCGGGATGATTCTGAGTGATCATGAAACCGCGATCCGTGCAAAGCACCTTACAACCACGGCGAAAAAGCCACACGCCTACGAGTACGTTCACGACGAGATCGGATTTAATTACCGGTTGCCGAACATCAATGCGGCACTTGGCGTGGCCCAGATGGAGCAGCTGCCTGGTTTTCTTGAAGAGAAGCGAGCGTTGGCGAACCAGTACCGCGAGTTTTTTCAGGGAAGCGAATTTTCTTTCGTGGATGAGCCGACCGGGTGTAAGAGTAACTTTTGGTTGAATGCGGTGCTCTGCCCTTCGCCGCAGGCCAGAGAGCGCTTGCTCAGGGAGACCAACGAGCGCGGTATCATGACCCGCCCCGTATGGCAGCTTATGAACCAGCTTCCTATGTACCAGGATTGCAGGCATGACGCATTGGAAAACTCACGCTATATAGCGGAGAGGCTTGTGAATTTGCCGAGCAGTGTGAAGGCTGAATGATGGCCAGGAAAGTTGCTGTTTTTACCGGTACCCGCGCCGAGTATGGTTTGCTGCACCCGCTTTTGGTCAAATTCAGGGAGTCTCCGGATTTTGAGCTGCAGTTAATTGTTAGTGGTATGCATCTCTCTCCCCGGTTCGGGGAGACATGGCGCACGATTGAGCAGGACGGCTTCTCAATTGATGCCAAAGTTGAAATGTTGCTGGCGTCGGATACGGCCTGCGGCGTTGCCAAATCTATGGGGCTCGGCACTCTTGGTTTTGCCGATGCCCTGGACCGATTGCGGCCAGACTATTTGGTCATTCTGGGTGACCGTTATGAGGCACTCGCCATTGCTCAGGCGGCAGCGGTAATGCGGATTCCTGTTGCTCACCTACATGGCGGCGAGGTGACAGAAGGGGCTTACGATGATTCTATTCGACATGCCATCACCAAACTCTCCCATTTGCATTTTGTGGCCTGCGAAGAATACCGGCAGCGTGTGATTCAACTCGGGGAGCAACCGGATACCGTTTGGGACGTCGGGGCGTTGGGACTAGAGAATATTCGCACAGTACCGAGGGTTCCGCTGGCAAACATCAACCAGCAGTTGGGGTTGAAACTGGCACGACCGTTTTTTTTGGTAACGTATCACCCGGTCACGGCAGCGGATGAAGACCCCGGAGAGACCTTTGGAAACCTCCTGGCTGCGCTGGACCAGTTTCCTGATCATCAGGTGTTGTTCACTTACCCGAACTCGGACAATGGTGGTGACCAACTCATCAAGATGATTGAACAGTATGTCGCGTCACGCCCGGCCACGGCTTGGGCGGTTCCCTCGCTTGGTCTGGCGAGGTACCTGAGTGCTGTGGAGGAGAGTGCGGCAGTTATTGGCAACTCTTCCAGCGGTATTATTGAGGTGCCTTCATTGAGTGTCCCTGGTGTAAATATTGGAGTTCGGCAAAAGGGTAGGCTCTCGGCGGATTCTGTTATCCATGTTGGTACTGAAGCCGAGGATATCAGTCGGGGTATTCATCAGGCGTTAGGTGATGACGCCAAAACATTGGCTCGTTCGGCGACAAACCCATACGGAAACGGTGATACCAGCCGCAGGATCCTTGAGGTGCTGATGCAGTCCTCGAGACCGGGTGCCAAAGTGTTCTACGATCTTCCGAAAGCCGGACTGGGGCGGACTAATGGTCAAAATAATCGCTGAGGCGGGCGTAAACCATAACGGTGATCGGCAAATGGCGTTTGATCTTGTGAAAGTTGCGGCGGAGTCCGGAGCTGATGCAGTCAAATTCCAGACGTTCAGCGCTGAGAGGCTGGCGGCGATAAGCGCCCCGAAGGCCCGATATCAGCAGCAGACGACCGATGCGTTGGAATCCCAGCTGGAAATGCTGAAGCGGCTGGAGTTGCCGGAGTCCTGGCACAGTGAACTTCAGGACTATGCTGGATCTTTGGGCATCGTTTTTATTTCAACCGCCTTTGATACCCAGAGCCTTGCCTTTCTGCAGACGCTGAATCTTCCTTTCTACAAAGTTCCGTCTGGTGAGATTACCAACGGGCCACTGCTGCTAGCTTTCGCAAGGACAGGGAAGGATCTGATCCTCTCGACCGGGATGTCCACCTTAGGCGAGATTGAACAGGCTCTGGCTGTTGTTGCGTATGGCTACTGCCACGATACCGATCCTGGCTCGCTTGACGATATCTGGCGATTCTGGAGTACAAACGAAGCGCGCCTCGCCATCGCGAACAAGATTACGCTGTTGCACTGTACATCTCAGTACCCTACCCCCATGGAGGAAGTGAATCTGAAAGCTATGGACACCCTGGCAAGCGCGTTTCAGGTGCCAGTTGGTTATTCAGATCACACTCAGGGCCTCGTTGTGTCGATAGCTGCAGTTGCCCGGGGTGCTGCGGTTATTGAGAAACATTTCACGCTCGACCGCGAGCTGCCCGGGCCGGACCATCGAGCCTCCCTGGAACCGGGCGAGCTGGCTAATATGGTTCGCCAGATCAGGGATATTGAACGGGCGCTGGGAGGTGGCAACAAGCACCCTCAGTTGAGCGAATGGGATACGAGACAGGCTGCCCGCCAACAGCTGATGTTTGCTGAGCCAGTGAATAAAGGCCAAGTAATAACCCGCGAGTCGCTGACGACCGCACGCTGTGGGCGAGGAATCTCCCCGATGGGGCTGTGGGATCTTGTAGGCTCAACGGCAGCCCGGGACTACAAGGCTGGAGAGGTGCCCGAGTGAAGAGTCACCTGGGCGATTTGCGCGGCAGACCTTGTGTGTTGATTGGGGCTGGAGGTCACGCCAGGGTTGTTGCCGATCTTGCTATTGCACTTGGTGCTGAAATTATTGGTGTGTGCGATCCCGGCCTGGCGGGAGAAGGCCTTGAGAAGTGGCAGGGATTAGACGTTCTGGGAGATGATGATTATCTTCTTTCGGTCTCTCCGATGAAGGTCTTTCTTCTGAATGGCGTCGGCAAAATGCCAGGCAGCTCGCTCCGCGCGGACCTTTACAGGCGTTTTGACGAAGCCGGTTTTACGTTTCCTCCTCTGATTCACCCGGCCGCCTGGGTTTCTCAGGGCGCTTCGGTCAGTAACGGTGCACAGGTGATGGCCGGGGCTGTGATTCAGACTGGCGCTTTTTTGGGTTGTAACTCAATCGTGAACACCAGAAGCTCTGTAGACCATGATTCCCATATTGGTGCCCATGCCCACATCGCCCCAGGGGTAACGGTTTGTGGTGATGTCTCGATTGGTGACCATGCCTTTGTTGGGGCAGGTACAACCATCATCCAGGGGCTTTGTGTCTCTGAGAAAGCTTTTGTAAAAGCTGGGTCGCTGCTTACGAAAGACTGGATCTAAAAGACTCCTTCATCCGATTATTTACGGGGCAGTTCTGGAGTTATAAATGGAAGGCAACCGTTCAATGAAGAAGTGGCAAAATGTTTTGGTGGCCCCCGGTATGCCTTTGGAAAAAGCCATTGAGGTTCTGGACCGGGGCGGCCTCAGGATTGCGCTGGTCGTTAACGCTGATAATCGTCTCGTTGGCACTCTGACAGATGGAGACATACGCCGTGCCCTGCTTAAGCATGTACCTCTGGATTGCGAGGTGCGTGATGTTATGTGTACGACGCCTCACACTGCAGGGAGCAATTGGAGTAAGGAGCGGATCCTTACGGTCATGGAAGATCTTGAGCTGCTGCAGATTCCTCTCGTTGATCAGGATTCAAAAATTGTTGGCCTTGAAACCCTGCATGGTCTGATGGAGCGGCGCACAGTCGACAATCCGGTTTTTCTCATGGCCGGGGGGTTTGGCACGAGATTGCGCCCTCTGACAAACGAATGCCCGAAGCCGCTCTTGAAGGTGGGTGATAAGCCGATCCTTGAGTTGATATTGGAAAGCCTGGTAGCCGCCGGGTTTTATCGATTCTATATTTCAACGCATTATCTTCCCGAGATGATTCGAGAACACTTTGGGGACGGGGCCCAGTGGGGTGTGTCTATCCAATATGTGCATGAAGAAGATCCTCTCGGAACCGGAGGGGCTCTGGGGTTGCTCCCTCCCGGCGATATCGATTTGCCCGTTCTTATGATGAACGGCGACTTATTGACGACTGTAAACTACCGTGAGCTGCTTGAGTTCCATAGGAGCCATGACAGCATCGCCACCATGTGTGTTCGCCAATACGAGCATCAGATCCCGTACGGTGTAGTTCAAACGGACGGCACTTATATCCAGAGCATGGATGAAAAACCGGTGCAGAAATGTTTCATCAACGCAGGGATTTATGTGGTGTCACCGCAACTAGTCCATGCTGTCGAGAAAGGTACGCGCATTGATATGCCGACCCTGTTGGAAAACAACATGGCGGATGGGCGCAAGGTGTCTATGTTCCCGGTTCATGAATACTGGCTGGATATTGGAAAAATGGACGATTTTAAACGCGCCCAGCGTGAAGTTGGTCTTCTCTAATGAAAATTGCTGTGATTCCAGCCCGTGGCGGCAGCAAGCGTTTGCCGGGAAAAAATATAAAAGCACTCGCCGGCAAACCACTCATTCAATGGACTATCGATGCGGCTCTGGAGAGTGGCATTTTTGATCATGTTTGTGTCAGCACGGATAGTGAGGAAATTGCAGATGTGGCCAGGCGATGTGGCGCCGAGGTTCCTTTTCTAAGGTCTGCAGAGCTGGCGACAGACACTGCCACGACGGCGGACGCGCTTCGCGACTTCATTTACAAGTACGAAGCAATTGACGGAAACCCTGTTCAATTTGTTTGTATTCTTCAGCCCACGTCTCCTTTGCGCACTGCCGAGGATATTGTGGCGGCGGATAAACTATTGATGGGTCAGAGAGTTGATGCCGTTGTCTCGGTCTGCGAAATGGAGCACCCACTTCAACTTTGTGGCAGATTGGGGCCTTCAGGAAGTTTGCAGGGATTTGTCAAAGCCGGAAATAACATTCGCTCTCAGGATCAGGAAATCTGTTATCGGCTAAATGGAGCCATCTATTATTGCCGGAGAGATCAGGCAATGAGCCTCGAAAAACTCTATGACAACGACGTCACTTCCCGGGCCTGCATTATGAGCTGCTGGCACTCCGTGGATATCGATACTGAGATGGATTTTCTCATTGCTGAAGCTTTGATTGGTCACAGGTGATTCAAGGTTTTGTAATGGGGCGGGATTGCCTTCATTTTTGTTAATTAACAAGGACGTTCGAACATGATTTCAATTTCCCATCACGGCGCCACCTCTGGCGTAACCGGCTCCTGCCACGAACTCACCGTTGGTCACGCGGCCGAAAGGAGCGGCATCCTCATAGACTGCGGCCTGTTCCAGGGCCAGGACGAGGGCCGCGGTGCTTCCGCGTCTGATCTCTCCATTGATTTTCCCATCGATCATATCCGGGCCCTGGTGGTCACCCACGTGCATATCGACCACGTGGGGCGCATTCCCTATTTGCTGGCTGCGGGTTTCGATGGGCCCATTATTTGTTCCGAGCCTTCAGCCATTATGCTGCCGGAGATACTGGAGGATGCCCTGAAAATCGGCTTCACCCGCGACCGGCAGCTGATTGAGCGGGTTCTGGGACTGATCCGTTCCCGCCTGGTGCCGGTGCCTTATGGCCAGTGGCATTCGGTGTTTGCTGAGGGAGATTGTTCGCTGTCGGTTCGGCTGCAGAGAGCAGGGCATATTCTGGGCTCGGCCTATGTGGAGTGTGATGCGGTAGATGGGGATGTTGAAGAGCGGATTGTGTTCAGTGGCGATCTTGGGGCGCCCCATGCACCCTTGCTGCCGGCGCCCCAATCCCCGGAGCGGGCGGACCGGCTGGTGATTGAGAGTACTTATGGGGATAAGGACCATGAGGATCGGGAAACGCGGCGCTATCGATTGAAGGCGGTGCTCGAGCACGCCCTGGAAGATGGCGGCACGGTGTTGGTGCCGGCGTTCAGTATTGGGCGGACGCAGGAGTTGCTTTATGAGATTGAGGGCCTGATTCATGAGTTTGGCGGAGAGCTATGGAGCAATCTGGAAATCGTTGTGGATTCGCCCCTTGCTGCGGAATTCACCCGAATCTACCGAGACCTGAAGCCCTACTGGGATGCTGAGGCCACAGACCTGGTACGCCAGGGCCGGCATCCGCTCTCTTTTGAGCAACTCACGGTCATCAATTCCCACGAAGACCACCTGAATGCGGTGGATTACCTGGCCCGCTCCCATCGCCCCTGTGTGGTTCTGGCCGGTTCCGGTATGTGCGCCGGTGGCCGGGTGGTGAATTACCTGAAGGCGATGCTGGGGGATAAGCGGAACGATGTACTCTTTGTGGGCTACCAGGCCGCAGGTACGCCAGGAAGGGATATTCTTACTTATGGGCATCGCGGTGGTTGGGTGGAGCTTGACGGTGAGCGCTACGATATCCGGGCCCGCGTTCATCAGGTCGGTGGCTATTCTGCACATGCGGGGCAATCGGATCTTGTGGCGTTTGTATCGGGTATACCTTTACCGCCCCGTGAGATTCGAATTGTCCACGGTGATCCGGGCGCTAAACTGGCGTTGAAAAGGTGTTTTCAATCCCTGACGGGTACAGACATAATTATCCCATCTGAGTAGGGCGGATCGACGCCGGGTTTTGCTTCTGGGGAAAGGAATTCAAATGAAGAAAATTGCAGTTATTGGTCTGGGTTATGTGGGGCTGCCTCTTGCCGCGGCTTTTGGTGAAAAGCGGGAAATTGTCGGTTTCGATATCAATAAAAAACGAATTGCCGAGCTGAAAGATGGCGTTGATTTCACTCGTGAGGTGTCCCGGGAAGAATTGGCTGCGGCGTCGGGTTTGTCTTTTACCGACAGTCTTGAAGGCATTCGTGATTGCCAGATTTATATTGTCACGGTGCCTACCCCGATTGATGAATTCAAAACTCCGGATTTAACCCCTCTGGTAAAAGCCAGCGAAACCGTAGGCAAGGTTTTGAAGCAGGGCGATATTGTGATTTACGAATCCACGGTCTATCCCGGCGCTACGGAAGAAGTTTGTGTGCCGGTACTGGAGAAAGTATCCGGCCTTGCGTTTAACAACGATTTCTTTGCCGGTTACAGTCCTGAGCGAATCAATCCGGGTGATAAGGAGCATCGGGTAACCAGCATCATGAAAGTAACCTCTGGTTCCACTCCGGGAATTGCCGATGAAGTGGATGCACTTTATGCCAGTGTTATAACCGCAGGCACCCATAAAGCCAGTTCTATCAAAGTGGCCGAAGCGGCAAAGGTTATCGAAAACACCCAGCGTGATCTGAATATAGCGCTGATGAATGAGCTTTCGATGATTTTTTCTCGCCTGAAAATTGATACCCATGAAGTGCTTGCTGCAGCGGGAACCAAATGGAATTTCCTGCCCTTTAAACCCGGCCTGGTGGGTGGGCACTGCATTGGTGTGGACCCGTACTACCTCACCCACAAAGCCCAGGCTATTGGTTACCATCCGGAAATTATTCTGTCCGGCCGGCGGGTAAACGACAATATGGGCCCCTATGCAGCAGCTGAGCTGGTTAAGGCGATGATTAAAACCGGGCACACTGTGGCATCTTCAAAAGTTTTGGTAATGGGGCTTACCTTCAAGGAGAACTGCCCGGATTTACGGAACACGCGGGTAATAGATGTTATTCGGGAACTGGAAGATTTTGGTTGCTCCGTAGATGTGACGGACTGCTGGGCAGATAATGCCGAAGCCGAACATGAATATGGCATTGCCCTGGTGAATTCCCCGAAAGCCGGAGATTATGATGCGCTGTTTCTCGCAGTGCCTCATCGTGAATATGCAGCCAAATCGTCGAAAGAGTTGCGTTCTTATTTGAAAGATAATGGGGTTCTGTTTGATCTGAAGGGTGTTTTGCCGTTGGGTGAAGCGGATTTCAGGTTGTAAGTGCAATTTTTGTACAGCGTGTATTTTAAAAGCCGGTCAAGTTGATCGGCTTTTTTATTAAGGGCTCGTAAATAAATAATTTTGCCAGGCTACATTTATTTTATTATTATTGCCCCTGACTTTTAGTCAACTCCACTTAAGTTTTTAAAACCCATATTTGAATAAGGTTTTAATTCCATGGCAAAGATTAACGATTACTACCAGAAAAAACAGCTTATGGAAAAGCTTGCTGCAGAGCTGGAACAGCTTGAAGAAGACCAGGCTCTGAAAGGTGAACTGGAGTTTGAAAACAAGGTTCGCGCCTTGATGAAGGAGTATGACAAGTCACCGAAGGATGTACTTCAGATTCTCTCTGCAATTGATCCAACTGTGGCCGGCGGAAAGACTGATTCAACGGCTGGCAGCCGCCCGAAGCGCCCGATGAAGACTTACAAGAACCCGCACACCGGTGAAGTGGTCAAGACTCGTGGTGGCAACCACAAGACGCTGAACGAGTGGCGTCAGAAGCATGGTAAGGAAGCCGTGCAGAGCTGGCAGCAGGACTGATACCAGCCGGCCCTTCTCCTTTCAGGGGGAGGGCTGTTAACCCACCACCACCCGGTTTCGACCACCTTCCTTTGCCGCGTACAACGCTTCATCTGCTTTCTGCATCCACTGCATATAGTTCTCAGGCTCTTCCGTTAACTGGGCAATGCCAATGCTGATGGTATACCGGATTGGTGCCACGCTGGTTTCGACTACGCTCTGCTCAATGCTTTCTCGTATCCGTTCGCAGATGATGCGTGCGCCCTCTGCGTCCGTTTCCGGCAGTATGATGCCGAATTCCTCACCGCCGTAGCGCCCAGCGCTGTCGGATTGGCGGATGGCATTACGGGTGAGACTAGCGGTGTGTTTGATCACTTCGTCCCCTGCCAGATGGCCATGGGTGTCATTAACCGGCTTGAAGTGGTCAATATCAAACATCACCAGGCTGGTGGTGTGGCCGTAGCGGCGGAAGCGTTCGAA